>Ga0075444_10002941_pt1 | contig 10195 bp, 6 predicted proteins | sample CoawatmetaG01DNA_FD_76836 | JGI IMG/M metagenome (GOLD analysis project Ga0075444, IMG submission 76836) | Marine microbial communities from the West Antarctic Peninsula - Coastal water metaG017-DNA | ecosystem: Environmental > Aquatic > Marine > Coastal | place: Atlantic Ocean: West Antarctic... | reverse complement strand
TCAAGAATGTGGTCAAATACAACTTTTATAGTGTTGTCAAAACCGCACCCTTGCCGGTTGAGTCTAACCACCAACCCAGGCACTTTAAATAACCAGCGATAATGAGATTAATTATGGGCACTTTTAGAACAACCGCAGAATGGAAACAGTTAGATGCAAATCATCACCTGCATCCGTTTACCGATTTTAATGATTATCAAAATAACCATGGCAGAATTATAGAGCGCGCTGAGCATATTTATATTTACGATACCGATGGTAAGCAGATGCTCGATGCGATGTCTGGTCTTTGGTGTTGCAGCCTAGGCTACAGTCAACCTGAAATTGCCGAGGCGGTGCATGCTCAGTTTCAAAAACTGCCCTACTATAATAATTTCTTCCAATGCAGTAATACACCTGCCGTCGAATTGGCTGAAAAACTAGTCCAGATGACCCCAAAACAATTCACACATGTGTTTTTTACTAATTCTGGTTCTGAGGCAAATGACACTAATATTCGATTGATCCGCCGCTATTGGGATACTAAAAAGCAGCCTAAAAAACGTATAATTTTAGCGCGCACCAATGCCTACCACGGCAGTACCATCGCGTCAGCAAGCCTTGGTGGTTTTGAATTTGTGCACAATCAATTTGAAACGCTCCCCTACGTCCAACATATCACTGATCCGAACTGGTATCACAATGGTGGTGACTTAACCTCTGACGAGTTTGGCCTGCATGCAGCGCGTGAATTAGAAAAGAGAATTGACCTGCTGGGCGAAGAAAATATTGCGGCTTTTATTGCTGAACCCATTCAGGGTGCAGGTGGTGTCATTGTGCCGCCAGATACTTACTGGCCCGAAGTTCGTCGCATTTTAAATGAACGCGACATTCTATTTGTCAGTGACGAGGTCATCTGTGGCTTTGGGCGCACTGGCAATATGTTCGGTTGTGAGACCTATGGTATGGAACCCGATCTACTGACTTTTGCTAAAGCAGTGACTAATGGCTTTCAACCGCTGGGCGGAGTTATGGTCAGTGACAAGGTGGCAGAAGTTATTACCGCTGATGGTGGCGAATTTGGACATGGCTTTACCTATTCTGGCCACCCAATTACCTGCGCCGCCGCACTGGCAACGCTAAATATTATGGAACGTGATAAGTTTGTCGATCATGTCGCCAATGATGTTGGGCCCTACTTACAAAAACAGTGGTCAGCACTTGGCGATCACCCTATTGTCGGTCATGTTCGTGGGATTGGTATGCTTGGTTCAATCGAGTTAGTGCGCAATAAAGAAAGCAGAGAGCGTCTTGAGGGCGATCAAAAATCAGGTGGTATTTGCCGAGAATTCTGCGTCGCTAATGGACTTATTATGCGAGCGGTGGGTGACTCAATGATTATCTCTCCACCCTTTGTCAGTAGCCATGCAGAAATAGATTTGTTAATCGCTCGCGCAACCAAATCCCTGGACCAAACCGCAGAATACTACTCGGTTTAAGATACAGTAGCTAAAGTCTGGCGTACACTAAGTACGGTCGTCAGGCTAGAGACCCATTAATAGTAAAAATAGGATATTGTAATGGCAAGTGATTGGGGAAAATTTAACTGGGAAGACCCATTCAATATGGATGACCAGCTGACTGAAGAAGAGCGGCTAATAAGAGCATCTGCGGCAAGCTTTGCTGAAAAAAAATTGGCGCCCAGAGTCACTAATGCCTTCCGCAATGAGCACACCGATCGTGAGATTTTTAATGAGATGGGCGAACTTGGATTATTGGGCGCAACCATTGATGGCTACGGCTGTTCCGGTGTCGGTTATGTCAGCTATGGGCTAATTGCACGTGAAGTTGAGCGGGTTGACTCAGGCTATCGTTCAATGATGAGCGTCCAATCGAGCTTGGTCATGTATCCCATCTATACCTATGGTACTGAACAACAGAGAGCAAAATATTTACCTAAATTGGCAACAGGCGAGTGGGTGGGTTGCTTTGGTCTGACCGAACCTGACGCTGGCTCTGACCCTGGCGGCATGAAAACCCGTGCCAAAAGTGTCGACGGTGGTTATCTTATCTCCGGCAGTAAAATGTGGATTAGTAATTCACCAATCGCCGACGTCTTTGTGGTTTGGGCTAAAACTGATGATGGCATTATCCGTGGCTTTATTCTCGATAAAGGGATGAAAGGCCTGTCCGCGCCAAAAATCGAAGGCAAGCTCGCGCTGCGTGCGTCGATCACCGGTGAAATTGTTATGGATGAGGTGTTTGTTAGCGAAGAGCAGTTAATGCCCAATGTCCAAGGTCTCAAGGGGCCTTTTGGCTGTCTTAACTCGGCCCGTTACGGCATTAGTTGGGGTGCTTTAGGAGCCGCTGAAAGCTGCTGGCATGCCGCTCGACAATATACTCTCGACAGAATTCAGTTCAATCGTCCATTAGCGGCGAATCAGCTAATTCAATTGAAACTGGCCAATATGCAAACCGATATTAGCCTCGGGCTACAGGGTTCGTTGCGCGCGGGTCGGTTAAAAGAGCAAGGCAACCTTGCACCTGAATTGATCTCTCTGCTTAAGCGCAATAACTGCTCTAAAGCACTCGAAATTGCTCGTCACGCTCGCGACATGCATGGCGGCAATGGTATTTCTGACGAATATCCGGTAATGCGGCATATGCTCAATCTAGAAGTGGTTAATACCTATGAGGGTACAGCAGATGTGCACGCTCTTATTCTAGGAAGAGCACAAACTGGCATCCAAGCGTTTAGCTAATAGCGACCAAAAAGGACCCCTATGGCAGGCCCACTCAAAGGTTATCGCGTACTCGACATGAGCCGGATTTTGGCGGGTCCTTGGGCAGGACAACTATTGGCTGATCTTGGCGCTGAAGTGGTCAAGATTGAACGCCCCAATAGCGGTGATGATACTCGCCATTGGGGCCCTCCCTACCTTAAAGATCAGGATGGCAATGACACTGAAGATGCTGCGTACTTCTTTTGTGCAAACCGAGGTAAGAAATCCGTTACTGTCGATATTACTCACAGCGAAGGACAAGAAATTATTCGCCAGCTGGCCTTGCAATCCGATGTGCTAATTGAAAACTACAAAGTTGGGGGGTTAGCCAAATACGGCCTGGACTACCCTGCACTGAAAAAGATTAATCCAAAACTGATTTACTGCTCGATCACCGGGTTTGGCCAAACAGGGCCCTACGCGAATCGACCTGGTTATGACTTTCTTATTCAGGGTATGGGCGGCTTAATGAGTGTTACTGGCGAGCCCGATAACCTCGATAATAAGGCTGCCGGCCCGGTGAAAGTTGGCGTTGCCGTGACCGACCTATTTACTGGACTCTATGCGGCAAATGCAATTCAGGGTGCTCTGCTAGAACGTCACCAATCTGGACAAGGTCAATATATCGATCTGGCGTTATTGGATGTGCAGGCGGCGGTATTGGCTAATCAAGCTAGCAACTATCTTATTGGTGGCACAGTCCCCCAACGGCTTGGCAATGCACATCCCAATATAGTTCCCTATCAAGCCTTTGCTACCGCTGACAGTCATATCATTGTAGCTGTGGGTAACGATCAGCAGTTCAAGCGTTTTTGCCAAGTGATAGAAATTCCGCTCATGGCAAAAGATCCTCTTTATGTCACTAACGCCAATCGTGTAAATAACCGCCAGTTACTGTGCGAGACTATTAGCTTGAGCCTGAGCCAAAAAGACAGTCGGCACTGGCTAGCGGCTTTTGAAGCCAATGATGTTCCCTGTGGCCCCATCAATTCTATTGATCAAGTGTTTGATGACCCTCAAATTATTGCTCGAGAAATGCTCATTAATGTTATCGAGAGTCGCAGTGGTAGCCTGAAGATGGTCGGCAATCCGATTAAATATAGCCGCACTAAAATTGAATACCCTGCTAGCCCACCCCAGCTAGGTGGTCAGACTAATGATGTTCTGCAGGACTATTTAGAATACTCCGAATGCCAACTAACTGAATTACATACTAAAGGTATAATCTAGCGCTGTTCATTTAGCTCAAAACTAACCTTCAGTAGCTTTTAATTAACCCTCTAAAATGGCATCACCATCATATTGATTGCTATTAAGGGCCTATTCGTCTTCACCTACCAGACAATAACGAAAATATGTAATAAAGTTATATTTATCAATTACTTAAAATAAAAAAACAAATATTTTCCCGCAAAAAAGTCTATTTTTTGGCATATTTTTATTCACTTATATAAGCATTTCATTCACTTATATGAGCAAACCATGCATTTGTATATCGAGGACAACGAACCAATTCGACTTACTGCCGCGCTAAAACGCCAAAAAAAAATAAAGCTATATATATCAATTACTTAAAAAATAAAAAAGCTAAGCCTTATAGCCAAAAAGTCTAAATGCCGACACAAAATTATTCACTTTTATTATTAATTCATTCACTTTTAAGCGTAATCCATACATTTACATATCAATGATTGGTGTAACTTCGATTATATGAATTCTTAAGAGTAGGGTTTGACTTTGAGATGCCCAATTAACAAAGGGTATCGGTTATTACTGCTTTTTTGATCATGTTTAGGCGGTGGCCTTTTTAAATCAAAATTTGATTGATCTTAGGCCATATTTGAAAAATATAGATGATGTGTTTTAGCTCTGAAGCACTGATTAGAGAGCGATCACTACATTAATTTTTATTCTCGGGAGAATATTATGTTAAATAAAAAAATGTCTATGGCGGTTAGATCTGCCCTTGGCCTTGTGGCAGTTGCTAGTGCAATGTCAGCAGGTATTGCTTTTGGACAAGACGCAGATGGGGAAGAGATAGAAGTCGAAGAAGTCGTAGTAACGGGTTCGCGCATCAAGCGTACGACTAACACAGCCTCTCAGTATGTTGTTTCTATTACTGCAGCGGACATGAAGCTCACAGGTGAAGTATCTGTTGCTGACGCACTGCGCTCATCAACGCTTAACTCACTCGGTTCGTTCCGTGAGTCATCAGGTAGCTCAGCACAATCAAACGCGACGTTTAACTTGCGTGGAGCTGGTGCATCTAGAACAGCTGTTCTAATTAATGGCCGACGTACTGTTGGTTCTCCATCTCTAGGCGGCGGCGGTTCAGTCAACCTTAACCTAATTCCAATGTCTTTCGTTGAGCGTATCGATATTCTTGCCGATGGCGCATCTGCTGTTTACGGTTCAGACGCGGTTACTGGCTTGGTCAACATCATCATGAAGAAGGGATATGATGGCGCCCAGTTCAGTATGTCTTATGGTGATCGTTCTAAAGACGATGGCTCTGAGCAATCGTTTTCTTTCTTAACCGGTGCACAGGGCGACAAAGGGTCTGTGACTTTCGGTATTGAGATGGACAAGCGCGATGCAGTATTTGATAAAGATCGCGAGTTCACTAAAGCCAGATACTCTGATTTGGATGGTGATGGATACATCACAGGTTATGCTGAGACAGAGGGCATATCTTTCTACGCTACTTCTTTGATCAATCCAAACTATGATCCAGCGATACCTTATAGCGAAGGTAATCCAGATTCTTGGTACGTTAACCCAGGTAATAACTGTGTAGATGACGGTGCTTTCCAGGGGCCTATGAAATCTGATCTTGTTTTTGGACCTGATACTGGCTTCTATTGTGGTTATGCTTATGCCAACGTTTCTGCTAACAGAGCGTCAATGGAGCGTATCAACTCTTATGTAAATGCTAACTACAATGTCAGCGATGATATTGAAATCTACGTTGATGCTGTAATATCTAACAACGAGTCTTTCGGTCGTTATGCACCTCCAGCTGCACCAGGAACCATGCTTGCATCTAACCCAAAGAACCCATTTGGCCAAGATGTTAGTGGTTACTTCCGTTGGACTGACATTGGTACTCGTGACAATATCGTTAATGACACATTAATTGACGTCAATGTCGGTATGAAAGCAGACCTCAATGATGACCTGTCATTTGAAGCCTACTATACGTTCTCTGACTATCGTGCAACGTCGATTGGTAAGTACTACTTAAGCTACGGTGGTTTTGCTGAGAATGTGTTGTCCGGAGTCTCTGATCTTGATACTTACAATGCTAACTTAAAAACAACCACGTTGAATGATGATCGTCAAAACATGCAGAAAATCTTCGCTTCTATGCAGTGGAACATGTTTGAGATGGTCGGTGGTCAAGCATACTCGTCCTTCGCCGTTGAAACCTTTGATGTTACTTATCAAGCAGATGTTGATGCTCAGTCTGAAGCTGGCTTAGTGGGTGGATCAGCGGGTAACTCTGCACAAGGAAATCGATCGGTCAATGCTCTTTCAGCTGAAGCCATTCTTCCTGTCACTGACTACCTAGAGATTGATCTCGCGGTTCGTTACGATGATTATGATGATTTTGGTAGTGCAGTATCTCCACGAGTTGGTGCTACATTCACTATGGTAGACAACCTAGTCCTTAAGGCATCTTATGGTCAAGGGTTCCGAGCGCCAGACATGTCTGATCTCTATGGTGCAACAGCTTTCTCTGCATCATCTGCGACTGACTACTATGGTTGCCAGTTAGATGGTGTTGCGGAATCTGATTGTCCAGATCGCCAGTTTGATACCTACATTGGCTCAAACATAGAGTTGGGTGCAGAAGAATCTGAGAGCATATCTATCGGTGCACAGTACACCTACGATGATAACTGGGTCGGTAAAATTAACTATGTTGTCTTAGACTTGCAAAACGCGGTTGAGCAAGTTACTGCGCAGGATATGTTGAATGTTGACTTCAATACTGGCGGTCTAAACCCACTAGTAACGCGGTCTGCAACCGGTTCTGTTATTGAGATCTCTGCAGGCTATCAAAACGCGGTTAATGATGTAAAGCGTGAGTCTGTTGACTTTGACTTGGATGGCACGATTTGGGAATCTGATGAGTACGGTACCTTTAACTTCAGAGGTCAAGCGACAAAGTACCTGAAGTATGAAACAGAAGCTCAGTTTGGTTCAGGTATCTTAGGCGATGCAGTTAATTCACTGGGTTTCCCAGAGTGGCGTTCAAGTGCACTAGTTAGCTGGAACATGGGTAACTGGGGTGCGAACATCAGTACATCTTATATTGGTGAGTCTGAAAGTGCGTCCGGTGAAGTACAATGGGATTCATGGAAAGAGCATAACCTAAACGTCTCTTATGACTTTGGTGGCTATGGTGCTGTTACTCTTGGCGCTAATAACCTGCTCAACGATGATCCTCTACTCGATGCGTCTGGTTCTCAAGCTGATGAGTATCAGTACCCAATTCTTGGTCGTGTAATTTATTTGCAGTATACGATTGAGATGTAAGGTATTGCCTGTAAAAGTAGTTCGAGAGCCCGCCTATGCGGGCTCTCTTTTATTTTTGGATTAAGAAATGGAAGCTTGGGGAATTTTTTGGGCCAAAGGTCACAGTACAACCTTTGGTGAATATTATGCTGATGGTTATACCAAAGGCTACATCGCTAAATGGTGGAAAGACATTTTAGCTGGGCGCACTACTGAAGCTCTCAATATTCTTGAAGTAGGCTGCGGCAATACTTCCCTTTTGCCTGGCTTACTTGACCTAAATATTTTGGGCACTTACACCGGCGTAGATGCAGCAGAAGTGTATTTACCCGACGCTGTAACCAAACGTAAAAACCAGCTGATGGCAATTACTCTGAACAGTCAGACTGGTATCGAATCGTTTACGACAACACAGCAATTTGATGTAATTGCTTCGGTTTATGGTCTTGAATATTCTCCGCTAACCCAATCTTTACCTCATCTGAAAAAACTACTTGCCCCTAAGGGTCAACTCACACTATTAATGCATCATGCAGATTCAGTGATTACTGCCATGTCAGTTAAGGCATTAACCGAGTTTGATTTTCTCCAAATGGAAAAGGCTATCAGTTACCTGTCAGACATAAACGAAGAGTTAAATAGGCTTAATGGAGATCTCAGCTTACTAACTCAGTCAGCTAAGGCCGAAACTGCTAGGGAGTCTGTCAACATTTTCATTTCATCAGTGATGAACAAACCGTCTAACGATCGCAACCCTATTTTGGTAGATTTCTGTCAGTCACTACTTACGTTCTTTAAAAATATTCGATTATCTTCCACGGAAAGAAGGCATCTAATCACCTCTATTTTGCCCGACTTTCGCGCATCTAAAGAGCGCTTTACTCAAATGGTAGATGTCGCTCGAAACAAACATCAAATAGATAACTTTAAGCGTCAGATGAGTGGCGCAGGATTCACCAACATCACCATTAAATCGCTTGATAACGAGGGAGTGCCGGTAGCATGGAACATACACGCAAACTAGGGCTTTTAGTGGGACTATTGATGTCTCTAGCGGTGCAGTCTAGTGAAATCGACCACTGCCTCACAATCACTAATAGTAGTGCTCGTCTCTCATGTTATGACCAAGCCGTTGGTTACCAAGATGGAGCTGCTGAAAGAGTCGTCAGTAAAGCAATCATACTAAATTCTGCAACACCCGCTAACTCTCAAACTATTGAAAAGCCAATTGCTAAAAAAGTCACCGTGACTGCCGCACAAAAAGCGTATGACAGCGTGATTGCCAACTCGCTAACAATGAAGATAATCAAGGTAATCACCTCCAAACGCAAAAAAGTCTACTACTATACCGACACTGGTAGAGTGTTTCGGAAGAACACTGACCGTACGGTAGATTTTAAAGTTAATGATCAGGTAAAAATTGAAAAAGGTTTCTTAGCGGCTCAATTTCTGAGAAATCAAAATGACACTAAAATCAAAGTGGAAGAAATTGAACGCTAATAAGTAAATCTCTTAACTGAAAATGCCAAATCATAAGATATAACACCGTAGAGGAAAGGAAAAATATGAAACATCAAATAATAAGATGCGCATGGCTACTGACAATCACATCTCTCATCTCTGTATCTAACGCATTCGCCGCCTTACCGCCTGACGCTCAAATGATCTTAGACTTGCGTAGAAGTGAATTTAGCCAAGTAGAAGTGTCACCGTCTGGAAAATATATAAGTGCCATGCTCCGTCGGGACGACCGTAACACATTGGTAATATTAGACCGTAAAACCGGTGCGCCAATCGACGGAAAGAGTATTCGATATGACGAAAAAGACAATATGGAAGTCGCCGGTGGCCAATGGCTCAGTGGTGACATCTATCTTTACAGGGTCTTCATCGAAGATGGTAAATATCGTCCCGGTTACGGTGGAGATATGTTCCTCCTGCATATGAACAAGCCCGTCAATGAGCGCATATGGTCATGGAAAGGTAACTTCCTAAAAGGCCGAGGCGGTGAAAAAACCTTTGGACGTCTCCGTATAATCTCAGTTCTTCCAAATGATGAAGATAAGATGCTCGTTAGCTTATACCCTTGGAAGCGCAGAGACGGTGGCGTCAGGCCAATTGTCTACGAGATGCAATTGACCACCGGCAACTTTAAAAGGGTAACTGTAGGCCCGGGCCGTGGTGCATCGATAATGTCTAACATTGACGGCTCTATGCTTGGGGCAATTGTTCCAACAGCAAATCAAGAAGTAGATTATTATTACTACGATCGATCTGCGGAAAAATCAGGGTGGAAATCAATTTCGATTGACTTTCCGGGTAAATTTAAAGCCCTTAAGATGTCCAACGATGGTGATTTTCTTTATGGCCTCACTCAACTTGAAGACGATATAAACGCCGCACAACATTTGGTGAAAATGTCTACTGAGACTGGCGACTATGAGTCAGTCTTTGATTTCGGATTTGTCTCTCAAATAAACGTTAGTTTTGACAGAGAAGATGGCCATCCTGCTTACGCCAGTTGGGTTGATGATAAGCCTGAGTTAAAAGTCTTTAAGAAAAATCATAACAGAGCTAAGGTTTTAGCCGGCTTCATTAAAGGTTTCCCAGACTATTTGGTCAGCCCAACGGGCTGGGATGACACCAATGACAACTTAACGTTTCATGTAGGCTCACCCGGCATTCGCGGTGAATACTATATTTGGGAGAAAGAAGTAGGCGGTGCACGCTATCTATTTAGTCAGCAAGAAAAGGTAGACCAATTAGAATTGAACTCATTCCAGTCGGTTAAGTACGAAACCAGTGATGGTGTGATGCTGCAGGGCTGGTTACTAATGCCACGTTCTGGACAAGCCAAAGCGTTGATTAATCATATTCATGGCGGTCCTCATGGCCCCTATAATGCTTTCCAG
>Ga0075444_10002937_pt1 | contig 10199 bp, 10 predicted proteins | sample CoawatmetaG01DNA_FD_76836 | JGI IMG/M metagenome (GOLD analysis project Ga0075444, IMG submission 76836) | Marine microbial communities from the West Antarctic Peninsula - Coastal water metaG017-DNA | ecosystem: Environmental > Aquatic > Marine > Coastal | place: Atlantic Ocean: West Antarctic... | reverse complement strand
AAGTGACGCAATCAATTTAGATCTATGGAAGATTGTTAATGAAGATCAAGAACTATTAAACCTTACTGAGAACACTCAGCCAGTAATGCTCGCAGCTGGCTATGCCACTTATAAAGTTTTAGCAGGTGAGGTTAATTTAACGCCTATCTCGATTGCTGGACATAGCCTAGGTGAATATACGGCGCTTGTAGCCTCTGGATCTTTAAGTTTTTTTGATGCGGTTCAATTAGTGAGAAAAAGGGCTGAACTAATGCAAGCGGCAGTGCCAAGCGGCTCAGGTTCTATGGCCGCTGTATTGGGGCTTGATGATCAAAAAGTGATTGAGATATGTCTTAAAGCGAGCAATAAGGGCGTAGTTGAGGCTGTGAATTTTAACTCACCAGGCCAGGTTGTTATTGCTGGAGAAAAAAAAGCGGTAGCCCATGCATTTGAGTTAATGAAAGAAGCCGGCGCAAAACGTGCATTGGTTCTCCCAGTAAGCGTCCCATCTCACTGCTCACTTATGAAAGACGCTGCAATGGATTTTAAGCACTCAGTTGAAACTATTAATTTTCAAATGGGGAATGAGAAAGTTCTTCATAATGTTGACGCGGAATATTCAAGTAATATTGAAGAGATCAAATTGAAATTAGTTGAGCAGCTTCATAAGCCCGTTCTTTGGACATCAATAGTTCAAAAAATGAAAGAATCAGGCGTTGAAAAATTGATTGAACCTGGCCCTGGAAAAGTATTAGCTGGGCTGACAAGGCGTATTGATAAGTCTCTTACTGGTTCGGCTATAATAGACGTGACTACATTGAAATCTACTATTGAGGAAATATCAAATGCTTAATGAAAAATTAGTCCTTGTAACAGGTGCAAGCAGGGGAATTGGCAGAGCTATTGCATTAACATTAGGTAATGCTGGAGCTACTGTAATAGGAACAGCAACAAGTGATGAAGGGGCTTCAAATATTACTAAAATATTTACTGAAAATAATATTTTTGGTAAAGGTATGAAACTTAATGTTACTGACAATGAGCAAATTTCTGATCTTTTAAAGGACATCACTGGAGATTACGGCTCTGTAGATATACTGGTTAATAATGCTGGTATTACCAGAGATAATATCCTGGTTCGAATGAAAGAGGATGAGTGGGATGATATTATTAATACCAATCTTTCTTCTGTTTATAAGATGTCAAAGGGTGTTCTAAGAGGTATGATTAAAAAAAGGTATGGGCGAATTATCTCTATTACTTCAGTTGTTGGCTCTATGGGTAATGCTGGACAGTCAAACTATGCTGCCGCTAAAGCTGGAATTATGGGCTTTACTAAGTCACTAGCTCGTGAAGTTGGTACTCGAGGAATTACGGTTAATGCAATCGCACCAGGTTTTATAAAAACTGATATGACTGACGCTCTTTCTGATGAGCAAAAAGAGGTTTTGGTATCTCAAATTCCTTTGGCTCGTTTGGGCTCAGTTAACGAAATCGCTCAAGCTGTATTATTTCTTTCTGGCGATAGTGGCTCCTATATTACCGCTCAGACTATACATGTCAATGGCGGCATGTATGCACCATAGAAAAAGTTATTTAATAATTTTTAACTTAAATGACACAATTTAACTAGATAGAGGTCTATTGTTTAGGCTTCAATGAGTCCATAAGTAAGGCCAAGAAAGTGCTAATAAGAAAACTAAAAATAAATGCCAGTATTAATAAAAAACGTTTATTTTGACTGATATCAATGGATTCAGGAGTTTTTCTTAATACAATAGAGCTGAGCCCATTAAAATCAACTAACAGGGGATTAAGTTTCATTTTTTCAACATCTAGACTAACTATTTCTAAAATAAAAGGAGTATCGTCTAGACGTTTTTCAAGTGTTTCAAGCAGAGAGTTATTTTGAATTTCACTGATTTGGTTATTTAGAGCAATCAGCTCAGGTATAAATGGGTCATCATTGAATCGATTTTCAAGTGTTTTAAGTATATTATTGTTTTTAACCAAGTCAATTTCATTATTTAGAGTAACCAGCTCAGGTATAAATGAGTCATCATTAGTTCGATTCTTTAATATTTCAATTCTTTGTTTTAATGCTTTTTCACCAAATAAATACCAATCTGGTAAATTTCTTTTTGCTGATGAAGAATTATCTAACCTTAATCCATCTTCTAGCGCAACTTCATCATCATCCGCATTTTCTGGGATATTCAGATTAATATCTTGATAATTTTCGTAAAGCATACCTAAATTATTTTCAATAATTCCGAGGTTGCCTGCTAAAATAGCAGCATCAGTTAATTTATCGATTTCATTCAATCGCGATTGTTTTGCACTATATTTAACCATATTAATTGTATCATTAAGCTCTCGTAATTTTTGAGCATCGCTCTCTTTGATTCTTTTGATTGTTGCCATGCGATCGAGTTTGGCCTTAATTCTTAATGCCCCAATCTTGAAATTTAAATCTCGTAATTTTTGAGCATCACTTTCTTTGATTCTCACGATTTCTGAAATGCGATCTTTATATGCTTTAGCTAATAACATATTTCGATCTAAGGATATGTTCTTCAATCTAATCTCAATTTTTTGGTTAATGATCGATTGAAAATAATTCAAATTTTTAATGTTTGCAGTATTAATTAGATCAGTCAGATAACTTTGTAAAACTTTTTCATTTTCTCCCTGAATTGATATGGTGTAAGGGCGTTTAGTTAGAAAAAAATTTTCAAGTTCAAACGCCTTTAAACTTTTTACATTAGGTGGGGGGACAGAAATTGAGCTAATAAACTCAGCAGCAAGAATATCATTATTAGAACTTAGTTCTGCATTTGAATAGAGTTGGTTTAAATAGTCACCATCGAAAAGTACTTTTCGCTGCAAAGTTGAAGATGACAATTGATTTAAAAAGCCCATTAAAATACCATCACTCGTTTCTGTTAAAAATCCTTGAATATTTATAGCGTCCAATGTTTTTTGATTTGGTGATGTAAATGAAGACTGAATTAAATATAATGGTGGCAAACTTATTAAAATAATAGCCGCAACAATAGTACCAAAGCTGGTGAGACCAATTATAAATATTTTATTTATAAATAGAGTATTGAGTATCTTTCTTATGTCGATGATATCATCATTATGTTTAGATAACTCATGGTTGTTTGCTTGCATTTCTTTTTGATTTTGTAATATATTTTAGTTATTTTATATAAGTTAGAGCTTTTATTGTAAATTAATAACTAGTAAAACAAGGTTCTTGTTTTACTAGTTTATCGACGTGAATTAAAAAAACTCTTTAAGAGTTGCTTACTTTCATTTGCTAGAACTCCACCCAATAAATCAATTTTATGATTAAAGCAATTAGCGTCAATTAAGTTTGAAGAGGATCCACAAGCTCCAGTTTTTGTGTCGTGGGCACCATAAATGATGCGTTTAATTCTTGCATGCATTATTGCTCCCAGACACATAGCACAAGGCTCTAAAGTAACGTAAAGCGAAGTCTTAGTCAGGCGATAGTTCTCTAGTTTCTTACCAGCAGCTCGTATTAGCTGAATTTCAGCATGGGCAGTAGCATCATTGGTTGATATTGGCTGATTGTGAGCTCTTGCAATAATATGGTTATCTTTAACTAAGATAGCACCGACTGGGACTTCACCCTCTTTTTCTGCTTGAATTGCTTCTTGAATAGCAACTTGCATCCATTTTTCATCATTATTCATTGTTTAAAGCCAATTCCCCGCATAAGCTAGTTTTATTGCAATAGTAAACATAATTATTGCAATAAAAAAATCTAGAAAGCGCCAAGATAATGGGTTTTCCATTATTGGTGCTATTAGTCTCCCACCATAAGCAAGGCTGAAGAAAAATACAAAGCTAGCTATACATGCGCCTATAGCAAATGCAATTTTAAAATTTCCCAAAAATTGTTGAGAGATGGATCCAATAAGAACTGCAGTATCAAGGTAAACATGTGGATTAGCAAAAGTTACAATTGCCAGTGCTGAAAGTGTTGGCAAAAGACCATTTGTTGCTGAAGCCTTAATTTCAATAGCTGAGTTAGATATAAAGACAGTTCTTAGCCTAATAATGCCATATCCAGCAAGCCAAATTGATGAAATACCAAATAGAAGATTAGCAAATTGATTAATAAAATTATTTAAAAAAAATGATATACCAGCAATACCAATACAAATTAACAAAGCATCCGAAACGGCACAAAATAGCGCAACATAAAAAATATGTTGGCCAGCAATACCTTGCCTTAAAACTAAAGCATTTTGAGCTCCAATAGCAACAATTAGAGAAAGTCCAAGAAAAAAACCTGTAAAAAAAGCTGATATCATTAAATTAATAAGTCTTTATGAAAACCTCTAAAGCACCCCTCAAGTTTGAATTGCATCATCTGGCTTTGTGAGTTGATTCAAAATGAATTTCCTTGCCATATTTGAGCATTCGAGAAGTTTTATCCAACCTAAGTCATATTTCAGACAAATTACTATCAAAAATTTATCCAACAACTTTTTTTTGATTCTTTTAAAAAGACCCTGATGAAAATAATGGTAAGAACAAAACTATTTAGAGCTTTCATCATGCTTTTATTTAGTAAATCTTGGTTTATATGCAACTAAACAAATACTATAGTATGGCTTTTTAAATAAACCAGTCATCAGCTTGTCAAAAATAGGTGGAAGGATTCGAAATACTAAGATAGAAGACCACCCAAATAAAAACCACGTTTTTTTAAGTTTTTTTGGCTTACCATAAGAGTTGTATGTGATGAGCCTCTGAATTCGACAAAGTTTTTGACTTATAATTCCACTACAGAATGAAATATTCTCAACTTTAAACCCGGTCATATAGCACAATTCTTTTAGCATTTCTTTATTGTACCCTCGCCTTACATGTTCTCCATTTTCTATCTTAGCAAAGGGTCCTTTGTCAGATATTGAAATAGGTTGATAGTACAAATACGGTGTTGTTAGTAACAATTGACCACCAGGTTTTAGTAAATTATACATATCATTAAAAAGCTTTCTATCATTTAATATATGCTCTATATTTTCAGTATTGATAATAACATCAAAATTACCTATTTGCTTTTGCTCATTCAAGTCACGAACGTTCGCTATTTTAAATGACGCTAATTTGGCTTTACATATAGATGCCCTTTTAATTCCTTTTTCATAATTATCCTTATCCCAGCTTAATCCAATTGAATTATATCCCCTAAGAGATGCGCCTATTACAAAAGATCCATTTCCACATCCAACATCAAGTAATGTTTCATTATTATTAGTATTTGGAAGGTAGGTTTTTAACCATAACCACCTGTCTAAAGTAAGAGTATCTCCATGAATTAGGGTTGCACGAAAGCCAAATAATTTCAATAAGATTGAATTTTTCATTTCTTTTTATCCATAAATATTTTATTTTAGCATTTACACACCTAGAAATTATAGTAGTTAGTTAGAAGCCTATGATTTAACATTACTCCTCCAAAAAAACCAGAAATGATACCTATAAAATTTGCGAAAAAATCTAACCATTCACCATAATGATTTACATATATTTGAATCATTTTAATAACACCTCTAAAAATTATAAATAAAAAAATAAATAATTAAATGATAGGTATTATCTGTGCCTTTTAATTCTGGGAATTTTGGGAGATTGTAGAGAGATAAAAAAGAAATTACAAGTAATATTAAAATAGTTACCAGTTCCCAGTGCTGTTGTATTAGTTTTTATAATTGACAAGATATTTCTCTAACCCAACTCAACAGTAACGTTGACTTTATCTTGAATTTACCCAAGCATTTATTTCCACCTAATAGTATTTTAACTTTTGTGCAAGTTAACTTCTGCTTTGCATGTTTTTTCTACGCTCGTTCCTATAACAAATTAAGAGTTTACGCAATTCTTAATTACACATTGAACAATGAAGGACTTGCATCAATTAAGCTACTATATGAAAAGAGTAAATCTCTTTCGAACCAAGTCTTTAAACTAGACTCAGTTGAAGTGTAAATACGCAGTTGAACCAGTGTAAAATGAATATCAGGTAAATAATTGAAACTTTACTGTTAATGGAGCACAATTATGGACAATATAATGAAAGAGTATATTGTAGAAAAAATAACTGAATCTCAAGTGATGATATCAGCTATGTTGGATGATCAAATATTATTATCACAAGTTCACTTATCTGCAAAGGCCTGTATTGATTGCTTTCAGAATAGTGGAAAGTTGTTACTAGCGGGTAATGGTGGTAGTGCTGCAGATTCACAACATATTGCGGGTGAGCTTGTAAGTCGATTTGAATTTGATCGTCCCGGTTTGTCTGCAATTGCCTTGACAACAGATACTTCAATACTTACTGCTATTGGTAATGACTATGGTTACGATAATTTATTTTCAAGACAAATTCAAGCTCATGGTAAGAAGGGCGATGTTTTTATAGGTTATTCAACATCAGGTCAATCTAAAAATATTCTAAATGGATTTAAAGAGGCAAGATCTCAAGGTTTAATATGTATCGGAGTTACGGGTAATAAAGGTGGAGTAATTCACGAGTTGTGTGATTATGTATTAGCTGTTCCAGCTTCTGATACTCCTAATATACAAGAAGGGCATTTAGTTCTAGGACATATTCTTTGTGGCTTAATTGAAAAGTCTATTTTTAAGCCTCAAAAATAAATTTAGAAGATCTTAATTATATTTCCAAATTATATCATCCGAGAATGATTTTCTTTGTAATGCTGTGAATAAATATCAATTTGATAATTTTATATCACAAAGTGTCTTTATTGATATTGGGATGCCGGTGAATTTTGAAAAAAACCCAAACATTCCATCAATTTCAAGTATAGAATAAATAAAACCCCAAATAATTATGAATAAAAAATTAAAAGTAGTTCAAATTAGCAGACGTAGTTCGTTTTATAGTTTAGAAATTATTTTTAGTACTGTGCGAGATTTTATTCCTAATTCTATAGATGTAAGAGTTTTTACGCCTCGCTATGAAAGTAAAGGTATCTTCAAAAGATTGGTAATTATTATAGAATCTTTTTTTAATCAAGGAGATGTCAACCATATAATTGGAGATATACATTTTTCTAATTTTTTACTAAAAAAAGAAAAGACAATTTTGACAGTGCATGACGCTGTATCTATAGTTCATTCAAATGGTTTAAAAAGAATGCTTCTGATTTTTTTTTGGTATACATTGCCTGTAAAAAAAGCTGAACACATAACTGTAAATTCTGAAAAAACAAAAAATGAACTTTTAAGTCTTGTAGATTATCCAGAAGAAAGAATTACAGTTATACCTCCCTGTATTAGTGTGGAATTCAAATATGTTGAGCAAAAATTTTTTAATAGTAAAATCCCAACAATTCTTCACGTAGGTACAACTCCTAATAAAAATCTCGTAAGAATATCGCAAGCATTAAAAGGAATCTCTTGCGTACTGGATGTGATAGGAGAATTATCTATTGAACAGTTGCAAGCTTTAGAAGAAAATTGTATTGAATACAAAAATTCTTCGAATATAAGTGATAATGAGATGGTTCAAAAATATATTGATGCAGACATAGTTTCTTTCGTATCAACATATGAAGGCTTTGGTATGCCAATATTAGAGGCACAAGCAGTTGGAAGAGTTGTTTTGACAAGTAAGATCTCACCTATGATAGAGACTGCTGGAGGTGGTGCTTGCCTTGTCAATCCCCTGAGTGTAGGTGCTATTGAAGAAGGCTTTAAAAAGTTAATTCGTGATGATAGCTACAGAAGTGAGATTATTAAAAAGGGATTGATAAATAGTCAAAAGTATAATCCTAAAAAAATTGCAAATGAATATTTAAAGTTATATAAAAGCTTATCAAAACTTAAGTAAGAAGCGCTGTTTGCTTTTAGATAATCATGAAAAAACTAATTTTAATGCTTTGTCTATTTCTGGAGACTGTTAATTAAAAACTACTAGTTAATTATTTCGTAAAAGTTTATCGCTTCTTTATTATCTGCTCTGATTTGAAGGTTTAGTTTTGAGCAACCTTTATCAACAAGTATCAGTTTCCCAAATTCTAACAATCGTTTATAAATAATTCTATTTCTGCCGTTTTTTTATCGTTTGGCATATCTTTATTATGAGGCAATGTATGGCAATTTGACAACTCTGCATACTTACTAAAGGTTAATTCCAAAGTTTCTGGTAAATCATCATCTGCTCTTATTGTTCCATAATTATTGGCATGAACATGGACTAAATTTAAACTGAATTGATTTATGAATTTTTCAATTTCTTTTAGATGGATATCAACATAATGAAATTCAATCACCATGCCAGAAATTCTTTCTTCATTAGCGACAATGTCATGCAAGAAACGGTATTCAGACACTTCTATATCAATTTTTAAAAAAATATTTTTACACTCTGTTTGCTTTAACACATCCATAAAAGTGCAATGTTGTTTGCTTTCAGAGTTCAAGCCTACAAATTTTTGAATATGGTGGACATTAGATTGAGAGAAGAATTTTTTATATTTAATGTACACTTTTAGCCAATGCACGAAGATTTTCAAATTATAAATACTAAAAGCAGACTTAATGAGTTGTCTGAAAAAATGTTTTTCACCAACACTCGCATCATATGCAAATACGGATACTTTATTTCGACTTAAGAAATCTTCTTCAAAACTCCAATCGTCATTAATGCCTAACCCTATAAGTAAGTCAGATGCCCCAATATCAGACTGCGAAACGAGATACCCACCATCATAATCGCGTCCAACCCTAACTAAATCCTTTGCTTGATTAATTGAAAAGAAATTTGGGAGTTGTGCTTTCATATTTTTCTCCTGTTTACAACAGTTGATGTAGTTTCTAATTTTAAATTTTTGGAGTATACAGTAAGTGCTCTCTAGGGATTTCCTCCCTGTTGTTTATGGGCAACACCCTAAATTACTGCAAGTATAAGTAATAGAACTTAATCTGTATTATTTTGTTAAACGCTGCTGGCAGAATCAGCGTTTGCATCCGCTTTAGTTAGTATTGCTACCAACCTCCCAAAAAGGGTAAGTGTCTAATGCTTCTCAATAAAGTATAATATTATATGTATCTTTTTAGTTTATATTAGGTATTTTAAATATATATATTTTTTACCTATTAATTAATGACTAAATCCTTGTAAGTAATTGATTTTAATAGACTTTTATGGTTATTCCCACAGCCTCTATCAATCATACATTCCTTTAAAATCTTATCTTTAATGGCTTTCTCTTGTTTACTTGCTGAAGCTCCCCAAAGCCCTCCACCTGCTGCACCTCCTGCAACGATAAAAGGTATAGCAGGAGCAAATACTGCACCGAACTTAAGGGCAACTGCTCCAGCCACCGCTCCACCTCCCAGTAAAGCTCCTCCAATTCCCTTGGCAACTGCTTCATCCGACATATCAATATTAGCTGCTATTGCTTAACGCTCTTCTCTATCCACAACCACCTTATCAGGATCTTTAACTGATGCTGGATCAACGATTAGCAAAGGTTCTCTCGATGCACAAGAAGTAAGAAGAAAAAGTATTATTAGATATGCGTATATTTTCATAAAAAAAGTATAGCTCTTTGAGTATAAGACTAAAGAATATCAGGCATTGTTTACAACAACTTTACAACATAGGAAACAGCGTAGGAATGGGGGTTGGGGGTTGTAGGTTGTGTTTTTACTCCTACTCAGCGAAACGATGTCCAGAAACCCTTGATATCAGGGTATCTAAAAAATCTTACTTGGACATTATCTCAATTTAAACAGATAGTTATTCCCTCCTGACCAATGATGTATAAGCTTCCAACCTTTACTCTTGGCAAAGATTTTGAATTCATCTATATCTGTCTCGACAAACTACTCTCACTCAATGATTACACACTTATAAATCATTGATTTAATTGTATTTTTTGAAAACTTCTCAAGTGCTTCTCAAGTATGCTTGTCAAGTGCTTCTCAAGTTTAATGGTGTCATCAAACTTTATAAAAAGATTCAAAATGCATTTCTCTATCATTTTTAAGCATTCCAGCAGTTTCATCCATAAATTTATTTCTATCAATTCTTGTTTTAAAAACCCATATACAAACTGTATCTTTACTATGATAAATCGCTTTTAATTCATCATCAATATCACATATTTCCTGAGGAATTTCTGTTTTGATACAAATCATAATTT
>Ga0075444_10002933_pt1 | contig 10205 bp, 10 predicted proteins | sample CoawatmetaG01DNA_FD_76836 | JGI IMG/M metagenome (GOLD analysis project Ga0075444, IMG submission 76836) | Marine microbial communities from the West Antarctic Peninsula - Coastal water metaG017-DNA | ecosystem: Environmental > Aquatic > Marine > Coastal | place: Atlantic Ocean: West Antarctic... | reverse complement strand
TAACTAGACTATCTGTATTTTTATAATTTCTTTCAAATAATTTTGGGTCAACTTTTTTAGAAAAAATGTCCATGGGTACATTAACTAAAACTGGACCAGGCTGTCCATTTTCAGCTAATTGAAATGCTTTTTCAATTATTTCAGGCATCAGATCTGCACTATCAACACGCCAAGCTCTTTTTACAAAAGGGCGATAAATCTCATATTGAGAGGCATCTGAATGAAGGTTTACTTCTTGATGAGGATGCTTGCCATAGTAGTGGGTTGGAATATCTCCAGCAATAACAACCATTGGAGTGCAGTCAAGTGCGGCATTTGCGACACCAGTTGCACAATTAGTTAAGCCAGGACTTAGATGAGATAAAACAACAGATGCCTTTCCAGTAATCCTGGCATAAGCATCCGCAGCATGAGATGCAATTTGTTCATGCCTTACAGTAATAAAGTCAATTGGACTTTTATCTAAAGCAGATAAAACTGCAATATTAGTATGACCACATAGGCCAAAAATATGCTTAACTTTACGATTTTCTAAGTATTCAACAAGAAGCTCTGCTATAGTTTTTAGATTATTTGAATTAGTATGTTGATTCATAATATGCTCCTTTAGGTGTTAAAGAACTCCCCAAAAAGAATTTCTTCTGAAGGGCGATCTTCTTTAATTGGAGTGCTAACCCATGTGAAATTCATAAGATGCTTGAGGGAAACATTTTCATTAGTTATGTTTCCTCCCCAAATGCCACATCCAAGGCTTGAGGTCATAGGCATTCCATTAGTAAATGAACCAGCATTTGATTTGGATTGTGACTGACGAACCATCATTCGGCTGACGGGTGCAACTTTTGCTAAGGCATCAATATTTATATTGTTATGGGAATATATCCCGCATGAATGACCTTTCCCCCCTGCTTCATATACCTTCTTAACCATTTCTAGTGCGGTGTCAAACTTATCAAAATGATAAAGAGCCATCAAAGTAGTCAACTTTTCTTTTGAAAATTTAAAATTTTCTCCAATTTCCCCTTGGTTTTCAACCATTAAAAATTTACAATTAGAAGGAACGGTAAATCCAGAAACTTCAGCTAATTGTTGAGGAGGGCATGCGATAGTGGAAAAGGTTCGATTTCCATTTTCATCCCACATTGCCTTTTCTAGCATTGTTTTTTCTTCATCACTGCATAAGTAACCACCTTCATCACTAAGTGCATCCAGCATCTGACTATAAATTGACGTTTGAATAATAATATTTCCATCAGCTGAACATCCAGATCCAAAATCAGAAGTCTTAGAAATTCGAGTATTTTTAGCAGCAATTTTTATATCTGCAGTTTCATCAATAACCATAGTGGAGTTTCCAGCGCCAACACCATAAGCTGGCTTTCCAGAACTATAGGCAGCTCTAACCATTGGTTGTCCACCTGTAGCAAGAGTAAGGTCGCAACTTTGCATTAAATATTCAGTGATTGGAACTGAAGGCTCTGTTATAACCTGAAACAAATCCTCTGGAGCTCCAACTAACTTACAGGACTTTCTCATCAAAGAAACCATCTCACAAGTGGTATTTTTTGTCCTAGGATGAGGCGAAAAAATAACTGAATTTCTTGCTTTTGCTGAATATATTCCCGTTACTGGGGGAGTTAAGGCGGGATTTGTCATTGGAATTAGAGAGGCAATGACTCCTGCAGGTTTAGCATATTTGACTATACCTTTTTCAAGATTTTCTTCAACAATACCAGTACTCTTTTGTCGCAACGCATCTCTTAATACGCCATGTATTTTAAAGCGCTTACCTGGCCGACCATCTCTATCACCTATGCGACTTTCATCAACACCCATTTGAGCTAAGTGAGTAAAATTTTCTTGATTTGATGTATGCCAACCAATAGACTGACATAGTTGATCCAATTGCTCTTGGCTATAATTTTCAATTTCAGCCATTGCAATGCGAGATTTTTTAATCATTTCATTAATCATTAAAATGTCTTCTTTAGAAATTTGGCGATCTTTTGGCATATTATTATGATGTAGTTAATTTATTTGTTATTTTTCCAAAAGATTTTTTTGCAGCTTTAAGGCAGCGCCTTGCATGCTCTTCATAACCAAGCTCAGCCACTCTATTTTTGTTTGGTAATTCAATGCAATAATCGACAGGTGGTAGCTTCTCTAAAATATCTATGAAATCAATACAACCTTCCCCTGGGTATAACCTAGCATAACGTGCTATATCAATCATTCCTTCTAGGTAATCTGGTATTCCTGGAGCTACATCACAAATTTGAATAAATTTAAACCACTCAGTTGGAAGTCCTTCTAACTCAGATGATTTCACTCTTGACATATGCATATAGAGTGTATCAATTAATATCCCTCCATTTATTTGATTTGCTGTTTTAACAATGTCTACGGCATCTTCAAGGTTAACTAATCGTGAAAATGTTGGAAACTCTAATGCTACTGAAATTCCAAATGATTCTGACATTTCACATATAGTGCTAAATTTATCAATGATAAAATTTCTATCATCCCGCCCTGTCGTCCAAGCACTAGCTATTAAATTTTTCGCCCCTAGCTTTGCACCTAATTCAATAATAGGTTTGTATGAATCAATATCATGATTTCTAGATATACTGGCAAGCTCTATATCATTTACTTTTATTCCGGTAACTTCTATAGCATTATATGTTGCTTGAATAATTTCATTTCCAACAGGTGAGTAGGAAAATTCCCCTCCAGTTCCAGTATTGATGAGTCGTGGGCTTACAGCATCATATCCAGTCCTAGATGCAATATAAATAAGCTCAGGTATTGAGCAACCTAGAAGCGTAAGGTGGCCTAATGAATATAATGGACTAAATTCATTTTGAAAACTATCTTGATCGAGGGACATATTGTGCCAATTAATATATTATAAATATTATTTTATCATATATTTTTGAAAAAATAATATTTTTTAAATCTCTTCGAGCTTTACTTCAGACAAGGAATGTTTTCAATAATAAATTGAGTTTATTTTGGTTTATATGTCGGGAGGAGGTTTGGAGGCATAGGGCCTTTATTTCGACCACCCATTTCCATTTGCTCCCATCCATGAGCCAAAATCCCAACAGAGCGAGACAAACAAAAAAGACCACGTGATAATGGAGGGGGAAAGCCTAACTCACAAAAAATAACTGCAGTTGCACCATCAATATTCATTGCAATTGATTTATCACTAAGTTGTTTGCTAATCTCTTGTTGAACTCTTTCTCCAATATCAGCATAAACTCCACTAACAATTTTATTTTCAGCCGCCTCTCTAACTTTAGCAATTAATAATGGTGCTCTGGGGTCAACTGGTTTATGAAATCGATGTCCAAAGCCAGAAATAATTTTGCCATGTTTATTTTTCCACTCTTTGAGTCCTTGAATTACAGCATCTTCAATAGTTATAGTTTTCATACGATTAGCAATATCGTAATAAAGTTCAGCGCATTGCTCTCCTGCACCACCATGAATATCTCCAAGCATATTAACTCCAGTTGCCATAACATTATTTAACCCTAGTCCACAAGTTGCTGCCATTCTTGCAGCTGCAATAGAAGGAGCTTGCGGGCCGTGATCAACTCCAGATACTAGAGCACACTCAAAGAGTTTTGCTTCTGCCTCAGAAGGCAATTCACCACTGACCATTAACCAAATCATTTGAGGAAAAGTAACTTTGCCAATAAGTTTATCAATTGGGCGACCTCTCAAACTTATTTTTCCAGGCTCCATATCAATAATTGAGTTTTGCCACCAATTTCTAACATCTAAATTATTTGAGGTTTCATTCATAATTTTTTACCTATTAATAAGTGGAAACATATCCAAATTTTTGAGGGAGCCAAAGAACAATTTCTGGGAATAGGATGAGAGTTATAAGAGTTAATAATAGTACAGCTATAAAAATCCAAGTTTCTCTAATAATATCTTTCAAAGGAATTTTAGTCACAGCATTAATTACAAATAGCAGCATTCCAAAAGGCGGTGTAATGAGTCCAATCATTGTGTTTATAACAGCAATAACTCCAAAATGAATTAAATCAATACCTAGGTCTGCACATGCAGGAATAAAAAGTGGAATGATAACAAGGATAATTGTAGTTGCTTCAAGCAAGGTTCCTAAAAAAAGCAATAGTAGATTCACACCTAGAATAAAAATTAAAGGGTGTATATCAAGTTCAACAAGATAGCTTGAAAGTTGATTAGGTATATTTTCTGAAGCAACAATATAGTTAAGTATTAGCGCTCCTGCAATTACAAGTCCAATTGTTGCAGAGGATCTGGCAGAATTAACAAATATTTCATATAAAGTAGAAATCTTTAGGCTACGATAGAAAAATCCTGCAAGTAATAGAGCGTATGCTGCAGCAACTGCTGCTGCCTCTGTTGGCGTAACAGCACCGCCATAGATTCCATAAAGTAATATTCCAGGCATCAATAAAGCTGGGAATGCATTTAATGTAATTTTTGGCATCTCTTTAAGACTAACTGCAGTATCTTTTGGAAAGTTTCTCAAAGTGGCCAATATAAAGTTTAGGGTCATTAGTATAATTCCAATAAATAAGCCAGGCACTATTCCCGCTAGAAATAGATAACCAATAGATTGGTCAGACACTAGTGCGTACATGACCATTGGAATTGATGGAGGAATTATAGGTCCAATTGTTGCAGATGCTGCAGTAATAGCAGCAGCATAACCCGGTGGAAAACGATTGTCTTTTGTCATCATTTCTATGATGATTTTTCCAATGCCTGCTGCATCAGCAATTGCTGAGCCTGACATACCTGAAAAAATTAATGAAGCGACAACATTAACATGTCCAAGCCCTCCTCTAAAGCGACCTACGCAGGCTACACAAAAGGATAAAAGTCGGTCCGATATTGTTCCTGCATTCATAATATTGGCAGCAACAATGAATAAAGGAACAGCAAGAATTATGAAGCTATCATATATGCCCCATAAAGCTGTTTCTGCTGCTATAGCTATATCTTGACCCGCAACTAATAAATATACGATTGATGCAAGAATTGTTGAATAAGCAATTGGCGTGCCTATGCCTGCTAAAAACAAAAGAGTTGATAAACATAGAGCAAATTGAATACTCATAATTAATTCTTATCCTCTTTGTGGGTTGGGTCATCAAGAGATACACCCCTTGTAAGCTTAATAAATCTTACTAAATATATAATAAAAGTAGCCACCATAAAGACAAGGTAAATACTAAAAACTGATCTCATGGGTATAGAAAGGATTGCACTGTTTTTAATCTTGAGAAAGTCAATCCAGTCCCAAGTAGGGTAAATAGAAATAGCAATACCAGTCATAATTGCTAATGATGAGATCAGTGCAAATATTCTTCTAATATTTGGTTTAACAGCAAAGTAAAGTAGGTCGAATGTTATATGTTCATCATGTTTAACAACAAATGAATTAGACCAAAAAACTAGCCATACCCATATCGTTAAACAGGCTTCTATAGTCCAAGCAATGGGGGTGTTTAGAATATATCTTGAGAAAATTTGTAGTATAAAGGTACTGAATAAGGCTGCAAGCAATGCTGCTGAGATACTCTCATTTATAGTTAAGATCAAGGATTTGTTTGTCTTCATACCCTTTATTTTAGTCGTAAAAATTTAAAAAAAAATCCCGTGCTAAAAAAAATTAAGCACGGGAAGAGACATCTTTCTAGGTAAAAATTATAGTGCGTTTATTTTCTCTAGAAGACCTTTTGGCCAGTTTTTAGCAAAGTCTGATGCAAGATATTTACCTTGAACCTGTTTGCGGAATGAAGCAAGGTTTGGCGTGTAAACGTCTAGACCTTTGCTTTCAACAAAAGCAACAAGAGATGCTTCTTTGTCTTGAACTGCCTGAGTATTGGAAGCTGCAGCAGCTATTGCAGCAGTATGAACAGTGAACTTCTGATCATAAGTCATATCGTCCCATACAGATTTTGAAATTGCAATGTAGTTTAAGTCAGCTAAATGACCAGTCTGGACGATTTGCTTTGTAACTTCATAGAACTTTTTATCAACTACTGTTGGGATTGGGTTATCTTGTCCATCAACTGCACCAGATGCTAGTGAAGTGTAAACTTCTGAGAATGCAAGCGGAGTAGCAGTTGCGCCCAAAGCATTTCCTAGAAATTGCCATGCAGCAGTTCCAGGCATACGCAAATTAATGCCAGCTAATGCTGAAGGGGTCATAACTGTTAATTCAGCTTTAGATTGGCGTAAGTTAACATGTCTACTGCCGAAATAAGTTACAGCCAGTAACTTAAGATTAAGTTTGTCTTCAAATTTTGCTTTGAATGGATCCATTAATGGATCATTAAAAACAGCGACTTGATGTTCAGCATCACGGTGAACATAGCCAGCACTAAAAATTGAGAATTCTGGGAAGAATACTGCAAGTTCTTGCGCAGATGCTAAAGCCATTTCTAAATTACCCCTAGCAATTGCATCAATCTCAGTACCTTGTTTAAAAAGTGTAGAATTCCAGTGTGGTTCGAAACTTGCTACTCCTGATACAGCTGGTCCAAATACATCGATCATTGCTTGAGCGCGTGTTCCAGTTTCTGAGCCAGATGAGGCTAATCTCAATTGAATTTTGTCTGCAGCAATACTTTGGCTCGAAAAGCCAAAGATTAGAGCTGAAGACAATAAGGCAGTTACAGCCCCCGTTTTAGATAAAAATTTCATTACTCTCTCCGTTTTGAAATAAAAAAAATTGTCATATTCGTAATTACAACAATCCAAGTATATCATCTTTTTTAATTAATATCATATATTTACTAATAATCTATGTAATTTTGTAAGTTTGACCAGTTTCAGCAGATTTGTATATGCCCTCTAAAACTTTTAAGTTTCTTAAACCTTCGTCAGCTGTCACTAGTGGTTTTTCAGAACCTTTAATCACTGATACAAAGTGATTTATTTGGTTCATTAGTGGATCAGTATTGATGAGTGAATATTTAGAAGAATTGATTGGCTCCCACCAGCCCCTCTTATCTTTATTTTTCCATACCTTAAGATCAGGAACAGATAATGAGCCATAATCACCACCAAAATTATAGCAACTTTCAGATGTATTTGGATAAGCAGGATTTTCTTTTGCTGTCAATTCCCAGCTCCACGGAGCTACGATTGTATCTGAGACACTTATTGTGCCTACTATATCATTATCAAACCTAAGTAGAACAGCTGCTACATCTTCATTTTCATGACCTCTTTTAGATTTGATAGTCTGTGCTTGAACACTAACCACCTCTCCACATAAGTATCTTAACAAGTCAATGTCATGAACTAGATTTACAGATACTGGTCCTGCACCTTTTTTTGTTCTCCAAACAGATTGCTCATAGTACTCATCAGGCTTATATAGCCAGCAATTTGCATGAAAAGATCTAATATTGCCGATTGTCCCAGAGTTAATTATTTGTTTAGCAGCTATAATAATGGGATTATGTCTTCTATGATGTCCAACAAGAACTGGAACATTACTATCATGGCTCGCTTTAGCGATAATTTTTGCGTCAAAAACGGACGATGCAAGAGGTTTTTCTATTAATGACGGGATCCCATTTTTAATACATTCAAGCCCATTTTCAACATGTAAATTATTAGGAGTAGCTATTACAACTCCATCTAATGATGAGTTGGAAAGCATCTCAGATAAACTTTTGAACCTCTTTACGCCGATTTTACTTGCATAGTTTTCAGCTGATTCATTAGGGTCAGCTATAGAAACAAGGTTAGCATTTTTGGATTTAATAATAAATTCAGCATGTCTTTTGCCAATAAGACCAACACCTAAAACACCTAAGTTAACTATTTTTTTCAAAGCCGTTCCTATTTTAATATATAAAAGTCATATATATAATTAATATATGGTTTATGTAAAAATATAATATAAAAACGATTATATATGTTTTTATTTTAATAATTTCAGATATTTATATTTTTTAACTAGAGATGGCGATTTATCGAAATATCATATAAAATCGATTTTATATACATTTATTAATTTAGAATTGTGGAAAATATTTCATCAACTGTTGGCCAGAGTACTTTTCAAGTAATCAAAGAAGACATAATTTTCGGTGTCTTAAAACCCGGTTTGAAATTAAAGCTTGGGGTTCTCAAAGACCAATATAGTGCAAGTGTTTCAATTCTAAGGGAAACCCTTAATAGACTTGCTTCAGAAGGCTTTGTTGAAGCAAAAGATCAGAGGGGTTTTTATGTTGCAACTACTTCAAAAGAAGATTTTCTTGAAATTGCTAATCTAAGGATATTGTTAGAATCTTATGCCCTAGAATTGTCTATTACTAATGGCGATACAGAATGGGAGGGCAGTCTTGTGTCTGCACACCACAAGTTAAGCCTTGCTGAAAAAGCAATTCAAACTGATCATTATTATGAAAAAAATATTTGGAAAAAGTGTGATCATGATTTTCATCGTGCATTAATCCAGGCTTGTAATTCAAAAAATCTACTTAAACTCCATTCGACTTTATACGATAAATATTTTAGATATGAAATGTTATTACTGACCTTTCAAGGAAAGGAAGATACAGAGCATAAAGATTTACTGGATGCTGCTCTAAATAGAGATGTTAAGCTTGCACAAAAGCTTCTTAAAAGCCATATAAAAAGTGCCGAAACTTATTTGATTAAGGCGTATTAGTGTATGAAAAATAAATTGTTAATTTTGAATGGTCCGGGACTTTCAGACATTAGTTTGACTGACGACTTTTATGGGAAAATTACGCTTAAGAGCATTGAAGATAAGTGTTTAGAGGTGTGTACTAAACTAAATATAGGGCTGGATTTTCGTCAAACTGATGATGAGGATAAATTGTTCAGTTATTTACTAAAAGACTCTGAGGAGTTTGATGCTGTGATTATTAACCCGATAGGATATTCGCATGCATTAACTGCAGAGTTTGCAAGGTATCGCCTAGCTATTAAGACATTAACTCTTCAAAAGAAACCAGTAACAGAAGTTCATATTGCAAATATTTTCAAGCAAGGATCAGACATAACTAAGCCTTTGCAAGTGCCTGAAGGCGAAATGGGCTTTGTAAGTGGACTGGGGGTTTATAGTTATGTTATTGCTATTAATGCTATTTTTAAAAAACTCAATAAAGTTGTATAAATGATATGAAAGTATATGTAATTAATGGTCCAAATATCAATTTACTCGGCACACGAGAGCCTGAAATTTATGGCTACGAAATGATTGATGATATTGCAAAAAAATGCATTGAAATTGGAAATAAAAAAGGTATTGATGTTCAGTTTATGCAGTCTAATTATGAGGGCGAGCTAGTTGGATGGATTCAAGATGCAATCAAAAATAAAATTGATGTCATAGTTGTAAATGCAGCAGCATATACTCATACTTCCATAGCAATTCATGATGCTTTAAAGTCATTTTCTGGATTCAAAATTGAACTGCATATTTCAAATCCACATTTAAGAGAGTCATTTAGACATGTTACGTTTGTTGCTCCTGCGGCAGATGCAGTTGTTGCTGGACTTGGAGCTGATGGGTATAGTCATGTTATTGAGTTGTTATCAGACCTACCTATCAAGGTGAATTAGATTAGCTAAATAGTTTTCTTTGTATTTTAAGATGGATATTTTTTTATTAAGATAAGACTCTACTGAAGTTACTATCATATGGTCCAAATGGAATAACCTCTACTGAGATCATTTCTCCTAATAAATCTAGCAACATTTGAGTTCCCAGCTCTGATTTTTCTGGATTTACAAATGCGTATGCTAAGTTGAGGTTTACTCTGTGTCCCCAATCACCTGAAGTTATTGTTCCAACGACTATACCATCCTCTATAAGTGAGGCTCCACCATAAGCAGGAGCGTGCTTGCAAGCTACTTTCAAACACACAAGTTTTTGTTTTAGACCATTATTAGCACGTTTTTGTAATGCCTCTTTACCAATGAAGTTATCTTTATTTTGATTGACAAAACGGTCAAGACCAGTTTCCAAAGGATCAAACTCAGTCAATAAATCTGACTTCCATGCCAAAAATCCTTTTTCGATTCTCATGGACTCTACAGCTCTAGAACCAAAAAGCTTCATTCCAAAACCTTTTCCTGCATTAGAGATTGTTAGATAAGCTGCATACAGAAATGCATTTGGGATATGCACTTCATAAGCAAGC
>Ga0075444_10002929_pt1 | contig 10214 bp, 9 predicted proteins | sample CoawatmetaG01DNA_FD_76836 | JGI IMG/M metagenome (GOLD analysis project Ga0075444, IMG submission 76836) | Marine microbial communities from the West Antarctic Peninsula - Coastal water metaG017-DNA | ecosystem: Environmental > Aquatic > Marine > Coastal | place: Atlantic Ocean: West Antarctic... | reverse complement strand
GCTAGAAGAGCCGCTCGTGAAGCCGCTTCTCAGCCAGCTGGCAGTGATTCAAATGCGGCTTCTGTCGAGACTTCTGGATCTACAACTACTCCTGCAGAAGCTCCTGTTGCAGAATCGGTTGTCGCGCCAGTTTCTTCTCCAGCTGCTGCGGCTGCCCCGGAGCCAGTAGCTCCGCCCGCTCCAGAGCCAGTGGTTGAGGCTGCTCCAGTGGTTGAAGTTGCTCCGGCCGCCAATGTCTCTCCTGAGCCTGAACCAGAGCCTGTCATGCCAGAGGCTCCGGCAGCTGATGCGCCAACCTTTAGTTCAGTGGCCCAGTTTGAAGCTGCTCAAGCCGAGTCATCTATAGAGCACGCTCCACCAGATGATCCGATCATGAGTTCCTTCAGTTCGGCCCCGTCCAATGCACCTGATATAAATGCTGCCCTGGCTTCCAGTTCCCAGAGTCAAGAAGCGCCCGTAGTTGAGCCTGAGAACTCAGGGTTCTCATGGAGTTCGACTGCTATCAATGCCTTGCCTGCTTCTGGTCAGGATAATTCGGCTAGTCAGAGCCCTGCCGAATCTGCTCCTATGCCTTCTTCTCCCATGCCGTCTTCTCCTATGCCTAATCCGTGGGGCAGCAGTGAATCTGATGCCTCACAGTCTCAACCAGCGGCTGAACAGCGCCAGAGCCCTGCTGACATCTGGGGCCATCCCGCTGCAGCTCCTCAAGCCGCACCAGCAGCCCAGCAAGCCGAAGGTGGTTGGGGCGATTTTGGTGAAGATTGGCAGATGAAAGAAGCTGAAGCACAGCGCGCAGCAGCCAATAATGCACCCGTACCACCTCCACCACCTCCAGCTGCTAGCGAAGGTGGTTGGGGACAAACTGGTGGTGGTTCGCCTTGGTCTAGTCCAGCTACGGCTCAGCCAGCACCAGCTGATTTGCCGCCAGCCGGCGGTGGCTGGGGTCAGCCAACCGCAAGCCGTCAAGGCATGCCGGCAATGCAGGCTCCAACAAGTTTCCCTGTAGCTTCCCCTCCACCTCCAGCCCCTGACGCTGCTGCCTCTAGCAATCCTGCTGCTGATGCCTGGGGACGTAGTGGTCAGGCTTCGTCTTCTGGCTGGGCTACTCAAGGTAGCCCTTGGGGTGACCCCGCTGGTCAAGCGCCAGCGCCTGCCGCTGCTCCTGCAAATCCTTTTTCTCAACCGCAAGCTTCGCAGCAACCAGCTCAGCTGCCCGGAACTCCCATGCCAGCTCCTGAGCAAGGGGCCGGAGGTGATGAGTCGCGCTCGAGTTTAGCTAGAGCGGCAGATGGCGCCTTGATTAGTCCTGTTAAAGGTCGCAGACGTGGCGCCGGTACTCCAGCAGCATTTGACTGGGGCTCGCCCGATAGTTCTTCTTCTGGCAACGCTGGAGACCCCAATCAGCCGGGCGGTTCCGAAGATTCTGGCGACAACAAGAAAATAGACGACGTTTTGAAAGGTCTATTTAAGTAGAAAATTTGGACAATATGATAAGACAGCCGTCATACAGTTCGTAAAGCTGTTTGTTAACATATGCTGCGTTGAAAGCGTTCTCAAGTCAGAGCGCTTTCTTGCTCGTTGCCAATATTCTCTGGGAGAGTCTGAGTTGAAACAAGTTTGCTCCATGATGGCCGGTGTGGTCATTGAAATTCTAGTCAAGCCCGGTGATCAAGTTAGCGACGGCACTGACGTAGCTATTCTTGAATCGATGAAAATGCAGTTGCCTGTGGCATCAAGCGAATCAGGAAAAGTCGAAGAAGTAAAAGTTGTAAGCGGCGACTTTGTCAACGAAGGCGATTTGATTATCACTCTTAGCTAGAATTTATTGGAAGTTATGTTCGAGTCATTGCCAAACAGTGTGCATGTATTTGAGGTGGGTCCGCGCGATGGGCTGCAGAATGAGTCTGCGCTCATTGCCACAGCCGACAAAATCAAACTGATCGAGGCGCTGGCGGCAACTGGCTTGAAAGACATTGAAATTACTTCTTTCGTTTCACCAAAGTGGATTCCACAACTGGCCGATGGTCCAGAGTTGGCAAAAGAGCTTTCCACTAATTCTATATTGATTGCCCAGCCTGGTCTGCGCACCTCTGCTCTGGTACCGAATCTGAAGGGGTATCAAGCCGCTTGTGATGCCGGTCTTAAGCAAGTTAACTTGTTTATGTCAGCCTCTCAGTCGCATAGTAAGAAGAACATCAATAAAACGATTGAAGAAGCCCTGGTGACAATGGCTGAAGTGACAGCCGCAGCCAAGGCCGACAAAAGGCGGGTGCGTTGTTATGTGTCGACGGTTTTTGCTTGCCCTTATGATGGTCTGGTTGACCCCGTCGTTGTCGCTGAAATAGTACAGAAGCTCTTGGCTTGTGGCGTTGACGAGATTTCTTTGGGCGACACCATTGGTGCTGCCACGCCCAAGCAAGTATTCGATTTGATCACGATGTTAGCCAAAGAGAGGCAGGTGCCTCGTTCTCAGCTAGCTCTGCACTTCCATGACACACGCGGCACTGCTCTTGCCAATGTCGTTGCTGGTTTAGAAAGTGGTATCACAATTTTTGATAGCAGTTTAGGTGGTCTAGGTGGATGCCCCTACGCCCCCGGTGCTTCGGGCAATCTTGCCACTGAAGATTTGGTCTATATGCTGCACGGCATGGGCATCAAGACCGGAGTTGATTTAGAAAAACTAGTCGATGCTGGTGCGCTAGCAGAGAAACTTTTAGGCAAGAAATTGCCGGGGCGTTACCTTATGGCCAGGCTTGCCGAGCGCGAGAAGGCCGTTAAAGCCATAGCTTAGGAGAAGGAATGACTACTATGTCAAAATCTGAGACTAAATCTGTGACTAACTCTGAGCAGGTTCTCACCATCGAGAAAGAAGCGTCAATTGCTTGGCTCAAGCTCAATCGCCCTAAAGTCATGAATTGCCTGAACCGTGATTTACTCAAGGCCTTGCTGGCTGCTTGTGAAGAATTAAAAGAAGACCGCAACATTAGAGTAGTAGGAATTATTGGCTCTGGTACTAAGTCATTTTGTGCTGGAGCTGACTTGGCTGAGCGCAAAGGTATGACCCAGGGCGATACTCTTGATTATCTGGCCTTGATACAACGCACCATGCGAGCCATCGAAACTTTGCCGCAAGTTGTTATTGCTGCAATTAACGGCTCTGCTTGGGGTGGCGGTTTCGAATTAGCCCTGGCCTGCGATCTTAGAGTGATGGTTGAGTCTGCTCAACTGCGCTTGACTGAAGTCAAGCTTGGTATCATCCCCGGTGCTGGCGGCACCCAACGCCTACCCCGTTTAATCGGCAAATCCAAAGCCAAAGAATTGATTTTGACTGCCGCTCCAGTTACAGCTCAACTTGGTCAGCAGCTTGGTTTGATCCATCGTGTGGTAGCAGCTGATGCTGGTAATCAATTGGTTGATGATTATCATCAGGCCTTGATGACTACAGTGAGAGAGTGGGCCAGCGAAATTGCCACAGCCGCACCACTTTCGCTCAGGCAAGCGAAGATTGCCATCGATCAAGGTTATGACCGCGATCTTGAATCTGGATTAGCCTTGGAAACCCGGGCATACCTTGAGCTTCTCAATACAAAAGACCGACTGGAAGGGCTTGCTGCTTTTGCCGAGAAGCGCAGTCCAATTTATCGTGGCGAATAGGCCTAGGGGACGTTTAAGGTGAGCAGCGACGACAGACCAAACCGATTTTCGAAACAAGCACAAGCACTGGAAGCTATCTGGAACAAAAGCAGTTTAGGATATGACAAGATGACTGGTCCGCAAAAGCACAATCTGATCATCGAAACGCCCACCCGCGAAACTCTGCCTTTGCCAGTGTCTTGCTTAATATTATGCGGCGGCAAATCTAAGCGCATGGGCCGGCCCAAGGCTTTCTTGCCTTACGGCGGCACCACCATGATTAGTCATATTTTGAGTGTTGTGCAAGACCTTTTTGCCGAGACTTTCTTAATTGCCAACGAGCCTGAGACTTTCGAAGATTTTGAAGTCGATGTGGTCAAAGACATTCTTCCTTACCGTGGCCCTCTAGGCGGAATTCTCTCTGGTTTATTGGTGGCTCAATACCCCCATGCATTTGTTATTGCCTGCGACATGCCTCTGGTTGAACCGAAATTGATTCGCCAGTTGGTGGGACAGCGCCACGAGCACGATGTGGTGGTCGCTTCTCATGAAGACGGCATCGAGCCATTGCTTGGAGTTTATTCTAAGAATTGCATCAAGCCTTTAGAAGAGTCACTTTTCAATGGCGATTTGTCGCTCAAAGATTTTCTTTCTGGTCTTAATTCGGCCACATTTGAAATTGCTGAAGAGAGTGAAGAAGGGCTACCAGCTTACTTTAATGTCAACACTCCACAAGATTACAGCCGCCTTGTTACCGGCGGGGCAATCCACCACCTAAACGTAAACAAGCGCCAGCAGTAGCGGGGGAAGCCCTAGCTGGAACAGTAATATAGGCAAATTCTGGGTAGTTAATTACTAGTACCCGGAGTAATGTGTCATTTCTGCCAATACTTCACTGTCTCATAATTCTCTGGCTCAACTGTGGCTGGTTTTCAAAGAAGTTTACCGGAAGGATCTCAGACATTCTTTCCGTGACAAAGACGTCTTTATCTACACTTTTGTCGTTCCGGCCTTGCTTTATCCGGCCCTGCTTGTCGGTTCTGCTGAACTGGTGATGTTTAAGGCCGATTCAGACCGCGATAAGAACATCACTTACGCCGTCAGCGGCCCAAGCGATAAGGGCTTGGAACAAATCGATGCGATTTTGCAAAAGCGCAAACACTTCAAAAAAGTAGAGTGTGCCCAGCCCGAAAAAGACCTGGCGGAAGGAAAAGTCGATGCTGTCATTACTCGTAAGGCCGACTATGTTGAGTTGCGAGTGAACCAGCTACTCAAGGTGGCCACACTGGCTACTACCATTAACGATAATTTGAAAAGTGCCTATTTGCAGGAATTAACGGAGGCTTTCTCCAGTAAGGGATTAGCTAAGGAAAACTCACAGGGTTTTGCCATTGTGTCGCAAAACATTACCGCTAGCGGCAGTACACAGAAAATAGCTGGTTCTCCTGAGGGGCGCAGTCGAGTGAACAAGCTAGAAAATATATCGGCCACCCTCTGCCTTATGATTTTTAGTTTGCTTATGCTCGGCCTCGGCGCTGCTTATCCTTCGATTGCCGTCACCGCTGAAGAGTTTGAGCGTAACACCATCGAGACATCGTGTCTTCTGCCTGTATCTCGTTCAATGATTATGCTCGGAAAGGTCGCTGCTGTCTCTACCTTTGCTGCGGTCTCTGGTCTCGTTAATTTTGTCAGCATGTATTCTGTGGCGGCTTTAGTGCTTTCCCAGGCGAAACTATTTCCCCGTTTCTCTAGCGATCACTTAGTTTTTAACCTCAATATAGCTCAAACACTTGGTCTTATTGCTTGCTATTTGTTGCTGGCTGTCTTAATCTCGGCCCTGATGATTTTTGCCACAAGCTTTTGTAGAACGGTGCGCTCAGCTCAGCAATGGACGACTTTCCCCCTGCTCATCATTTTGTTATTGCCACCATGTGCTCTTTTCCCTAATCTAGAATTGAATAGCCGAATGATGTGGGTGCCGATTTTAAATTGCACACTGATGCTCAAGGCCATATTTAGTGGCGTTCCATTTAACTACACTTTCATTGTAGTAATTGCCGTAAGTTTGTTTGTCAGTTTCGTTTCTCTGGCTCTCGCTAGAATCTTTCTCTTTGAGCAGGTTGACCCTGGTGCCTATTTCGGCCGCAAAGCCGATTCTTTCGCTCGCCGATTTTCTAAAAAGGAAACTAGCGCATGAAGTTGCATGTTGAAAAGTTGTGTAAGCGCTTCTATGAACCAGCCCGTGGAGAGTTCTTCGCCTGCAATGAGATTTCATTTGAAGTGGGTCAAGGCGAAATATTTGGATTGCTTGGTCCTAATGGTGCCGGAAAAACCACCACCTTACGTGTCATTTCTACCATTCTCAAACCCACCTCAGGCAGCGCTCACCTTGGTGACATTGATATTTTTCAAGACCCTGATGCCGCCCGCCGTGCTATGGGGTTCTTGTCCTCATCTACCGGCCTCTATGAACGTCTAACTCCGCGGGAGATTCTCACTTATTTCGGCCGCCTCAGTGGCGTAGCCGAACCGGCCTTGAAAGAAAAGATTGAGAGCCTCTTTCTTGCCCTTGATTTTAAGCAGTTCGCTGATGCTCGTTGTGGCAAACTATCACAAGGGACAAAACAGAAAGTTTCAATTGCTAGAGCCATTATTCACGACCCTAAGCTAATGATCTTTGATGAACCTTCTACTGGTCTTGATGTTCTGGCTACTCAGTCGATGCATGAGTTTATCAAACAAGCTAAGGGTGAGGGAAAATGCATTGTCTTTAGCACCCACATCATGTCAGAGGCTGAGAAGCTCTGTGATCGCATTGGTATTATCAATGATGGCAAGATTTTAGCTCAAGGCACCTTAGCTGAGTTGAGAGCTTTGACCGGTGAGACATATTTAGAAGAAGTGTTTATGGCTCTGGTGCGTAAATATGAATTGGCTAAATAAGTCTATTGATTTTGCTCAAATCAAGCTTGTCTTTATCAAAGAGATGCTTGAAGGTATTCGCGACTATCGATCGCTTTTGCCCATGATCGGATTTAGTATTTTTATAGGCCCGCTCTTTACTATCGGTGTTCCAATTATCGCTGCTGGTCAAGTTCAGCATGAATTGAATGAACATTTTGTTGTCGCTTTTGCCTCCCCACCTGGCCCGGTTGCTGGATATCTCAAAGGCCATAAAGAATTTCGCGTTGTGCCTCTGGGAGAACTTTCTAAGGAGCAAGCTCTATCTGAGAAGAAGGTAGATGCTGTAATTTCTGTGCCCGAAGATTTTTCCGATTTACTTAGTACTGATGCAAAGGCGCAGATTCCTACATTGGCTATTTACTATGACGGCAAATATGCCCGGGCCGCTAGCTGTGCTGCTCGTCTGCGAGCAGTACTGGAGTATTACAAAGAATACGTGGTCAACGAGCGCAGCAAGTTGGCAAACATTTCTTTGAGTCGTCCTGAAACTGTTTATCCATTTGTGGTTTCTTCGACAAATAAAATGTTTGCCGCCAGCCCTTTTGTGCAGAGCATGCTGGTGCTAATTCTCGTTTTTCAGGCCTTTATGGGGGTGATTTACCCATCGCTTGATGCCATCACTGGTGAGCGTGAGCGGGGCACTCTTGAAGCCCTGCTATCGACTCCTGTGCGGCGCAGCCATCTATTTATTGGCAAACTGGCCGCTATTACTGTTAGTTCTTTTGCTGTGGTGACTTCTACTCTCACCGGTTTCTATCTCTCTCAATTTATACAAATCAAGTATTTTTCTTTCTTGCCTGCTACGCTTGCCAGTCAGCTCGATTCCCCTCTAGCTGTGCAATTGCCTCTGCCCTGCGTGCTTTTGGTCAGCTTGATGATGCTGCCCCTCTGCCTTTCTATGGCAGCCTCAGCCATGGCTCTAGCCACCTTTGCTAGAACTGTACAGCAAGCTCAGGCTTATATGTTGCCGTTGATGCTAATTACTACTATTCCACTTTCGGTCATGGCGCTGGGTGAAGTTCACATCGATGGGCCGTGCGCCTTCGTACCTTTTCTCAATTCAATTGTGGCTATGGACGATGCTCTCTCTGGTCGCATAGCACCCCTCTATATGTTTGTCGCTGCTTTCGTTTCAGCCCTCTTTGCTGTGACGCTCTGTACCGTTGTTGCCCCGGTGGTGGACCGCGAAGATATTTTGTTCGGCATCGAAGAATCTCCCAGCCGTCGCTTTATTGAACAGAACTTTGGTAAAGAACTATTCTTCTTATGCAGCACTGTTTTTCTGTTGATGTTTTACCTCTCTCAGATACTTGTGCTTAAACATCATTTGCTGGGCATGGCTTTGACACAACTTCTGGTTATATTGCTGCCAGGATTGTTTCTTGCCCTGTTTTGGCTTAAGCTGCCAGGTCTGGCTGTCTTGCGCCTGCACATGCCTAAAGGGGGAATTCTCACCCTGGTGGGAGCCTTGATGCTGGCACCGCTGTCGGTGCTGTTAGCCGGGTTGCTGGCGACTATCTTCACCAAGCTTGTTCCTGGAAGTGCAGCTCTAAGTAAGCTGATGGAAGAATATATGGGCTTGAACACTCAGCCTCTCTGGCTGCTGCTCTTGGTTCTAGGGGCCATGCCTGCAATTTGTGAAGAGCTGCTCTTTCGTGGCGTTATTCTCTCGCTTATGCCCAAGCGGTTTTCCACCATGCGTCGGGTACTCACTGTAGGTGGAATGTTCGGTGCTTTTCACATGAGTCTTTTGCGCTTCCTCCCCACTGGTTTGCTTGGTTGCGTGCTCACGTTTTTGGCCATTCGCACTGGCTCGGTCTTCCCCTGCATGTTGCTGCATGCTGGCCATAACATGCTTTCTGTTTTTATCGCTGTGCAGTTGAAAGAAAAGATTGGTGGCGGCGAGCTGGCAATTGGCGCTGTCACTGGTCTAGCAGGCCTGGCAATTCTGATCTTTGCCATCAGGTCGGCGGAGAGGACAGAGGTCGCTAAGACTTGAAAATAAAGGTCGTCTCAATCTATTTGCTTGCTTTATTTTTCAGCTTTGCCGGGGTGATGCATTTTGTTAATCCTGATGTTTTTATGCGGGCGATGCCACCATATTTACCCTATCCCTTAGAGCTAGTTTTCATTAGTGGTGTTTTTGAGATACTTGGGGGAGTGGGCTTACTGGCGCCCTGGCCAAAGCTGAGAGCTGCTGCTGGCATTGGCTTGATTGCTTTGTTAATAGCTGTCTTTCCTGCCAATATCAATATGGCTCTGAACCCGCAGCTGTTCAAAGAGATTCCACCAGTGGTTTTATATTGTCGCCTGCCCTTGCAACTGCTCTTCATTCTCTGGGTGCGTTGGGCCTCTAAGCCTACGGTAAGTCAGGCTTAGGGATAGATTCTAGTTTGGTGTAGGCTACTCCGACATAGCTATCGGCGCTGCCGTAGTAAACACAATAACCTTTCTTGTATGGCACTATGCCTTCGACAAAAACAACATTTGGCACCTGGTGCACGGTGTTTGAGGCATTTTTCTTTTCCCAGGCTAACTCTGGTGCAAATATGGCGCTGTTGCAGCGTGCCAGCAGTTTAGTTGGATCTTTTTTGTCGAAAAGAGCCCAGCCCGTGCGATAGGCAAGGGTGTCATCGCCACCATTGTAGAGCAGCAGTATGCCATCTTTGGTAATGATTGGATGTGGACCGGGCTCTACTACTCTAGCATCAAACTGCCCTGGGCGATGAGGCAATATTGGCCTGCCGAGCGCGTCTTGCCATTTTGCGCCGTCATCTGATTGGGCAATACCCATTTGATCTGGGGCTATTTTGCTGACGCCATTCATATTGCTTCGAGCATCGGCCATATAATACATCCAGTATTTATTATTGATTTTGATTGGCTGTGCTTTGCTGTCCACAACTATGGCACCAGATTTGGTCCAGTGAATGTTCCATCCTAACTTTTGTCCATCGCTGCTGGCAGGCATGAGCACCGCCGCTCGCTGCCAGTGGTGCAGATCTTCTGGTAGTGAGCGATAACTGACGAGTTGTGCTGCCTCTTTGGCTTTGCTGTAGGCCGTAGCTGTGGCTAACCAGCACTTGCTGTTGGCGAAATCTTTAGTTAGCCTGGCATCTTCAACGCCGTCGCTATCATCGTCGGCTCCATCACCTTCATCTCTATTATCTTCGAGGCTGGGCTCGATGACAGGCTTTTCGTCAGCGACAAAATCAATGCCATTGCTACTTTCGGCATAGCCAATGCGCGAAACCCCCCTTTGGTCTTGACCGCGATAGAGCAAGACCGTGTGGCCATTGGGCAACAAAGTAGCGGCTGGATTAAAGGCACCAGCGCTATCGAATTTACCCGGGCGGGGAGCAAGTATGGGTTTGTCTGAGAGACGTTCTAGCTTTGAGAAAACCAGTATGTCCTTGGCTTTCGGCTTGGCTAAGGCCATATTCTCTTGGCTTGCTGCGATCAAGTAAACTGCGGCCAGCAATAGAAGCGATTTAAGTGTCAATTTATCCTTTCAACTCAAATTCTAAATTTCACAAATTCCAAATTAGTTAGGCTTCGCGGAGCTGAACTTCGGGCTCTGGGCGCGGAGTTAAATCTTCTTTGCGCTGGTAATACTC
>Ga0075444_10002927_pt1 | contig 10215 bp, 7 predicted proteins | sample CoawatmetaG01DNA_FD_76836 | JGI IMG/M metagenome (GOLD analysis project Ga0075444, IMG submission 76836) | Marine microbial communities from the West Antarctic Peninsula - Coastal water metaG017-DNA | ecosystem: Environmental > Aquatic > Marine > Coastal | place: Atlantic Ocean: West Antarctic... | reverse complement strand
GATCTCAAGGGTCTGAAGTTTCACGGATTGCGCCGCTACGGGCGTGGCAAGCATCGCCAATAGACCTGCCAAAATGCTGCGCCGGACTGTCATGCGGTTTCTCCTACCCGCCAGTCGGGCACATCCTTGATCAATATTTGGGCGACGCGGTTAACAGCGCGGCGCGGTTGGTCCACCTTTTCACCTGTGAACCCACAGTCAAGCAGCGCCTTGTCCCATACGCCAGCCATGCGTGTGCATCTGCTTGCCGGATTGGCACATGCGCGTGAATTTGGCGTACATCCATATGCCCGTGGGTTTCGCGGTAATGCTGCCGACCGCCCAAAAATCCAATCATAAAATCAGCCTGTTGGACGCGCGTGTGATCAATGCCGTGACCCCTAAAATGCAGCCGGTGGATGTCGGCTACATTTGGGTCGGTTTCCATCAGATCGTAAAAGTGGTTCACGAGCCGGAATATGGCGCCTTCCCCACCCAAGTGATCGATCAGCGTTTTCATTAGGACCGTGGGCGCTCTTTCTTGGGATCAAACGCCGCGAGGTCAGGCCGGATAACGGCTGGCAGGCGTTTTTGTTCGCCGTCCAGTTTGCCTATCTCTAATTCCGTCCCCGCGTCTGCATGCGCCACGTCAACGCGTGCCATCGCGATGTTTTTGCCGAGCATTGGCGAGCGGATCGCAGAGGTGACTTCACCAATTTGCGCGCGCCCGCCGGAGGTATGCACGCAATCGCCGTGATCCACATCAACGGCGCTGTCGACGTCAATGCCAACCAACTTATTGCGCGGATTTTCTTTGCGGCGGATCAGGGCATCGCGGCCGATGAAATCGTCGACTTTGGATTTGAGCGGCACGGTGAACCCGATGCCTGCCTCGAACGGATCAGTCTGGTCGGAAAAGTCGTAGCCAGCAAAGATAAGCCCTGCTTCAATCCGCACCATATCAAGCGCCTCGAGGCCCATTGGGACCAGCCCGTGGTCTTTGCCTGCCTCCCAGATTGCATCAAAGATTTCAGTCGCGTCTTTGGGGTGGCACATGACCTCGTAGCCCAGCTCACCAGTATAACCTGTCCGAGACAAAACAAATGCAGTGCCGCTTTCGTTGTTCAGGCGCGCAGGAGCAAACCGGAACCAGCCAATTTGGTCAAAGTTCGGTTGGTGCGGCGCAGTCCAGACGATTTTGCGCAGCAGATCACGGCTTTCTGGGCCCTGCACGGCAACGTTATGCATCTGGTCAGTGGACGCACGAATGAGGACCTTGAGACCCAGCTTTTCAGCCTGCTCACGCATCCATTCGCCGCCATAATCTGAGCCACCGATCCAGCGGAAATTATCCTTACCCAGACGGAACACCGTGCCGTCATCAACCATGCCGCCATGTTCATAGCACATCGCAGTATAGACCACGCCGCCGATGGACAGGGTTTTCATGTTACGGGTGAATACGTATTGGCAAAGAGCTTCAGCGTCAGGGCCAGTGATTTCGAATTTTCGCAATGGTGACAGGTCAAGAATGACCGCTTTTTGACGGCAGGCCCAGTATTCTTCGATACACCCGTGGCTGGTGGAATTTGCGGCCAGCCAATACCCATTATATTCGATAAAGTTATTGGTGTGCTTGACAAAACTGTCATGAAACGCAGTTTTCTTGGTCATCTTTGGCTCCGAATCTTTTGTCGTGCGGATCGCAATGGACCGGCTGAATGTTTCTTTGCCACTATAGGTGCGGACGTGAATGTCGGAAGGATTCCAGCCGTTGGCGGCTGATGTATCATCGGGGCAGGCAGAGCTGACGCACACAACATCAGTCAATGCGCGCAGCAGAACGTAATCGCCGGGGCGTGACCACGGCTCGTCTGAATATAGGACGCCATGATCGTCAAGGAACGTGTTAAAGAAGAAGTTAATCGCCATCCACCCGTGTCGTGGCGCCACGCCGTAATCTTGCAGCGCACCGTTGAAATTGGTGGAGCAGTTTGCATGGCCTGGATAGCCCATGTCGTTGTAATATTTCTCGGTGCAGGCCATCGCGAAGGCGTCGTGCCGCCCGCAGGTGTCTTGCACAACCTCGACCAGTGGCAACATCTCTTGGTCGTAATATTTCGCGTGCAAACCCGGCATTGGATAGGCGTGGCCCATCAACGTGCGGGTCGTTGTCACGTCAAGCGCGTGCTCGATGCCTTTGTCCAGTTTGCTTGCGCTGAAGCATTCAAAATCGGAACACTGCCGCCCGTCCACATCGATGATCTGGATATAATCGCCCGCTTTTACAAAGAACGATTCGGCGGTTTGCGTATGCACCCGAATGTCTGAAAGCGGGTCGGCCAGAGGGTCGGGGGCTTCAAATTTCACCACCGATTTAATGACGGCCCGTTTGATCATTACGACCAGTGGGGTTGCTGTGTTTTGCAGCTCGGCGTCCATCGGACCCGCGGGGGCTGCAATGATCACGGCACCAGCGCGCACTGCACGAAAAGTGCTTTCGGTTTTGGCAGGTGTCGTTGCCTCGAACAGATGAATTACACCGGGTTGCGACAGGTCGATGCCGCGCGCCTCAAGGCTCATGCGCAACCCGCGTAAAGATTTGTTATCACTGGTTAAAAGGTCGTGAAGTCCGCCTGCAGGACCCGCGCCTTTTTCACCCAAGACGCCTGCGTCGATCTTGCCTTTGGGGTCGGTCGCGATCAGCTCGCAGAGCTGTCCACCTTCATCATTGATGATGGTGACCTGATCGCCCGTTTCAAGCAGGATGAACACGGCACCACCGCCCTCTACGACATAGCGTTCCGTGCCGCGTGGCATGGAGAACACGTTTGGTTCGATAATCACGCTTGGCTTTGGCGGCCCGCGTTTGACAGTTGGATATTGATCGTCGAGCATGGTCGGACCCTTGGTGCAAATGTTGCATGTGCGGAATAAATATTTAATCTCAAGAATAAGAATACATGCAAACACCCTCACAGCAAATGAAAAGACACAATGACGCATCATCAGATTAATTTAATTGGCTGGATTCTGTTTGTTATCTCAGCAATCGGCTTTTGCATCACCAGCATTGGCAGCTTTTGGGCCATGTTCGGGTCAGTGTTCTTTTTGGTCGCCTGTTTGGTCTTTATGATTTCTTTTTTTCGAGCCGATAGATGAGCGCCCTTTCTCTGGGAATCATTGCTGCATTCGCTTGGGGGTTTCACGATATTTGCGTCAGGTACCTAAGCCAGCGGACCCCGTTGATGGCGTCGTTGCTGGTCGTGTTGATTTTTGGACTGTTGTTTCATATCGGCGTGATGGTTGTTGATGATGGGTTTGCCCCGTTGACCCCACAAACCACATGGATGGCGTTGGTGTCTGGCACATTTTTTCTGATGGCGAGCCTTGGGCTTTACGGCGCATTTCAACGGGGGCCGGTAAAATTGGTGGCCCCGATCATAGCCAGTTATCCAGTGCTGTCGTTGGCGTGGGCACTGGCCCGCGGCGCGCAGATTACAGCATGGCAATGGGGCGCGGTCATAGCGATTATCGTCGGTGTGTCATTGGTTGCGGCCTTAGCGCAGCATGACGATGAGGACAATCCGCCCGCTGGACCGACCATCGCGTTTTCATTGGTCGCGGCTGTTGGGTTCGCGGGCACGTTTGCGTTGGGCCAATATGCGTCCGAGATTTCGGGGCATTTGCCGGTCACATTGGTCACACGGATCATGGCACTTGCGCTGTTGATCGGTGCCATGGGTGCGTTACATTTGCCGTTTTGGGCTGGATGGCGGGCGTTGCCAGTGCTGGCGTTAATGGGAATCGCGGATGGTATCGCGTTGCTGTGCTTGCTTGCCGCTGGCGGGTTGCCGGACGCACAATATGCCGCCGTCGCATCGTCGTGCTTTGGCTTGCTGACGATCTTAATGGCGTGGGCATTTTTACGCGAAAAGATGACGCCCCCACAGTGGGTGGGATGCGCCATCGCATTTTCAGGGATCGGGTACTTGGCGCTTTAGGGTAGGCCAAGCGCCTTTTTCTTATCCGCGGCCCATTTCATGATCACAAGATCGAAGGTCAGCGCCATCAGCGACACGCAAATACCAAGCACAAAGTTCTTGCCCAGATCGGTCCCTGCCAGCGTTCGCTGCAGTTCTTGACCCAAATCTTGCGTCCCGATAAAGGCCGCGATGATCACCATAAAGAAGGCGAACATGATTGCTTGGTTGAACCCAACAGCCATTGTTGGCAGCGCCAGCGGTAGCTGCACATTGACGAGCTTTTGCATACGGGTTGCACCTGCCATATCGGCCGCTTCGGTCATTTCAGGCGGCACAGTGCGCAGCCCTTCAATGGTGTAGCGGATCAATGGCACCATGGCGAAGATCAGGATCGAGCCAACAACAGCCGTCGCCGTGATCCCGAACAACATGATCGCAGGGATCAGGTAGATGAAACTTGGGAACGTCTGTGCGGTGTCACAAGCCAGCAGCACGCGCTGCGACCATTTATCGGACCGCGCAGCGAGGACGCCAATTGGGATACCAAGCAGCATCGCAATCGAGACCGCCGCAAGTACCGAATAGAGCGTGATAATCGAGCGATCCCACCAGCCCGATAGTGCTACAAGGCCAAAGAAGATCACGGCGATCACGCCTTCGCGCTTGCCTCCAAGCCAGACTGCGAATGCAGCAACTACCATGATCATTGCGGGGGTCGGGATTGATAGCATGAAGTCGCGGAACGGATTGAGAATCCAGACATTGAGGAAATACCGGATGCCGTAGGTAATGCTTTGCACGATGTCGATTGCGAGGAAGCCCTTGATCAGGTTGTCCAATTCCTTGCCTTGACTAAAGTCTTGGCCACGTCCGATGGTGCCTGCAATTGGCAGCACGAATGACAGCAACGTAAAGCCAATGAAGACGGCGATTGCCAGTACAAGTGTCTTGTGGCGGTTGACCCATGACGTGCCTTTTTCAAAGTGTTCCGGCTGTTTGACGACCCACGCTTTTGACATACGATCAAGCGTCACGGCGAGCAACACAATGGTCACACCGATCTCGAACGAGCGACCCAGTTTAAAGCTACCCATCATTGCGAGCAGTTTCGCCCCAAGGCCGGGCATGCCGATAAACGCGGTCAAAACGACCATGGCCAGACACAGCATGATAACTTGGTTTACGCCGACCAAAATCTCGGTTCGTGCGGAGGGAATATAGACGTGGCGCAGCATCTGGAATTTCGAGCAGCCGGACATTTTACCAGCCTCGACCACCTCTGGTGATACTTTTTGCAGGCCGAGCGTTGTCATCAAGATCATTGGCGGGATCGCGTAGATCGTTGTCGCGACTGCGCCCGCTGTTGGGCCCACTTTGAAAAAGATGACCGCAGGCAAAAGGTAGGTGAAGAATGGCAGGGTTTGCAGGACCGACAGAACCGGTTTGATGGTTTTATCGACCCACGCATATTTCCAAGCTGCGATGCCAAGTGACAGGCCGATCACAAATGCGAGCGGTGCTGCGACGACGAGAACCGACATGGTTTCCATTGCGATTTTCCATTGGCCAATCAGCGCGGTCCAAATGAATGTCCCGCCGCCAAGCACTGCCAAACGCCAACCACCAAGATAATACCCGACGACCACAGCAACGCCTGCGATGGCTGTCCACGGGATTGGTCCTAGGTTTGGCCAGCGCCGTTTGCCGTAGAAAATGTTACCCGACGTATCAAGCACGTTTTCCAAACCAGCGGTCAGGAAGCGGGTGAATTTTAGCAATCCAAGATCGTCTTTGACGAAGTTGAAGAACGCATCGAGCCAAATGGCAGCCGGAGGGATCATCGCGTCAGGAATGCGGTGCAGCCACGCGGGCAAAACGCCAGAGTATTGCAAGATGGTCAGAACGATAGCGATGCCAAGCAACCAAATGGCGGTCCGGTTTCGGGTCATTGGCGTGCGGGTCACTGAGGGAATAGCGACCATTATTCAGCTCCTAGCAGAATGTCCAAAGCTTCGCTGCGCGACATGGCGCCGATGGATGCACCGTCGCGGGTCACGGGGATGAAGTCGCGCTTATCATTCACCAACAAGCGCGCCAGTTTATGCACGGTCATGCCTGTATCAACAGGGTCGCCTGTGCCAGGTTGGTCAGCCTTGGCCAAGACACCTGCGTGAACGACGCGGGCTTTGTCGATGTCTTCGGTAAATTTGCGCACGTATTCGGTGGCTGGGTGCAGTACAATCTGGTCGGGCGTATCGCACTGTTCGACCGCACCATCCTTCATGATGGCGATGCGGTCTGCAAGGCGCAGTGCCTCGTCAAAATCATGGGTGATGAACACGATGGTTTTGTTCAGCAGCTGTTGGAGGCGCAGGAATTCATCCTGCATTTCGCGCCGGATTAGCGGGTCAAGCGCAGAGAACGGCTCGTCGAGGAACCAGATATCGGGTTCGATCGCCAATGAGCGGGCGATACCGACGCGCTGCTGCTGTCCACCGGACAATTCGCGCGGGAAATATTCCTCGCGGCCTTCAAGACCGACGAGTTTGATCACCTCAAGCGCACGGGCGCGGCGGGTGTGTTTATCTTGGCCGCGCATTTCCAGCGGGAAGGCGACGTTATCAAGTACAGAGCGGTGCGGCAGCAATCCGAACGATTGAAACACCATGCCCATTTTGGAGCGACGCAGATCAATCAGGTCTTTCTCGGGCAAGGACATGATGTCTTGACCGTCAACCTCGATTGTACCGCCAGTAATTTCATGCAGACGTGAAAAGCAGCGGACCAGCGTGGATTTTCCGGACCCAGATAGACCCATTATCACCAGCATTTCGCCTTTAAACACATCAAGTGATACGTCTTTGACGCCCGCGATATATCCGTCTTCGCGCATGTCATCAAACGACATATCAGAGGACATTTTTGCGAGGTATTTTTCAGGATCGGCCCCAAAAAGTTTCCAAACATTTTTGCACGAAATGACGGGGCGTTCAGTCGACATGGGAATCCTTAGCAAATAAGTGTCCCCGCCCGACCAAGATGGTCGGACGGGGCAAAGTTAGGTCGTGTGAGAGGGCTTAGTTAACCCAAGCACCCCAAACGTCAGGGTTCGCTTCCAACCATGCTTCGGCTGCTTCTTCTGGCTCCATTTCGTCGATGTCGACGAGCTTGGCCATTTCAGCAATCTGTGGGTTGGTGAACGAGATAGCTTCGAGTGTAGCATAAGCGGCTGGCCACTTTGCTTCCATGCCATCCCATGCTGCTTTCTTCAGGTAACCCGTTGCTGGGTTGCCGCAGTCATAAAGCGCATCTGGGTTCACGCCAACGGATGGGTCTGTATCACAGCCTTCTTCGTGCGGTGGGAATTCAACAAATTCGCCTGGCCATACGGCTTCAGCAAAGTTTGGTGTCCAGTTGAACACAACGACAGGCTTTTTATCAGCTTCAGCAGCACCGATTTCAGCCCACAGGGCTGCGGCGGAACCAGCGTTGATCACGACAAAATCCATGTCCAGAGCGGCAACACGTTCTTGACCGTGCTTAAGCCAGTCAACAGGACCGTCAAGATAACGGCCTTTGCCACCAGTTTCAGGTGTCGCAAATACTGCGGCACAAGCGTTCAAAGCTTCCCAATCAGGCAGGCCTGGGCATGCATCTTTGGTCCACATTGGGTACCACCAGTCTTCGCGTGTTACTGCGTTGTGGTCGCCCACATCAACGATACCGCCTTTTTCCAAGGCTGCACGGAATGACGCGCCAAAGGCACCTTCCCATACTTCCAGTTCCATTGTGACGTCGCCGACGCGGACAGATTCGTAAACCGCTTGGCTGTCTGTTGTGACGTACTCAACATTGTTGCCGGCGCTTTCGAGGATCTGACCAACAACGTTGGACATTACAATCTGGCTGGACCAGTTGTGGATTGGAATGACGATTGGATCGCTGCTGTCTTGCGCAAGAACGGCCAGTGGGGCCAGTGCCAAAACACCTGCGGTCAACGCGCTTGTCATCTTTTTCATGTTATTCTCCCTATTGTCATACGCCTATCTTTGTGGCGCTTGATGGCCTCTGCGATTGCAGCGGCCGGCAGGTCAGGTCCGCGATTCTTTGTGCGATCCCTGTTACCAACTCTAGACAGTTTGGCAGTATTTTCCTCTCAAGCAAGTTTTTTTCTTGGCAGTAAGGGTTCAATTTTCGATTTTTTGCCTGAAGAAGTGCCATTTTTGATCGTCTGGTTCTAAAATTACGGCGGTATTAGAAGAGCTTAGAGCCAGCCGGCAGCAATTTGCCTTTGATGGGCAACAATTGCATTGCGCATTAAAATAGCGACGGTCACAGGACCAACGCCACCCGGTACGGGCGTAATCCAGCCAGCGACTTCTTTTACGGCGTCCGTATCGACATCCCCGACGATTTTAAAACCGCCGCTTGTTTCAATCTGATTGATCCCGATATCGATGACCACGGCGCCCGGTTTGATCATATCCGGCCCAATCAAATGCGCCTTACCCACGGCCACAACGACCACATCCGCACGGCGCGAATGCATCGCGACGGACCGTGTCATGTGGTGGCAAACGGTCACGGTCGCGCCTTCGGCCATCAGCATCATCGCGGCAGGTTTGCCGACGATTTCCGAATGTCCGATCATCACGACCTCAAGGCCCTGCATTGAAAGACCGGTGCGTTTGATAAGTTCGACGCTTGCTGCCGCCGTACAGGGTGCCAGCGCCACATCGGAATAGACGATGTTGCCAATCGACGCGGGGTTCATGCCTTCGACGTCTTTGAGCGGGTGGATTGCAGATTGCAGCGACCGGACGTTAAAATCGGTGGGCACGGGGCGCTGTAGGATCACACCAAGAATACAGGGGTCGTCGTTCATCACCAATATGCGTGCTTTGCAGTCTTCTTGGGTAATGTCCGCAGGCCAAACTTGTTCGTCAAACGGGATACCCGCCTTTTCAGCGGCCCGTTTTTGATTGCGTACATACATGGCCGATTCGGGCTGATCACCGATCAAAATAGACACTAACGAAGGGATATTGGGGTGCGCGGCAGTGTATTCGCGCACCTCTTCAATGATTTCGTTTTTGACGATGACGCCGTTGATCAGTCGGTTATCTTGGATCATTCGGCGGCCACTTGGCCTTCAAATTTTTCGACCTTCACAGCTGAGAATTTGAATTCTGGGATCTTGCCAAACGGGTCGACTGCAGGGTTGGTCAGAATGTTTGCCGCCGCTTCAACATAGGCAAATGGCAAGAACACCATGTCGGGTGCAACTGCACGGTCCATCCGCGCCATGATCACGATGGACCCACGCCGTGTGGTTAACCGCAGCAATCCGCCGGGTTCGACGCCCAGCTTGCGCAGCGTTGATGGGTGCAGTGAACAGTTTGCCTCCGGCTCCATCGCATCAAGAACCTTGGACCGACGGGTCATCGACCCTGTGTGCCAATGTTCCAGCTGACGTCCGGTGGTCAGGATCATCGGATATTCTGCGTCTGGCGCTTCATCCGGTGCTATCACGTTTGCCGGCGTGAATTTCGCGCGTTTGTCGGCGCGCGGGAACCCATCGGCGAACACAATCGGCTGACCGGGGTCAGTGGGTGACAGCGACGGGTATGTCACTGCGTTTTCGTCCATCAAACGGTCCCAAGTGATGTTGTTGAACGACTTCATCAACTCGCCCATCTCGGTGAACACTTGGCTTGGGTGGGTATATGTCCAGCCAAGGCCAAGGCGTTTGGCCAGTTCAACTTCGATCCACCAGTCTTCTTTTGCGTCACCTGGAGGTGCCACAGCAGGACGGCCCATTTGGACCTGACGGTTGGTGTTGGTGACGGTACCGGATTTTTCCGCAAACGCTGAGGCAGGCAAGATCACATCCGCGTAGTTTGCCGTTTCCGTGATGAAGATATCCTGCACCACGAGGTGCGACAGTTTCGCCAGCGCGTGGCGCGCATGTTCAACGTCGGGGTCGGACATCGCTGGGTTTTCACCAAGAATATACATGCCGTGAATATCGCCGTCATGTACTGCATCCATAATCTCGGTGACGGTCAGACCCTTTTGCGCCAGCAGCGGTTCGTTGACTGCATCAGCGGCGAGGTCACGCGCCCAGACTTTAGCGAAACGCGACCGGACGCCATCGTCGGTGACGGTCTGCATATCAGGCAAGAACATAGGGATTAGACCCGCATCGGATGCACCTTGCACGTTGTTTTGACCGCGAAGTGGGTGCAAG
>Ga0075444_10002919_pt1 | contig 10229 bp, 9 predicted proteins | sample CoawatmetaG01DNA_FD_76836 | JGI IMG/M metagenome (GOLD analysis project Ga0075444, IMG submission 76836) | Marine microbial communities from the West Antarctic Peninsula - Coastal water metaG017-DNA | ecosystem: Environmental > Aquatic > Marine > Coastal | place: Atlantic Ocean: West Antarctic... | reverse complement strand
GGATAGAGAGAAGCTTAAGGCCTATATGGTGCCCCTAGAAAGCACTGGTGAAATTATGCCCTTTGATGCGGCAATCAAGACAGTGGACGTGGATGGCGCCGAGAGTGATGCTTATCTCGAGATCCACCAGATTCAATATGATGCGGAACCGGCGCTGCAGTTTACGATCAATAAAGACAAGCTTTTCGATGCCAGCATGGATACCGGTGAGCAATCACAAACCACTGAATACAGTGCCATCCAGCCCCATCTTGTCTACGAGCTGATTAGCCGGGGTATAAGCCACTCAGTGCAGAGTGGTCAGGACTGCATGCTACTCAATATTCAAGTAGACCGATTTAGTCAACTCAAGGAAGATCTTGGCATAGCCAAAGCCGAAAAGATCGCCCACTCCCTGGTGATGTTTATCGTCCAGCAGTTTGAGGACAAAATCGACTGCGGCAGGATTTCGGAAAACTGCTTTGTTATGGTCCTCCCGGACACCCCTGAGGAGCAGATAGTCGAGCTGGCGGTCGGCATATGCCGGCAGGTTGGAGAGCAAGTATTTGATATAGACGATGAAACCTTTTCACTGACCACCTCAATTGGCATCACCGGCCTCAATGAGAATGTACCCTCTGTGGAACGCGGTCTGGAACGCAGTGAAGAGGCTATCTCACAGCTGAGGCAGAACTCAACAGAGGGCACTTCAGACGGCACTTCAGAAGGCGGCAATGGCGCCAAGTTTTATATCCCCGACATTCACTCAGACGACATATCAAAAGCCGACGCGGTGGTTATCACCGCCAAGAAACTGCTCAGCAAAGATGCCTTCTCAATTCGCTACCAACCCATAGTGGCCCTAATCGATGGCGGCAGTGGCAAGGAATATTACGAAGTGATACTGGGCATAAAAAGCGATATCGCCGCCAGTGAAATACCCGAAGACTTTATCACTAACCTATTTAAATCCGAGATCGCCGCAGAAGTGGATCGCTGGGTCATCAACCAAGCGCTGAGTTCGCTCACCGACAAACTCAAGAGCAACCCTGAGACCCAGCTATTTATTAATATCAGCACCCAGTCATTCGCCGATAGCGGGTTTTTACCCTGGCTACAAAAAACCTTGGCAGACTCAAAACTACCGGCCAATGCATTGATATTCCAATTCCGCGAAATCGATGCAGTACGCTATCTCAATCAGGCAGCAGCGCTCTGTGACGAAATGAAAAATGCCCAGGGACAGGTAGGCATCAGCAATTTCGGTCTCGCCATCAACCCCCTAAAAACCCTCGAACGGATCAAGGCTGACTTCGTTAAAGTGGACCCCCTAATCGTTGAGAAACTTGCCAGCGAGGGTAAAAGAAAGGGTGATCAAGGCAGAGAGGAATTCCAAAAACTGATGGCCGGCATGACCGGAACCGGGGTAGATGTTATCGTACCCTTTGTCGAGACCGCGACCATTATCCCGATACTCTGGCAACAGGGTGTGCAGTATATACAGGGCCATTACATCGATCAGCCAGCCTTTACCATGGACTATGATTTTTCAGAGGGGCCCTAATCTAAGGGCCCCAAGTATGGCGTCTAAAACCCTCAGTCCAGAATAAGCGTGTCCTTGTCGCTATACCCCAGCAGGTAAAGAATACCGTCCAAACCCAGATTGGAAATTGACTGCTTGGCGGATGCCTTGACCAGCGGCTTGGCGCGAAAGGCAATACCTAGACCGGCAATGCTCAACATCGGCAAATCATTGGCACCATCACCCACGGCAATTACCTGCTGCAACATCAAGCCTTCACGTTCGGCGATCTGACGCAGCAACTCAGCCTTGCGCTGACCATCAATAATCTCTCCGGTCACGCGACCGGTGACCAGGCCATCTTCAATATCCAGCTGGTTCGCATAGACATAGTCAACGCCCAAACGCTGCTGCAGATACTCACCAAAAAAGGTAAAACCGCCGGAGACGATGGCGGTCTTAAAACCGAGTTTTTTCAATGTCGAAATAAGATGCTCGGCCCCTTCATTTAAGCGCAGACGCTCAGCCACCGACTGTAATACATTGGCATCCAGCCCCTTGAGCAGCGCCATGCGCTGGGTAAAACTGGCCTTAAAGTCGATCTCACCCTGCATCGCCGCCTCGGTGATTGCAGCAACCTGATCGCCGACACCGGCTTCACGAGCCAGCTCATCGATAACCTCGGCATCGATCAAGGTTGAATCCATATCAAACACCACTAAACGGCGGTTGCGACGGAAAATATTGTCTTCCTGATAGGCGACATCAATATCATAGGTGCCGGCCAACTCCAGCAGCGCACTCTTGAACAGCACCGCGTCCTTGGGCTCTCCGCGCACAGAGAACTCGACACAGGCGCGCCCCAACTGCTCGTTTTCATCCAGTTCCATACGCCCAGAGAGACGCAGAATCTTGTCAATATTAAGACCGTATTCACTGGTCACTGTGGCCACCGCAGCCAAATGCTCAGGTTCAATTTTGCGCGCCAAGAGTGTCACGATATAGCGCGCCTTGCCCTGCTGCCCAACCCACTGCTTATAGCGCTGTTCGGTAATCGGCGAGAACATCACCTGCATCTCGAGAGCCAGCAAGCTATTTTGCACCGCTTTGATCAGCGTCTCAGAATCTTCACTGCGCGGCACTGCCGCGAGAATACCCAGATTGAGCTGATCGTGAATAACCGCCTGACCAATATCCAGCACGGTGACCTCGAAGTTCGACAGCACCTCAGTAACCACACGAGTGACGCCTGGCTTGTCTTGCCCCCACACATTTATCAGAAATATTTCTTTCACAGATTGCGGCCATAGTTATTTTAAGGGCGCTATTATATAGGCGCTGTTATATAAAAGCCTGAGCAATAGGATAGAATGCGCGACAATAAAATTTCAATCAGGCACTTTTAAGGACTTCGGGATGCATCGCCAATACTCTCTGGCTAAAAAACTACCCGCACTGGTACTGTCCCTATGTCTGATTTTAGGTCTACTCAGCTGGGCGCTACTGTCCAGCCATGCCAGCAAGCTAAGCCAGGAGGCCCTTGAAGAGAAAGGTCAACTGACCATCAATCAGCTTGCTGAACTAGTCCGCGGCCCTCTGTTTAATGGCGACAGCATCAGTATTCAGGTCGCCCTGCAAAATGTTACCGAAGATCAAACCATACTCGACGCCAGTGTCTATGATATCGGCGGTCAGCTGGTCGCCCAGAGTAAAAAGCCAGCACCGGACAGCGCGATCGCCGTCAGTTTCAATCGTAATATCGTCCTTCAGGACACCCAGGCCGGCAAAGTGATCATCTCAGTCGACAGCCAGCCCATCGAGCAGCGCTACAACCAAGCTGTCAGCAACTGGTTATTGCTCTGGGCGGTATTTACCCTATTGAGTACCTATGGCTGCTATCGCTTCGCCGAGCAGCTTTCACGGCGTCTGCGACTTCTCACCAATCGCCTGCCCGGCAGCTCTGAGAGTCTCGACGATGAAATGGCCTCATTGGAACTGCGCCTGCAGCCACTGCTATCAAAAAGTAGCGACGAAGGGCTCTCTGATACAGGTTATTACTGCTCACTGATTACCGCGACAATCAAGAATCGGCACCGCCTCGAGAGCCAGCTCAATCGCCAGAATCTGACCCAACTATTTGAAAAAATTGACTACTGCACATTGCGAACACTGGAGCTCTACGCCGGCCAGCGTATCGAAGGCGGCAGTGGCAGCATCAACTTTTATATTCGCTCAACCCAGGTGTCGAAGCAGCATTTACTGATATGCCTGATGGCGATTTACTCTCTGCAGCAGGTGCTTGAGCGCCTCTCAGAAGATCTCGGCATTGAACTGGAAATATGCTGGGCATTGTGCAGCAACAATATTTCATCGGCACCACTGTTTAGTCATCATGAAGGTCTCGACAAGCTTAAAACCGCTACCGCAACGCTAGGGGATGAACTTGAGAAAGGGGCTATTGCGGTGCAATCTGCAGAGTTTGATATTGAGCAGCTATCGTCGATTGCTCGATTTTTGCCGTTTAAAGAGAATTGTTTTGTCTTACAGGGTTTTCCTGAAGGGCGCCAAATGCTGCTCGAGAAGCAGATTCAGCACCTGGCGACTATCTGCCTATAAAGGCTATTTTCACTGAACCAGTTCAAACTACTCCAGTGAGAATTTAGTAGTATCCAGATCTGGCGTTTTAATCACAGGCACTTCAGTTTCTTTAACCATATTGGTTCCAATCGGCTCCAAGCTGAGATGATCCAGTGAAAGCAATACGCGCTTTTTACTTACCGCTGGCTTATCCCCAAGCTGTTTATCCTCAAGTGCGTCACCCCCAAGCTTTTCAGAAACCTCCATCACATTGCTGCCTAGTGGCGCCAAAGATAAGGGACTCTGAGGGATAGATTTTTCCGTGGCGGGCTGTGCTGTATTGGGGACTACCATGGCGATCGCGCCGGCATCGCACAGGCGCTGGAGAATGCGCTCAGCGGCGGCTTTATCCACAGCGCGCTTAAGGCGAACCGGTGAGCCTGAAAATAGCTGATCCGCAGCGGCAGAATCTAGATTAAAACTTGCCGCAACACGCTGCTTGACCTCTTCGACGCTATTGCCCGGGGCTATCTCTCCGCGGAACACCAGATCAAAGGTATCAGTTTCAGCCTGCTTATCGACCTGACTTTTAGGCAAATCCTTGTCGGTCATTATTCAACCTCCTGGTTAGGGTGCGACGGCCCTGCTACACCCACTGACACTTCAATAACAGGCTACTGGCTACAGGCTACCGGCTACCGGCTACCTGAGATACTGATCCATCTCCAAGGCCGGCGCTGCCTCTCTCGGCGCGCCAACAATTTTGGCCGGTACGCCAGCTACTGTGACATGGGCCGGCACTGACTCAAGTACCAAACTACCGGCACCAATTTTTACTCCGTCCCCCACCACAACATTGCCGAGAATCTTGGCACCGGCAGAAATCATTACACCATTGCCTATGGTTGGGTGGCGACTGCCTTTAATACAGCCACTGCCGCCGAGTGTCACCGAATGCAAAATCGATACATCGTCACCAACAATTGCAGTTTCGCCAATCACCAAGCCGGTGGCGTGGTCAATCATAATGCCACTGCCGATTTTGGCACCGGGGTGAATATCTACGGCAAACACTTCGGATATTTGGCTCTGTAAATAGAGTGCCAAATGGTTGCGCCCTTGAAGCCACAGCCAATGGGAAACTCGGTACAGCTGCACAGCCTGGAAACCCTTAAAATAAAGTATAGGCATAAAATGGTTATCACAGGCAGGATCGCGATCGAAACAGGCATGGATATCAGTGCGCGCTGCATCACAGATTGAGCCATCGCTGTCCATTGCCTCAGCCAAAACCTCGGCAACAGCCGCGGCGGACATCACCGAACTGTGCATTTGCTGAGACAAATTAAAGCAAAGCGCCTGCTGTAAACTGTGCTGGCACAGAATCGCGGCGTCAATAAATCCGCTCATCAAGGGCTCTTGAGCTGCTGTGTCGCGCGCTTCAGTGCATATCATTTCCCACAGCGGGTCGTTCGCAATCATCTATTATCTTTCCTATTAATTATTTGAATCTCAAGCTTTTGAGCCTTAATCATCCAGCGCTTCAATACCCAGCCTTTAATCACCCGCCACTAACACAAATATAACGCTGAAAAAGCTCATCCAGATGCGCCAAAACGGTCTCTTTGTGAATAATATCTGCACGGTTCAGTCGCTCAGCGAGAACCTCAACGGTCAACTGTGCAGCATAGCTGTCTGCCACTGGCCGATAGCTGATATGCCAGCGTTCCGGGGCAATGCCGCCATAATCCTGTGCATAGGGTCGATAAAAACCAGCCCTAGCTAACACCGAAGTATCCAGCCAATCATGCAATGGGGCGAACACCCCGCTGCCCTCGACCTCTTCAGGTACCAGCTGAATTTGATAGCTGGCATCCACCGCAGCGGCATCATAGATATCAAAATCTGTCCCCCAGTGATGGCGAGAAGCACCGGGTAAGGCAGACCAGCGCATCACCGCCTGAACCTGCTGCCAGTCACTGAGCTGAGTTAAATCCACCCGCGTGCCACTGTCATCGTAGACTGGACGCAGCCCAGTGATTTTGTCGTTCCAGATTGTTAACTGTCGATCAAAGCTGCGAAAGCTGCTGCAGAGTCGCAGATCAAACCCCCGCTTCGCAGCTTGCACACAGAGCGCTGTCAGGGGATCTACTACTGACTCGTGGACCAGCAAGGTGCTGGACGATGGCACAGCGGGTTCGCCACCAGAAGCGGCATCCGCCAGCAGGCCAGGCCATTTCACTAAATGGCTCTCGGTGCTGCCGGTTAGGCGCTCTCTGTCAATATTAGAATGATCGTGCATAACAGCGTTTATACCTGCGGGGCAACCTATAAGTAAAGGAGCATTTGCTCTTCGAGAGAGTACTTTGTTCATCCACTTTGACATAAAATGCTGAGTAGTATTGAAATCTGGGGCTTTGGCCTCAACTATAGACTCATAGACCATTCAGCCAACAGCAATCTAAAGAGGTACTTCACGTGTTAAGGATAGGTTTGTTTTTGCTAACCAACCTGGCAATTATTTTTGTTGCCAGCATCTCCCTGAGTCTGCTTGGGATCAACAGCATACTCGCCGATAATGGCGTCGATCTCAATCTAACCTCACTGTTGATATTCTGTGCAGTATTTGGCTTTATCGGTTCCTTTATCTCGCTGCTGCTGTCGAAATTTATGGCCAAGATGTCCACCAAGACAAAAATCATTAAGCAGCCCGAGACTGAGCAGGAACGCTGGTTGGTAACCACCGTGGCAGAGCTGGCCAAAAAAGCGCATATCGGCATGCCTGAAGTGGGGATCTTCCCGGCCCAGCAGTCAAATGCCTTTGCCACCGGCTGGAATCGCAACAACGCTCTGGTGGCTGTCAGTGCTGGGCTTTTAGCCCGCTTTGATCGAGACGAAGCCCGCGCGGTGCTGGCCCATGAAATCGGCCATGTGGCCAATGGCGATATGATTACCCTGAGTTTGGTTCAGGGCGTGGTCAATACCTTTGTGATGTTCTTTGCCCGCCTGATCGGCTTTTTTGTCGATCGCGTAGTGCTAAAAAACCAGCGCGGTCTGGGCTTGGGCTATTGGATTACGACCATTATTGCGGAAATTTTTCTCGGCATTCTCGCCTCAACTATCGTGCTCTGGTTCTCTCGCCGCCGTGAATTTTATGCCGATGCCGCAGGTGCCTCACTGGCTGGACGCGGTGCGATGATCAAGGCGCTGCAACGGCTACAACAGGAGAGCGCGGCTCAGGTTGAAAATCAGATGCCCGACACCATGACCGCCTTCGGCATCTCTTCCGGCTGGAAGCGTCGATCCTCGAGACTGTTTATGACTCACCCACCACTTGAAGAACGAATTGAGGCGCTGCGCTTTGGACAATAGTCAGCAACAGCTAGTTGAGCGGGATTATTTTGTCTGCCGACTCGGAGACTTGGAAGAGTTGCAGAGCATCGAACTGGAAATTGATGAGCGCAAGCTGTTTGCTATTCGCCAGGATAATCAACTCCATGCCTACTGGAATAGCTGCCCACATATGGGCATTCCACTGAACTGGATGCCGGGGAAATTTCTCGATTTAGATGGCGCACTGCTGCAGTGCTCTGCCCACGGCGCACTGTTTCAGATTGACAGCGGCGAATGTATTGGCGGGCCCTGTGTCGGCGACCACCTATCAAAAATTGCCCTAAAACAAGATGGCGATCACTATTTTATCGCCGCTGATCAGCCACTGCCGGCGCGTCTGATTAACTTGCGCGAAGCAGCACTGCGAGATCTCGACTAGAGCCCTAGCCATGAAAGCTGCTCTTTAAAGGCCGCTGCAGGCTAATACAGCTGTCAGTCATATCCGCCTGCCAGACGATCACCTCAACCCCGGCGGCAATTGCCATTGTTAGGGTCTCGGCATAAACCGGATCAATATGAGCCGCCACCGAGACCTCTTTAACACCGCTCAACTGCACGCAGAAAAACAGTACCGCACGATGACCGGCGGCCACCATGGCCATCAGTTCACGCAGATGTTTGCTGCCACGAGTGGTCACTGAATCGGGAAACTGAGCGCGGCCATCGCCGCAATCCAAGGTGACGTTTTTTACTTCAACGTAACAGCGGGAGCTTGCACCGCCAGCCTCAGGGTCCTCGGAGCCCTCATTCTCTAACAGTAGATCGATACGACTTTTCTCCTCGCCATAACGAACCTCAGTGCGCAAATTGCTGTAACCGCGCAACTCCGGAATCAGATCATTCTCAATCGCCTCCCGTACCAGATGATTGGGCCGACCGGTATTGACCCCCGCCAAATTGCCAAAGGCACTGGTGACAACTTCTAAAGTGCCGGCCAACTTGCGCTTGGGATTATTCGACAGAGAGTACCAACAGGGCGAGCCCTCCACCTGACAATTTTTCATTGAACCAGTATTCGGGCAATGCACCGTAATCACATCGCCATCGACAGTGCAGATATCGGTAAAGAAGCGTTTATAGCGCTTGATAAAGGTGCCGGATAACAGAGCGGGAGTTATATACATCGGATCATTATTTTTCCGTAGTAAAGTGGCAATATTAGCCGTTTATGTTATTAATAGAAGGTGTAAAAAATTTTCAGCCTCTGGAATCCTTACGCTCACAGCAACTTGTTTTAGTGCACGCGCGCCAATGTGACGCTTAATTGACCCCAGATGCGGATAAAAAGAGTTTTATAGCCGCCAAACACAAATTTCACTTGAAAAATTGGCCCAATATCTCTATAAACGCCTGTCCTGTAATTTGGGGTCTGAAATTTAACTGTGGACTTTAATATGGCAACAGCAAAAACAAAAGCTAAGACAGCTACCGCTGGATCGGCAACCCTTCATGGTCTCTCTCCTTATGTAGAGATTAAAAATGAAGAGTACATGAATGAAAAGCAGCGTGAGCACTTCAAAAACATCCTCAAGGCATGGCGCCGTGAACTGATGGAAGAAGTTGATCGCACTGTAATGCATATGAAAGACGAAGCAGCGAATTTTCCCGATCCTGCCGACCGCGCCACCCAAGAAGAAGAATTCAGTCTTGAACTGCGCACCCGCGACCGCGAGCGCAAGCTGATCAAGAAAATCGACAAGACGTTGGTCCGCGTTGAAGAAGACGACTACGGCTTCTGCGATCAGTGCGGCGTCGATATCGGTATTCGCCGACTCGAAGCGCGTCCTACAGCCGACCTCTGCGTCGACTGCAAAACGCTTGATGAAATCAAAGAAAGACAGATCACCGGTGGCTAAATAGCCATCGGCTCAGCTGCTAAACCCTTGATGCCGTCAACTTCCGGCATCAAGGGTTTAGCAGACTGAATCGGGTTAATCGATGAAACCCTCAGCCTATATTGGCCGCTTCGCACCCTCGCCCACCGGGCCGCTTCACTTTGGTTCCTTGGCCTGTGCTCTAGCCAGTTATCTCGACGCCCGTCATCACCAGGGCCAGTGGCTGGTGAGAATCGAAGATATAGACCCACCTCGGGAAATTCCAGGCTCCACCACAACCATACTCAAACAGCTCGAATCTCACGGTTTGCTCTGGGATGGCGATCTGCTCTATCAAAGCCAACGCAGCGAAGCCTATAACGCAGCCTTGGTGCAATTACAAAATAATGGTCTGACTTTTAGCTGTGACTGCAACCGACAACGGGTCGCCGAGCTCGGTGGCATTTACGACGGCCACTGTCGCCAACGCCAAGTCGGCTCAGGATCAGCTACGCGTCTGCGCCTGCCTGAAGATAACAATGATTCAATAATCGCTTTTGATGATCTGGTGATGGGTGATTTCCGCCAAAGCTTGGCCAATGAGGTTGGTGACTTTGTGATCAAGCGCCGAGACGGGCTGTTTTCCTACCAACTGGCGGTCACCGTGGACGATCAGTTTCAAAATATCAGCCATATCATTCGCGGTGCTGACCTGCTCAGTTCGACCCCCAGACAGCTCTATCTGCAGCGCTGTCTCGGCGCTAGTGCAGAGCAGATCGCAGCAATACAGCTAGGTCATCTTCCCTTGGCGGTGAATAGCGAGGGACAAAAGCTCAGCAAACAAAATCACGCGCCAGCTTTAATTCCAGGAGATGAATCCAGCAATCTCTGGCTAGCGCTCGACTGGCTACAACAGTCACCCCCGGTAGGGCTGCAAACTGAGC
>Ga0075444_10002917_pt1 | contig 10231 bp, 19 predicted proteins | sample CoawatmetaG01DNA_FD_76836 | JGI IMG/M metagenome (GOLD analysis project Ga0075444, IMG submission 76836) | Marine microbial communities from the West Antarctic Peninsula - Coastal water metaG017-DNA | ecosystem: Environmental > Aquatic > Marine > Coastal | place: Atlantic Ocean: West Antarctic... | reverse complement strand
TAACTGATGAGTTGCAGGGGTTGTTCCCCTGCCGAAAACGTGACGATGGGGCTGCGGAGCAGCAAACGAGTAGACCCTGTCGGCGTTCTTAGAAAACAATTTTTAGGAGATACAAAGATGCGTAACAAAATGAACGAGACACCATTGGATGTGGCTAGAGCAAGAATTCTTACCGAGATATGGGCTAGAGGTGAACGAGGTGACAACGAAAAGGGTTCGGGCGTTGACACCGACAGCTTTGACCTACAGGTGCAAAAGCACTACGCAAAGATTCACAACCAGTTAGCCGATAAGTGGGGTTTTGACCCAATAGACTTTGAGGTGCTTCACACTGAAATGCTGGCTGGCTTGCTGGTAGACGGCGAATTAGCTGATGTTCTGGAGGAGACAGCCTAGCAATTCCAACTGATGAGTCGGGGGTGATTCCCCCGATGAAACCGCTAATGGCGGTCTTGGATAATCAAATAATAAAATGGAGTGCGAAATATGAGCGCAATGAATGTAGCGCGTAGGCTGGCGAGGCAGGAGAGCATAACCTCGCTGTGCAATATGCATAACCTGTCGATATATCACAGTGGTGGCAATCACTTCCACCTCACGCCCCGCGATGAAGGTTGGGGTATCTGGCTGATTAACCTAGCCGAAGACTTAGACGAGTGTGAGCACTGTGAGTTGCCTACCCAAAGCGATGACATGTGCATGTTTGGCTATGGCGAGAATTACTTTTTTACAGAGTTGCGTCAAGGCGTTAAGTTCATGAATGAATTAATAGAAAAAGGAGTGGGTACAGATGAAAACTAAAAACCAAGCGAGGCTAGTTAGCCAGCAGATCAACATCATGGTCTCAGCCATGAGTACTATCATCAATCTGTCGATTGAGAGCACTGAGATAAACGACCACCTAGCAACGTGCTACCCGTTTGGAGAGTCGCTTGATGACCTGTTGCCTAGCGTGAAGGCGTGGGCTGACGCTCAAGCAATCCACCCAGCAATGGACGAGGATGAACACCCTCTCCAGATAACCAAAGGCCTAGCCATTGCAGTTATCGAAGCTTGGCTCGATAAAAGCAATCACCATGCAACGCCGTTCACTGTCGATGACCAAGGGTTCCCAAGTCTTTACGGAGACAATAGTGGAGACCCATTGCCGCCGCTAGAAGACGCTATCGTTGCCTTAGTTGAGTATGTATTCAACTGGTGCGACCTTCTTCTTGATGACGATGGGATCAAAGCCATCGCAAACATGGCGACCTACGAAATAACTTGGGATGGGCGATATGAGGGTGACCACTGCCGCAAGGTTCATCCTCTTGGGTACACCCATTTGATTGTGGGACTAATGCAAAAACAATATCAACACGATGGCGAATATGGCCTTAACTACGATGACTACCTTTCCTGGTTTTGGGATAGGGTTCGGAATGGCGACAGCCTGTTAGATTTCATGAGCGACACCTTTGAAAGCTTTGGCTTTAAGGATGAGGATGAAGCTGAGATCTGGCACCTAATCTGTGAGCAGAAAGACGACATGAAGCACATGAGGTAATTAATTTTTTTCGAGGGTGTGGCAGAGTGGTCATGCAGCGGACTGCAACTCCGTTAACGCCGGTTCGATTCCGGCCTCCCTCTCCAATCAATAGCGGGTAATGCCGCGAACCAAGCTGGCTACCTTGCAAAACTTGCCACAAATTTTTGGGCGCAAGACGTACCTTTTGGGCGCAAGACGTACCTTTGTAGGTGTTGCACCCCCTTAAAATGTAACGTACCATTCGTACCACAACCTACTAAAACAGAGAAAACGCTATGAAAGCACCAACAAAACAAGAAGTAATCGACCAGTTGAAAGAAGAGGTCAGGCTACGCAGCTTGGATCAAGAGCGTCATATCCGCACTACGCAGCAGCTTCGCGCAGCAGAGACGCGCATCGAGGCGCTTCAGCAGCTAACCAAAGGCACTGATGTCTTTCAGGTTTCGCACCCTGCCAATTTATTTTGGCACCGCTTTGCTGATCACGGTCTGCGGATTTACACACATGGGGATGACCATGATGACAGCAAGCAATTGCTGACTAGGATACCCCTTTTCACCAACTGCCACGGCGAAACCGATACGCAGAGCAAGATAGAAATCTTGTTGAAGTTGCAAAAGTTGCTGTCTGAGGCCTATGAAAGCTTCCCTGATGAATACATCGGGGTGGAGATCTTCATGGCAGAAAACAACGTGAATGCCTAATGAATGAAGCTTACGAAAAATGGCTTGCTGCTGGGAACAAGCCAACTCAACTGCCCTCTGATGCAACCGCTGGCAAGACCAGATATTGCATCAACTGCGGCTTAGCCAAACCAGAGGCCGACTTCAAGTTAACGGGCAATGTTAAGTGCAGAGCCTGTTACGAGCGTCGAGGCCTAAAACCAGGAGCCCACAATGAGTGAGATAACAAGGGAGCAGATTGAGGCATCACACCCTGATGCCCCGTGGAATCAACTAGACGCTGAGTTTTGCGACAAGCACCACGACATTGAGCTTGAGCGAGTAGACGGTGAGGATGAGGACGGCAAGTACAGCTTCTCGTTTTGCCCAGTATGCCAATCGCTTGATGAGTTAAACGCTGGCGACCTGTACTGCGAAGATTGTATTAAGACAGATCTTTCTTTTCAGGAAGGCGAAGGCTTTTACTGCCTAAACTGCGAGGATTTCACAGAAACAACATACCTTGGGGTATCCCCAGAGGAGGCAAACCATGCCTAAATTTAAAGTAACTTTTACCAAAACAACCACTGAACTTTTCCTTGTCGAGGCTGAAGATTGGGAATCCGCTGAAGATATCGTGAATTTCAGCGATATCAAGCCCTACCACACAAGTGGCTGGGGCAATGGCGAGGGGACTTTTGATACGGAGGAGGTTGATGAAAGTCCTTGACCTGTTCTCAGGCATTGGCGGCTTCTCATTAGGCTTGGAGTGGGCGGGAATGTCCACTGTGGCCTTTTGCGAACGCGACCCCTACTGTGTCAAGGTGTTAAACAAACACTGGCCTGACACACCAATCCACAACGATGTTAAGGAATTAGATGGTCACCAATACCGAGGTTCAGTTGAGCTTATTTGCGGAGGATTCCCCTGCCAGCCTTTCTCAGATGCAGGGCCAAAAAACGGCACGAGCGATGACCGTCACCTCTGGCCTGAGATGTTTAGAATTATCAAAGAGTGTCGGCCTAGATGGGTCATTGGCGAAAACGTTTCTGGCTTCATCAACATGGCGCTCGACGATGTGCTCCTTAACTTGGAGAGTGAAGGCTACGAGGTCAGGACGTTCGTACTTCCAGCTTGCTCCGTCGATGCTCGACACCGAAGAGATCGCGTCTTCATTGTGGGCTACTCCAGCGAGTGGAGAGGGCGGCGGAAGACCGAGCAACAAGAACCAAGACGGGTGGCATTGGACGGGGACGAAATGGATTCGACCAAACGGAACCAAGTGCCAGACCAGCCTATCGGATCAGATCAGAATGTACCCCACACCAACAACCCGCGACTACAAAGGGGGGCGGTCACCTGCCACGCTGAAAGCCAAGGGCCGACTGCCGAGCAACTCATTGCCGGATACAGTGAACGCTTTAGCGGGGGGAACTGGCCCTCTGAATCCAGCATTCTGCGAATATCTCATGGGGTTCCCAATCGGGTGGACAGAGTTAAAGCGATAGGTAATGCGGTTGTCCCGCAACTAATTAAAGCAATCGGTGAGTTAGTGCTTGCCGCCGACAAGGAGATGGAAGATGAAAGTTGAACTAAACAAAGAAGAGTGTGACCTTTTGACGCAGCTAATGGGTACATCAAAAGATGATCCAAGAATCCACGGGCTAATTGGTACTTGTTTCTGGTCTCACAACCACAGCAAGGAAGACGAGAAGCAACTCAAAGATTCTTGGACTTCGATTCAAAGTAAGTTGAAAGAGGTCTGCGGATAAAATGGTTGCCCCTCTTGCACGGAGGATGCGGGGTGCAAAGAGGGGAACCATAGGCGCGAGAAAACGCCATGTCCGACCAAGACCGGCGAAGTCTCTCAAATTACATCAAAATATGCAATTGACAGAATTATCTCTTAGTTGCTAATTTTTTCATCACAGACTTAAATCCAGGAAGATTCTTTTTTGACACCTTTCTGTTCTTCATTAGCAATCCGCAAGACTTAATCACTTGATCATCATCCCCGTAATTCTTTTCTAGAAAGTCAGCAATGTCCTTGAGCATCATCATTGCAAGCTGGTCTTTGATGTTTGCCTCCAATCGCTTTAGGACACTGCGTAAGTGATTAGCTGCAATGCACTCGCTGGGATTGATATCCCCAGCTTTGTGCATCCGCTCCACAAAATTAGAAGTTCCAGTCATCTTTGGTCTCATGAAAATCTCTTCTACCCGTTGATCTCGCAACTTGCGCGAACGGTTCAGGGTTATGTTCACGGTCTCTGTACCTCCCCGTCACCGGATCGTACTGAAGTTCCGCACTGCCTATTGAACCAACCCACTTGAATCTGCATTTCCAGCTATGTACCTCGATGTGCTCACCTAATCTGTGAACTGTTATGCCGCAATCGGCTTTAGCAAACCATGCAGCAGACCCGCTGATGTGGTTGCCGTTTGGGATAGGCATCTTGCCCTGATCGTTTGCCCTCATTTTAGCAGGGTGAGCAATGAACCAGATGTGAAGGTCATGACTTCTAGCAAACTGCACCATACGAGTGAGCATTTCGCTGATCGCCTGATGCTCATTCTCGCCGCTGTTCTGGGCTATGTAATTGTAAGGATCAATCACCAAGCCTCGGCAACCAAGCCTCATGACAGCCATTTTTGTACGCTCTATGATGCTGTCTATCGTTGCCGCTTCACCATCCTTGGAATCAAGAAAGGCAAAGTGATCATTGACCCAGCTTCTGGACTCCTTCATCTCATCAGAAGACATTCGCTCATGATGACCCTCAAAGAATGGCTTACGGGCATACTTCTCAGACAGCTTGATGATGTGCATTGCTGGCGGGTTCTCAAAGCTTGCGATGGCAAACTTCCAATCTTCTTTCTCGGCTAAGTTAACTAGTACCGCGTCGATGAACTCAGACTTACCAGATCCAGGGAGCCCCGTTACTACAGTCAATTGACCTTGAAGCACAGTGTAAACATCGTCTAAGCCACGGAATCCGGTAGACATACCCTTCATCAAACCCTTTTCGTACAGGAAGGCAACGTCATCAGCGTAGTCATTCGCTGAATACACGCCGACCAATGGGGTTGGACTCGCCTGATTGATGAGATCTACTAAACGCTCTTTGCCTTGATCACGAAGGACATCATTCGCATCCTTGCAACCTTCTGGTAGATCTAGGTGGTAGCACTTAGCCCTGCCGACTCGGCGCATGATCTCTTCACCAAGAGCCTGCCCTGGCTCATCGCTGTCAACAGCCAAGATAATCTTTTCTGCCTGTTCAAACACATCCTTGGCAGCCCAGAGATAAGCAAACTTTCTGTCTTCGGCAGCATCAACACGCTTGTTGCTGACCTTCTGAGGAGCACCATTAGGAACACTGACTACTAAAGTATCGGGGCAGTCGCCTAGTGCTGACGCAATTGCCAGCGCGTCAAACTCGCCCTCAGTAATGATGATTGTTTTTAGGCCATCAGATGGTGCCTGCTCAATGCCCCAAAGCGTTTGCGCGGAACCGTCTTGGGTAAACTGCTTATCGCTTACCGCTCTCCATTTGATGGCTTCATTGTCGCCGTAGACAAAGCCAATGGCATCCAGTTCACCGCCGTTGTGAAAGTATTTGGTTCCACCAACCACGTTATATCCACCAATGGTCTCAGGGTCGATACCCCTCTCAGTCAGGAACGCATTCATCAGGCCTTTATCTGATGTCTTTGGCTTACTGATGGCTTTTACGGTGGCTGTCTGCTCTGAAGGGAACCCATCGAAAGAACTAACTTCCCTACTGACCTTCCCCGATACCTCGCAGTGCCAGCAGCGATAGAGTACGCAGCCGCCATCAGGCTGGATGTTAAATGTCTTTTCGTTTTTCTTTTTACGTTCCGGCGAACATACAGGACAAACGTGCCTACCTGCCTCGTTGCTGGTCACAAAATATTCTAAATCTGATTGATTCATGTGCATCCTCCTTGTGAATCGTTTCAAAAAATGTTAAATCTATAGAACGCCATCTGAGAGAACGTTCTCTTCGATAGCTTTCTTCCCAACTTTAAGTTGGGTTTAGAACGTACTGCTTAGAACGTTCTCTTAGTCGGTAATCTTCTCAACCTTGATCGTTGCTCTGGGGTTCTCCTTGTCGAGCGCATGGTAAATATGTTTTTCCTTCACTTGCCTGTCGTTCTTGTACGCAAAGCCCTCTAGACAATCCAATATGACCGATTCATCCAGATCAGGTCTGCGGGTCACATACCAAATCTTAATCGTCACCCTAACGTCTCCCTCAATAAGCTCATCGAGGGTCGGGCATTGCTTCTTAAAGGCATCGACATAGTCTCTGGCCTTCTTACTCTTTATCAATCTAGGTCTACCCCCGAAAGCTACAATCTTACGACTGTTGGCTTTGCTGGCAGGTTCGCCGTAGATTGTGGTCTCAAAGATGTTGCACATGTTATGATGGTTCGCTATGATACGCAAGCGGAACAACAGGAGGAATCATATGAGCAAAATTGGAAGTTTTGTTTTGGAACAAGAAGAGCGTGGTAACACGCAATGGAACGAGGAACAACGTAGCTATGAGTCTAATCATAAAATCGAATGTCGAGATGAATGTGCGGAGCACGGGAGAACCGTTGCCAAGCATACCTTGGGATCAAATGTTTTTCAAAGATGCCTTCGACATACCAGTAGAAGAGCCGGACATAGTCCGAAAGTTGGCGGCGGTCAGAAGCGCATACAAGCGTTACTTGCTAAAGCAGGAAGATCCACCAGAGCGAGAATTCTTCATAGGTCAGCACTCCGACGAGGCAGGCTTGCTCGTTCGGATTTATTGTAAGCAAGGGCCGATTCGTGAAGATAACCAATAAGCACAAACTACCAACCCCGATTGTAAATGCCCTTAGTAAGGACACTTACACCCGTGGAAACAGTCACAGGTCTGTGACGCAACTCATTGATTCTCCTAGAATTAGGATCTTAACTGAGAAGCATTGGGATGATCTTGAAGAAGATATCTCTAGCAAACTTTGGTCTGTACTTGGTACAGCAGTTCACTCGATGTTTGAGGACGCTGACCAAGGAGACTCGATTAGTGAGGAGCGATTGTTTGTTGATGTTGATGGGTGGACGGTGTCCGGCGCTATCGACTTGCAGGACGAGGACGGCCCAAGTGATTACAAATGCACCAGCGTGTGGTCTGTGATCTACGAGAAGAAAGAGTGGGCCTATCAGTTGAACGCCTACGCTTGGCTGATGCGCCACGCCAAAGGTCAGGTGTCTAAGCAGTTAAAGATAATAGCTGTCATGCGTGATTGGAAAGGTCGGGAGGCACAAAACAATGCTGACTACCCACAGTCACCCATAGCAGAGATACGGATACCTCTCTGGTCTGAGTCGGAACAAGATCGGTACATGGCTGAACGAATCAAGCTACATCAAGACGCAGAGTACGCAAACCTAACCGGCGACAAGCTACCACTTTGCACTGACGGTGAACGTTGGATGAGACCGGCACAGTACGCGGTCAAAAAGGGTAACAATAAACGCGCAATGAGGGTTTTGGATACTCAGGAAGAGGCTGAAGGATATATCCGTAGCAAGTTCCCAACAGGTGGCGCTCACATAGAGCATCGACCAGGGGAGCCCATAAGATGTGCGGCTAACTGGTGTCGGGTTGCAGATTTTTGTGATCAGTGGCAGGGAGAGCGCAATGCTTGAGCAGCAAAGAAGCGTGTTTGAAAAGATGATTGGTATTTGGTCGATAAGCAAGATACCCAATCTACAAATGAGGGTTATTGGCGGTGGTGAAGTGGTATTCACCTGTGCCGCTGGCCCGATATGCGAATTGAATTTTGATTTGTTCGATAAACTGGTTCCGCTAGAAGTTGTGGAACTAATTGAAACTAAAATGGAGAAGAAATATGGGATCAACGGCAAAAAGTACAGAGCAGACCTTCGTGGATATATGGCAGACCCTTTCAGCAGTCAACGTTGAGGACTTCGTTCAAGACAAGATGGGTCTAAGATACCTGTCTTGGGCAAATAGCTGGATGGTTTTGATGGATCATTACCCCCAAGCCATCATGGACTTTGGGGCAAATGAGATGCACGAAGACGGCACAGTGACTGTCCACTGCACTATTGTGATTGACACCTATGCTAGGCATATGTGGCTACCAGTGATGGATCATCGTGGTAGAGCAGTAGTCCGACCTGACGCAAGGGCAATAAGTGATAACAAAATGCGATGCATGGTTAAGTGCTTAGCATTGTTTGGCCTTGGATTGTACATCTATGCGGGTGAAGACCTGCCTAGTGCGGAAAAGGACGCGCCAAAATCGAAACCAAAACCAACGCCAGCACCCGCACCTGTAGCAATAATAGAGGAAGCACCTGCCGCAACCAATGAATCAACGCGAGTAGCTTCTGAGGAGTTTGTAGCTGCGATGAAGCAATTCATCGACATGATGACCACTGACGAAGGTTTGAGGGGCTACTGGAATGACAACAAGGATCAAATAACAACGATTCAAACCCAACACGCCGACCTCTATAAAAAGATGGTCGAAATGTTTACCAACCGTAAAGCAGCAATCTTAAAAGGAGAAACGAAAGATGCCTAATTATGACCTGAAAGAGACCAGTTCTGGCGCTCTATTTGTCGAGAAGGAACGGAAGAGTGAAAAAGCCCCGTACTACCGTGGCCCATTAACGATAACGAAGGCTCAAGCCCGATTTATCATGGAACACTTCAAGGCTGGTGCAAGTGAGCTAGACATTAGGATGGCTGCTTGGAACAACGATGGGCCAAGAGGTAAGTATATTGGCATCACTCTAGAGGTTATGCCTCCAGAGGACGGTCAATCTGCACCGCCACCACCGCCTCCACCAGTTGAGGTTGCCCCCATCGAAGACGATATTCCGTTCTAGATGGATCTCCAAGACAAGCAGTCTTGGTGTGAGCTTGGAGAGCTTGAGGAGGGCAACTTCCTCAAGTCCCAAGACTTTCACTTGGTGAATGTATTGCCCAACGTGGCAAAGGCCAATGACAAATTCACTCATGACATGCGGATCTCATTCCCGTCAGATCTAAAAACGATCAGGACTAACTGGCGGTTGTCTCAGGAGATGTTTGGTATAGATCCAAGGTACGCCATATCGTTAAACAAGAAGGACGTTGTCCGGTATCAAAAGCTATACCCCAACATCATCATTGTTTTTGATATAGACATACCGGATTACAAGGAAGTTCACTGGTCTGACCTAACCAGAATAACTAGGTTGATAACCCGTGATCTTGCAAAAGAGCACACATATAAACAAAGGGTAGATGACTCGTCGGGTAATGCTAAATCAAGCTACATATTCGACTGTCGATGGTTCCCAATATTGAGGAAGTAGGATGTTGTTGAAGAAAGAAGAAGTTGAAAAAATGACTCAGGTTCAGGGTCTTGTTAGATTTGATGATCAGCAAGTGGCAAGTGTTGCAGGCGTTCATGTTCAGACCCTAATTAAAGCTAAAAACAGGAGTGGCAGCTTGAGCAGAAGCACCATCAACAAGATAAAGGAGTTTATTATCCTTTACGGCGAGAAGGCGCTTAAAACTAAAGTGACTGAAGCGGTCTCAGAGCCAGTAGCAACTGCAAAAGAGGACATGGTAAACAGTCCTGCTCACTACTCAGAGAGCGAAATTGAGTGCATTGACGCAATGGTTGCAGCCTTTGGTATTGAGCGTGTTCAAGACTATGCAGCGATTGCCGCCTTCAAGTATATTTGGAGACAGAACAAGAAGTGGAACCCCATCGAAGATAGGGAAAAAGCTTTGTGGTATATGCGATTCTCAACAGGCGATGACCCACGCCTTGACAATAAAGTTTAGGTCAGGGTACTCCTATACCCAGTAGCGTGTTCCCGTCCGCGTTGACCGACAGGCGGGGCTAATTAGACCAGAGCAGAAACCTAACTGCTCAACATCAGGGTTCCCGTCCTCTGGGTCGCAGGCGGGGTTAGACCAGGGGCTCTCCAATGTCCCATTAGCGTGTTCC
>Ga0075444_10002914_pt1 | contig 10242 bp, 11 predicted proteins | sample CoawatmetaG01DNA_FD_76836 | JGI IMG/M metagenome (GOLD analysis project Ga0075444, IMG submission 76836) | Marine microbial communities from the West Antarctic Peninsula - Coastal water metaG017-DNA | ecosystem: Environmental > Aquatic > Marine > Coastal | place: Atlantic Ocean: West Antarctic... | reverse complement strand
GAGCTTAAGTGTTTCCTTCGTTCCGACGCAATCAATAACTCGATCATACAATCCATTTAAAAGTCCTGCTCCCAGTTTTTCACCTGCTTCTTTTTGGTGATCATACCGAGCATGCAAATCAACTTCGCATCCAATAAATTTTGCAGCGGCTACTGCAGATAAACCAATTGCCCCTCCACCTATAACAGCTATTCTGTGACCAGGTTTAGTCTGGGTGCGGATGAAACCATGCATAGCAACGGCCAACGGCTCTACAAGACATGCATCATTGAGATCAACCCTCTTATCAAGTTGAATTAAGCAATGCTCAGGAACTAAAATTTGTTCGGCCATGCCGCCATTGATGGTCATGCCCATGCCTTTTTGGTCATTTTTACATAAATGATAATCACCATTAAGACAATTTAAACAGGATCCGCATGAGATAATTGGCTCTATTGCAACGGGAGTTCCGTTAGAAGTCATGCCCGCTATTTCATGCCCCGCGACATGAGGAGAATGAGCGCCAGCATTCAATAAATGTAAGTCACTACCGCAGATACCCGCAGAGCTTATGTTTACTAAAATTCCTTCTCCTTGAGGACTCTCAACCTCGGTGGTAAATACTTTTCCGTCGGAATAAGAGACTGCCCTCACTTACTGATATTTAAAGTATTGTAAATAGATTCTGCAACATCAGTTGCCGTTTTCCAGGCCGTAATGCCTTCGTGCATTTGATTCATGGTAAAGCCTAAAGATATCTTATTGTCTATATCTGCAAAACCTAGAGAGCCTCCTGCTCCACCATGGCCCATTGAATTTTTATTGGGCCCCATACTGACATCTTCTGTTCCAAGCATAAAGCCTAGACCAAAGCGTGTATGTATCTGTCCTAAAACTAAATCCTTTCCATCAGACTCGGTTTGTCTGGCCATTTCTATGGTTTCTGGATTTAAAACATGAACACCATCTCTTGATCCTCCAATAGCCAAAGCCCCATATAGCTTGGCAATAGAACGAGCCGTTCCATGGCCGTTCGCGGCAGGTATTTCGGCCATTCTCCACTCGCGGGTATTTGCCTCCATATTTTTAGGATCCATTTTCATTTGCGGATTATTGAAAGCCGCACCAGATGCCGTAGTTGGGTCTTGCATATCTAAAAGCATTCTAATTAATCTGGGTGCTGCAAATCTTGGAATTCTAGAAAGTATTGGCATCATTGTTTTTTGAAGCAGCCCCGGTATATTTGGCTGAATATCGGTCACCCTACTAAACTTATCTTCTGGTAAGCCTATCCAGAAATCTAGATCCAAAGGTTTGGCTATCTCATCATTAAAATATTGACCAATAGTCTTTCCAGAAACCCGTCTAACCACTTCCCCTACAAGATGGCCAAAAGTTAAAGCATGGTATCCATGGGCAGTACCAGGTTCCCAAAAAGGTTCCTGCTTAGCTAGTTCTGAGCAGATCAATTCCCAATTTGTAAAAGAGCCATGACCTAAAGGCTCTCTTACACCACATAGACCAGATTTATGACATAACAAATATCTGACTGGTATAGCCTCTTTTCCATTAGCAGCAAATTCAGGCCAGTATTGTGAGACAGGAGCATCAAGATCTATTAAACCTTTTTCAACCAATTGCAATAGACACATAGCCGCCATTCCTTTGGTGGTTGAAAATACATTAACGATTGTGTCCTTTTTCCATTTTTCTGTTTTTTCTAGATTTGCATGGCCGCCCCATAAATCCAGCACTACCTCACCTTCAATTTCCAACGTAATAGCACAACCAAGTTCAAAACCTGAAGAAATGCTTTGTTCGAATAGTTCCTTTGCCTCTATAAATCTTTCATCGCAATACCCATTCACCTCAGTCATAGTCATCTCCTTTTTTTAATGTTTATGAACTTGCAACAACCCCACCATCACAAGTGATGGTTTGACCTACGGTGTAAGCTCCCGCTCTAGAGCTAAGAAATATAGCCAATCCTGCTATGTCTTCTGGTGTTCCCACTCTGCCTCTAGGGTTTTGATCGCCAACCACATTCCAATCAACATCCGTATCCCCACCAAAACCCACTCCTGTGCTCAACATCCAAGTAGGAAATGGTCCTGGCGCAATGGCGTTCACTATAATGTTATCCTTAACGAGTGTTGCTGCTAAAACTCTAGTTAAATGATGTAAAGCAGCTTTTGAAGGGCCGTAAGAAAAGGCATCAAATAGGCCTGTTTTGATTCCGTCTATAGATCCAATATTGATCACTCTGGATGGATCTTCTGAATTACCAGCTTTTTTAAGCATAGGCAATAGTTTCTGGGTAAGAAAGAAAACACCTTTTACATTGGTATCCATCACTTTATCCCATCCTTTTTCTGAATATTCTTCAATAGGTTGGCCCCAAGATGCACCAGCATTGTTAACCAAAATGTCCAATGAATCTTCTTTGGAAGATATCTCATCAACTAACTGCCCTATGCCTTCTAAAGTTGAAAGATCAGCCGGGATGGAAACACACTCTCCTCCATATTCTTTGCTGAGTCTTTCCGCGGTTGCGTTGCAAGTATCAGCTTTTCTTGAACTTATATATACCTTAGATCCATTTGCCAGATAGCCGGCTGCTATCATTTCTCCAATACCTCTTGAACCACCAGTTACTAAAGCAACCTTCCCTTCGACTGAAAATAAATTTTTCATGATTTTCCCGTGTAAATTAATGTTTGATTGTTGAACTGGATAGTGTAAATGCCTTCGAGACGCACGTAAATTAAATTTTAACTCGCTTAAAAATATAGCAAGAATTTACTATTGATAAATTTTCTATAATATAAAAAAAGACCGGCTATTTTTTTGTGTCTTCTCTTTTTTTTACTATGGGATTTAAAAAATCTTCCAAGAGGTCTTCTACAAAAGTTATTCCTTTAATCGTCAATTCTTCTGTTTTGTTTGCCAAATCTTTTGTCTTCTTGGTTACACGATCAGCATGTTCAGTGTATTTATTGGGTTCTTTTATCATTGACATATATTACACCAAACAAGTTTTATCATTTTAAGTAAAATGTAAAGATGAGAGTAATTGACGCAGTAGTTGATAAGCCAAGTGCTTTGCAAGAAGTTTCCTTAAAAAACTTGTATCTTGGGAAATTTAAAAAATGTAAATCAGCTTTCTTGTGCCAGACATTAAATGGTAAAGCCAAAGAATTTAACGATTGTGTTTTAGACAACGATTTAGAAGATATCATAGAATCCATTAAGAAAGAGCATCAAGATTTTGGATTTGAACTCATCTGGAATCTACAAGATGTCAATAAAGAAGTTAATAGGTTATTTTTATTAACGCTTCCAATTATTGAGACTGGTAAGGTCAATTCTTTTGACTATGTAAAATTAAAAAAATTACGGGAAGCCGAAGAGTTAAAGGTCGTGGCAGTCAAATCAAATAACTACTTATTGTTTGTTATGGATATTAAGGTTTCCTGAATAATAAAGTCATTCTGTCGCTCTCGCCTATCGCCGCATATTTTTCTCTATCCTGTTCTTTTAATCTGAAACTTGGTGGCAATGTCCAAACTCCTTTCTTATGATTTTTTGTATCTTTTTTATTAGCATTAATTTCTGATTTAGCTACTAACTCGAAACCATGCTTAATCGCAACTTCGATAGCCAATTTTTCCGTTACGTAACCTGATTTTTTCATCAACTCTGCTGAGGTTCCTGGTATTGCTCTATGTTCTACAATTCCAAAGATGCCTCCAGGTTTTAAAGCTGTAAAGGAACTACTAAATATAGAATCCATAGGATCCCCAAGCCAATTGTGCAAATTTCTAAAAGTAATCACCGCATCTACGGTATTTGGGTCGGCCAGAATTGAATTCAAATCAACCATTTCAACCCTGCCATACATCGGGTTGCTGTCCATTTTCTTCTGGAATTTCTCTGTGTAGTAACTACCCGAAGCTGCAATCAGTGTTCCCGGATAGTGTATAAAATTAGCTAAAATTTCTGTATACCAACCAGACCCTGGATTTAGTTCAACAATCGTCATGTTCGATTCTATGCCAAAGAAAGAGAGCGTTTGCAAAGGATGTCTAAATTCATCTCTCAGCACATAAGAAGGTGTTCTGTCCTCGCTGGAAACGGCTTTTTCTAAGTCATGAGCTGTCAATGAAGTGATAGAAAACAATAAAGATAAGGAGGCTAAGATTTTTATATAATTTATCATAATTTTTTTAAATAATATTAACTCTAAATTAAGTCTAACGGTAAATTTTAATTAGATGGCAGTTTTTAGTAGCGTTGCTATAACTCTTTCCAGTTGATCAATTGTTCCACACTGAAAAACTTTTGTGCAATAAGCCGAATAGTTAGTCATCACTGAATCGCCGGTGTTCCAGCGATATTTTCCTTCAGGATTAAGCCAATATACTTGCTTGGCTCTCTCAAAAATTAATTTCATTAAATGGGATTTTTCAGGGCCGAAGTTATTTCTAGCATCTCCCAAGATCACTACGGTTGTTTTTTTATCAATATCATCCAAACAAAGACTTACAAAATCAGACAATGCTTGTCCGTAGTCTGTAGAGCCACCCCCATGCTTTTGCAATGCCTTTTCTATGGCTGGTTCAAGGTTGGCTTCTTTAAAATCCTGAGTCACCTCTCCTAGGTTAGATGAAAAAACAAAAGCTCTCAATTTGGATACAACTTCAGTAAGGCTGAACAAGAACATCAACATAAAGCGTGCATAGGCTCCTACCGATCCACTAACATCACATACAACAAGTATTTTGGGTCTATCTACCTTCTTGTAAGACCAACTCAGATCAAACAAGATACCTTGATTTTTCCAATTGTCACTTAAGGTTTTACGAATATCTAGCTTGCCTCTTCGGTAATTTTTTTTCCTTCTGGAGTGCATGTTTGCAAGTCTTTTTGCCATTCTTCTAACTAGAGAATGAACTTCTTGCATATAAGATCTGTCTATTTGAGCCATATTCATGGATTTGAATACCTGTTCTCTTAGTTGTTCACCAGACACATCGCCATGGAGAAGGAATTGTTGCTGAACGTAATCTGACACACGCTCCCTTAGTCCCGTGAGTTCAGTTCTCAGTTTCTTCTCGAGCTCTGAAGGAGCATCTCCTTCACCTTGAGACCCCATTTGTAAGATTTCATCTTCCAATTGCCCTATGCCCATTTTCTCTAAGATTCTTCTAGTGAAGACTGAGCGTTGTGTGAAATACTTAATTTCTCTGATTTCGGACTCTTCTGCAGCATCTGCGATGGCCAACATTATTTCTCCCTGAGAACCATCAAGTAGAGTCTTTGCCAGGTTTGATTCGGTGTTGGTAGGTGTTTTATTTAATTCTGGAGTGCTTTGGTCTGTCGATTCTTTAATTTCATCTGTAAAAAAACTATCAAAACAAATATCAAACTTATCTTTCTCTTCTGGTGTTTTTGGAAGAACAATCGATAAGGTTCTTTTTAAGAGTTCTTTGTCTTTATAACCGACATCGTTAACGACAGACATGGCATCAAGAGTTTCTGCTGGAGAAATTCTTACATTGGCATTTCTAAGTGCCTTTACAAAATCAGTTAAGACTCTTTCCATTAGATGATCCTAAAGCATCAGATATTAATCTTGGCACTTCTTTTGCCACAACTTCTATATCCTGTTGGTGTTTTAATAAAACATTAAGGGTATCGGTTGCCAGCTTTACGTCCAGCTCTTCGCTGTTCAGAAGTATTAAAGTCTTGGCCCAATCTATCGTTTCACTTATGGCTGGCTGTTTTTTTAAGTCCAACTCTCTAATTCCTTGAACAAAATCTACCAGTTGCTTTCGCAGAGAATCTGCAATTTCTGGAACTCTTGCCAATACGATTTGTTTTTCTAAATTCGCATCAGGGAAAGGAATGTATAAGTGCAGACACCTTCTCTTAAGGGCATCACCAATCTCTCTGCTGTTATTACTAGTAAGCATCACCAGTGGTTTTACGGTTGCCTTTTTAACACCTAATTCTGGAATAGATATCTGAAATTCTGAAAGAATCTCTAACAGCAATGCTTCAAATTCCTCGTCAGCTTTATCCACTTCATCGATCAAAAGAACGGCGCCATTTTCTGTTGATAAAGCTTGTAAAAGAGGTCTTGTCTCTAAGAAATCTTCTGAAAAGAAAATATCTTCAAAATCTACCAATCTACTTAATGATTCTTTAAGACCTTTGGCCCCTTCCAGAACTTCCTGCATCTGCTCCTTCAGAATTTGGGTATATAGAATCTGTTTACCGTACTTCCATTCATACAGCGCCTTGGATTCATCAAGACCTTCATAACACTGGAGTCTTATGATTTCTTGATTGAAATGAAGTGCTGCCGTATTTGCAAGCTCAGTCTTACCCACGCCCGGTGGGCCTTCTATAAGAATTGGTTTTTCAAGTTGAGATGCCAAGTAAACAGCCGTTGCAATTTGCTCACTGCATATATATCCATGTTTAGAAAATCCTTCGGTAATTTCATCAATAAGTTTTTGCGGTCCTTCGTTCATTTTATACTCCTAATATCTTATTTAATTCTTCGACTACTTTAAGTGGGTCGTCTATAAAAAGATGATGCATCGTTCCAGGCACTCCGACCACTCTATCTTCACTTAAATTTCCTACATACTTCGTGTACTCAACCAATTCAACGGGAAAAATTTGGCTCATTAAACCATATACAAGATAAACAGGACATACGGGATTCATGAGAGCCTCGGTTAAGTCAGAAGATTGGTATGTTTTCATCATTTTTCCATCCGACTTCAATCTCCATCCGTCATCTGTTTCGTTAAAAGAATTTTGGGCTATGTAGTCCAATATAAAACCATTCTTACAAGGCTGAGGTGGTATCAGCCTAAAGCTACTAGCGGCCTCTTCCAGTGAGCCGTAATAAAAATCTGCCCTAACCATGCGTCCCATGGACCTTGCCTTGTCTGGAGGCATAACAACTATCGAGTCCAAAAGAATTAGTTCTTTAAATATCTCAGGATATATTGTCGATGCTTTAAGGGTTATTGACCCGCCCATACTATGTGCAATAAATGTGGCTTTTGTCCATCCCAAATCGTCTAAAACTCCTTTCATTTCATTAGCAAATATTTCTTGCGAGTATTCAACTCTATGGTCACTTTCACCATTCCCAGAAAGATCAATCGCCACAACCGAAAAGTTTTCTAAAAACTGAGGAGCGATGAAGTCCCACCAGTTGGTATTTGCACTGTACCCGTGGACAAAAAATAACGCCGGTTTAGAAATATCTCCCCACAACGAGTAATGGATATTTGCTCCATCAACTTCCACGAAACAATTTTGCGGCTCAGTGGCAATAGCAGATGTAAACCAATCAGGGTTTGTCATGTTATTTAAAGGTCTAAGATATACTTCTTATGGCATTCTTCAATGCATTTGCTATCTGCTCTAATTGATCTGGTTGCGCTATTAAAGATGGTGAGAGAACTAGAAATTCACCCGAAAACCTAACCAGCACATCGTTGTCATAACAATGCTGAAAGACCCTGGAGGCAAATTCTGTTGCGGGAATATCTTTTGAACCAAAATGTACCGCACCCATAAGACCTATATTCCTAATGTCTATAACTTGATTTTCTCCCTTCAAACTGTGAATGGCTTCTTCAAAAAGAGGTTCGAGTTCTTTTGCCTTATCAAAGAGGCCTTCTTCTTTGTAGACCTCAAGAGTTGCTATTCCAGCTGCTGCTGCGACGGGATGACCGGAGTATGTGTAACCATGAAATAGCTCAATCATGGCCTCAGGTCCTTGCATTATTTTATCGTGAATTTCATCTTTAAAAGCAACGGCACTCATTGGTATGACTGCACTAGTGAGCCCTTTCGCCATCGTTATGATGTCTGGGGTTACGTTGAACCTGTTTGCCGCGAAAGAGTCCCCCAAACGACCAAAGCCTGTAATCACCTCATCAAAAATTAATAGGACGTTATGCTTAGTGCATATCTCTCTAATTCTTTCTAGGTATCCAAGCGGAGGTACGATCACGCCGCCAGAACCAGTGACTGGTTCAATGATTACCGCTGCTACCGTACTTGGATCTTGTAAAATAAGTATTTTTTCTAATTCGTCTGCAAGATGCAAGCCCCATTCAGGCTGTCCTCTGGAAAAAGCCATTTCATTAACATCCCACGTATGAGGCATATGATCAACGCCTGGTAAAAGAGGGCCGAATGATTTTCTGTTTGGTGTTATTCCTCCAACAGATATTCCTCCAAAATTAACACCGTGATAACCTTTTTCTCTTCCTATTAGTTTTGTTCTCTGGCCCTCTCCATTTGCAACATGATAGGCAAAAGCTACTTTCAAAGCTGTTTCTACCGCTTCAGAACCTGAATTACCAAAGAATATTTTATTGAGATTAGAGGGAGTTAAATCTGCAATCTTTTCTGCCAATTCAAACGCTTTTGGGTGGGACATATTGAAAGCCGTAGCGTAATCAAGAGTAGCCACTTGCTCTTGAACTGCCTTAACAATCTTTGGGTGACAATGCCCTGCGTTGCAACACCACAATCCTGCTATACCATCCAATATCTTTCTACCGTCTTGCGTTTCATAGTGCATGCCCTCGGAGGCAACCAGCAACCTAGGATCAGATTTAAACTTTCTATTTGGTGTGAAAGGGATCCAGTAGTTATCGAGATTTATATTTTTAGGGTTATTCATATGTTTAGTTCCTTCTGCTGAGGTTGTATAGTCTTATTAATCCTTTTATAGAAATAAGAATACAATAAACTAGATATTGTTTACATATTTAAAACCCAAATAATGACATCCGAACTGCACCTTCCAAATAAGCCAAAGCAAGACCGAAGTCTTAAAAGATTTAATAACGCCCTTCTAACTGCAAATTCTATTCTTATATCTCAAGGAATTCGAGCCGTTACTATTCAAGAAGTATCAAAAAAATCTGGAGAAAGGAGATCATCTCTTTATAAATTCTTTCCAAGTAATTTAGCAATTTTAAGTGCCCTGGGTGAGTTGCATGCTGAAAGAATTATTTCAATATTTAAAAAGAATAGTTCAGCACCTATTTATGAAACCGGTGCTGATTACTTCTATTTGTTGATAGACTTATTGAGTATTTACTTAAATCAAAATAAGTCAGCTTCTATACTCATTTTTAAGTTAAGAGAAAGTGCTTTATATGATCCTAGTCTTCAGCATTCGGACAACATCATTACTCTCAATATAAACAGCTTGATTGGCAATAAACTAGAAGTAAATGAGCAAGAAAATATCACCGTTATCTATCAAATAATCTTAAGCGTTCTTTCTGGTGGTTTTAGAAATGAAGGTCTTATTTCACCGAGGGTTATTGTAAAAGCTAAAAAAGCAGCTTCTTCTTACATGGCCGTTTGTTAATTGTTGGCTACTTTTATCAAGCACTGACCATCATCGTTGTAAGGATTGTTAACGTAACTAGAGACTGGGTAGTATTCAATCAGCCTTGCAAGGCTGTCGTCAAAAGAATTAACGGTGTTGGAGTTAAGCCAGTCCTTGTAGTGTGCTCTTTGAACTATGAAGGGCATTCTTTCGTGTACATTCTTGAGATGATCTACCGCTTCAGTTGTTACTATCGCACAGCCTACCTGGCCTCTATATCCACCATAAACACCTCCAAAACAGAAAAGCTCTCCATTTAGATGATGAAAGAAGGGAATTTTCTTATCTCCGTCAACTTTCCATTCATACCACCCATCCGCTGGTATTAAACAACGACTGGAGTCTTTAAATGAAGGTTTAGTCGCTAAAGTTTCGTACCTTGCGTTTATTAGATTGAATGGTTTATCAGCCCACAAGGGAGTAAAACCCCACTTAGTATGATTTATCTTATCAGTCATGGTTGCCATTTTTTGACCCGGAGAGATATTAAAACTCGGAGAGATTTCATCCCCTCCAAATTGATTCTGGAATGAGTTGGAGTTCCTAATAGTAAATCTTCCACACATCTTAGTAACATTGTGACTAAAAACAATGACCTAGGTCAATTATTTATTAATTTAATTTACTAAGCAAAAATTCCTTTTAAGGTGAAAAAGAACAGGATGGAAAGGCCTGCACCTACCGGAAGGGTCACCACCCAAGATATAACTATTCTACCCACTACACCTAAATCAATGGCTGATAAGCCGCGAGCCAGTCCAACTCCCAAAACCGCTCCAACTAAAGTATGAGTAGTAGAGATTGGAAGTCCTGTTCCT
>Ga0075444_10002913_pt1 | contig 10242 bp, 9 predicted proteins | sample CoawatmetaG01DNA_FD_76836 | JGI IMG/M metagenome (GOLD analysis project Ga0075444, IMG submission 76836) | Marine microbial communities from the West Antarctic Peninsula - Coastal water metaG017-DNA | ecosystem: Environmental > Aquatic > Marine > Coastal | place: Atlantic Ocean: West Antarctic... | reverse complement strand
TACCAGAGATACGCTCACCACCGTCACCAAACAATACTGAGTAAGCACTGCCTGCTGTAAGGTGTTGTGCTGAAGTTACTGAGGTTGCACTGGCTGTGCCTGTAACGACTATGCCTGATGTGTTAATCTGCATTTTTTCAGTCAAACCGCCGCTTGTGGAACCTTGACCAAAACGCAATGTAGTGCCAGAGTTTTGAGCATAAATGCCCCAGCCAGCACTTGAGTCAATAATTGATAAACCGCCACCGTAACTGCCAGACGTTCTGAAACTTCCTGTTGTCCAGCTTGAAGATGAGGGGTTAAATGACCCTGCCGATAGAACACCATCTGCTGTTACTGTGCCTGTTACGTCTATGCCTGCGTTGGCTGTGATTTCGCCTGTAAAGGTCGCTCCTGCCAATGCTGCTTTAGTAGCAATACTATCCGTTACAGTAGTCGAGAAGTTAACGTCATTCCCCAGGGCTGTCGCCAATTCCTGTAGAGTATCCAGAGCGGCGGGGGAGCTATTGACGAGATTTGAAACGGCGGTATCTGTGTAACCGGTATAGTAACTACCATGCTGTCCATCGAGCTTGTCTGCGTTAAAATTCGCAAGTACAAAAGTACCGTAGGCAACCACCTCAAGTATGTCACCAGTGGCTGCACCAGCAGCTAATACAATGTTAGTTCCGGTTGTGGCTGTGAAGTCAGTACCGTTGACCAGGCGTAAACCACTCAGGTATACATCTAGAAATCCAGCGTCATACCCAAGCGTCTGGCTGTTAGCATCAGAGCCGCTAAAGGTTGTCTGGCTGTTAGTTGCAACGAACTTAAAACGTTCAGACGTTCCATTGACTGAACTGCCCGCAGGAACCCAACCACTGGAGCCATAGACTTTCATAGTCTGGCTAGATGTGTCGAAGTACAGCGTACCTTGAACGAGCGATGCACCATCGTTGTCAACGGTAGGCGCAGATGACTTTGCACCGAGCATACGGTCATCAAAAAGATCGTAACTGGCGGCTGCATTAGTTTCACTTGTAGCAGCATTAGTTTCGCTTGTAGATGCGGCAGAGGCACTAGAGACACTTGTTACTTTTGAAGATTCACTAGCAGTAGCTGAGTTGGCCGAAGCGGTCGCTGAGTTAGCCGAAGCTGTAGCTGAGTTGGCGCTATTGGTCTCAGCAGTTTCAGCGTTAGTCTCTGCGGTTTCCGCTGCGGCTTGAGCTGCAACCGATGCATTCTTTGCAACCACCGAAGCATCCTTAGCTACAACACTTTCGTTTTTTGCAACTACTGATGCGTCTTTAGCAACAACACTTGCTGCCCTCGCTGTTTCACTATCGCCAGCTTTTGTTGTCGCAGTAGCTGCGCTCGCTGCTGCATTTGTCTCTGAAGTTGAAGCCTCTGCGGCTTTTGCTGTCGCTGTCGATGCATTACTTACACTCGTCACTTTTGAGGCTTCACTTGCAGTCGCGCTGACCGCTGAAGCATTCTTTGAAACTAAGGCTGCTGCCTCTGCGGTTTCCGCATTAGTCTCAGCAGTCTCTGCTGACGTTTTGGCAGCCACTGCGGCTTGCCTAGACGCTTCACTAGCGGCTGCGCTTGCAGCGTTGGTTGCAACATTAGCTGATGCAGAAGTCGCACTTGTAGCGGCAGAGGTGGCACTGGCTGCGGCGGCGGCTTCACTAGCAGCGGCTGCGGCAGTAGAGCTTTCTATTGCATCTGTATTGGTAGCACTGACACCAGTACCACTAAAAAAGGAAGACTTGGACATTTCGACTCCGGGAATTAAAAGTTATAAGTAGGGCGTATAGCCTGGAGACTTCCAGTGGTTTCAGCTTCATTAGCTTGGTCCTGGATCTCATTCATAAACTGGGTGTACTTCTGCTCAAATAGTTGGGCACGTTCATCCAGGTAGTAATCCGAAGCATAGGTCAATGCACCATAGATAATTAAATCACTACCTATAGCAGCTAGGTTGTTTTCATCACTGTCTTCTGTCATATCGACAAACTGTGAATAGTAGTTCAGTAATAGAGTCCCGGAAGAGGGCGAGGGAGTCAGTAAAAACTTACCGCCTTCCCTGGTAAAGAAATGTGGATTGCCGACTTCACCAGTTTTCTTACGGTCCAACATTTCACCCATAGGTAACCGGGACAAAGTGTGATTGTCATAACTGAGGTCGATGCCTTCCAAGAAGTCGTTAGGTAGAACAACAGATCCAGCCAGGGCTGAAATAGTATAAGAATGCGTCTTCTCCATGCTCGGGATTCTTAGCGTTCTTTGTATGCGTGCAGTTGCCTGGTCAATAAAAGTATTAGCCAGCGCGTCCGTTATATCGCTTCGGTTTAGCAGGGCCTTAAAGTGAGTTCTGATCGCGCCTAAGTTCATCTTTTATACCTGTTTTTTAGTCGTTAGAAATGCATCTAGGTTTTCTTGTTTAAGCCTGGCGACAATTGCATGTGCTGGCTCATTCATTAGGTCAAAACCTTCGCGTAACCATTGTTCATGGATTGCTACTGGAATACTTGCAACTGACATATACTCAGCTTCGTCTTGAGCTAACGAGTTTTCTCTAGCGTCCCTGAGGTTATCTAGGAACGATTGGTCAATGTGCTGAGAGTGTTGGATAGTGAAATTGTTTTCATCGTTATCTCGTAACACTATGTTTTGCACATCGTGAATAATTGGACTATCTGACATGGGTTCTCCTTAAAAAATAAAATGGGGATACCGCAGCAAAAAGAAGTAAGGAGAGAAAAACCTTCTTCGTACCACGATACCCCCAAAACTACTTAACTAGCCTTAAGACAGGCCAGTGATCATTCCACAGCTTGCAAATGATGAGTGCTTCAAAGAAGTCTCACCAACTACAAAATGGTGGTCCGCATCGCCATTCTTAGCTAACAGAGTGCGAGTGAATGGACGCAAGGTACACTGCTTCCACATGCTCGGATCGACCAACAGAGCGTGGGTCGAAAGCTGGTTTCTGTTGATAAGAACCCGGATCGTACCGAATGGAGTTACGAGCACTTCAATAGCTGAGGTCAGGGTCTTGCTCTGGCCAAAGTCACGAGTACGCGATGATGCAGTGGTGAAACCTGAGATAATTGAAGCGTCTGCTGGCTTGACCATAAGGACCGATGGATCACTACCGTTCTCGTAGCAGGTCTGGTGCAAAGCAAGTAGCTTGGCTTCAGTTAAAGCGTCAGTAGCGTTGGAGCCTGCATCGAGCGCAGTAGAAATCATCTGAGTAGCTGATGCCATCTTGCGAGCTGTAGAAGCACCGCCAGCGACTGCTGCCTGGTCCACACCTACCATCGCTTTTTCTACATCGAGCTTGATAGCTTTCAGTGTCTTAGCGAGAGCATAAGCCGTCTCTTTTGCACGGCCATGAGTCTTAATTGCGTCAACTGTTGCTGCAATCTTGAATGACTCACCGATGATCTGGGAGACGTTAGAGCGAAGGGTAGGCTCGCCAACTGTAGTGTCTGAGCTGTTAGCTCCTTCTACTAAAGCATTGGTACCTGCGGCGCGGATAGAGTCTTCCATCCACTCGAAGGTACGAGCGTGGACTTTCTCTGACTTAATGCTGCTTTGAAATGGTGTTGAGGTCATTTGTGTTCAAGTAGGCTCGTTAGTTCCTGCTCCGCCCCTTGGGGACTGCTGCATGTTTCCATACAGATCAGACTATATCATCACCCTCCAAATAAGGAGGGGCTAGGTGCTTCCACCCACTTGGGTGTACTCCCTTTCGGGATAGTCGTTGAACCTTCCTCATTTTCTGAGGCTCGGCTGCTGATTGTCGGCAGCTACCACGCTACTACGATTTTCCAGCAATTCTCCTAGTTACAACTATAGATTACTCTATAGCGGCCCATTCATCTTAGGCGAGATGTTTGCGATCGTTGCGGAAACGTCTTCAGCCATACCAACTACGGTATAGGTTTGTAATGTAGCCATGTTGAAATTACCTTTTGAAAATTAAAATGATTATTCCCAGCCAGACATAATTGCCGCTGCTATATCATCAAGATCACTACCCCTAGACGCACTGTTTCGCAATTTGTCCTGGGTTGCTTTAGCCTTCTGTTGTTTAACATCAGACTTCGTAAGAGGCGCTTTCTTTGATCGCAAGATTTTCTTCGCTGCTGTCGATTTCTTTTTAGTCGCCACAGATTTACTTTGGTCGTATAACCTAGCTTTGTTTAAAAGCATGATTACAGTCGGGTCTGTAAACTGATTAACTTCGGCTTCTGCCAGTCCTCGGGATATCGCATATTGACGGATATCGTTGTACATAGAGTTGGACCAGTCAGGTAGTTCAGCCTGGAGAACTTTCACACATTCTTTCGCAGCTACTTGCTGCTGCTGTGCTTGTTGCTCTCGAGCATACCCCACGAGTTGGTCTGACTCTTCAGTTAGAAACTTCAGCTCGTCTTGAGCTGACTTACTTTCGGCACGGAGCGCAGCAAAGTCATCGGCAGACATTTGTTTGCTCGCTAGGAGCATGTCAACTTCTGCATATGGCTTGTAGCGTTCCTGGGCACGATTGATCATTGCCTGTAGTGTTGCTGTTGATTTTTGCAGAGACTCATCGGCCTGTTTTTTCTGGGCTGCTGTCTCTTGAGACTTTCGAGTTAAAGATTGCTCTTGGCCATAGAGTCGTTTCAAGTCTTTTATGGATGCCTGCTTCGATTCGCCATCGACCACGATTTCTACCAGGGTATCTTCGTCCAGGTCAATTTCTTCTACCTGGTCTTCCTGGTCTTCATCGGTGTCTTCTGACTCTTCGTTTTCTTCTTCAGGGTCCTCACTTTCTTGATCTTCTTCTTCACCTTCGCTTTCTTCTATTTCAGAATCGTCACCTGTCTCCTCGGTGTCATCATCTGTTGCCTCTTGAGACTGTTCAGATACCTGATCTTCATCAGGGTCATCCCAATTTCCAAGAATTGCGTCCACTGCATCATCGACTGAGTCGAGACCGTGGTATTCCGAAGTGGGTTCATCTTGGACGTTATCAAAATCTGACATGATCCTTATTCCTCTTCTGAGCGGCTTTCGCTTGCTCTCTCATTAATGTCATCGCGTATTGCGACTCGTTGCTTTAGGGTGTTAACAATATCGACCAGGGCCTTGTAGTTCTGGTAAGCACCTTCGCGGCTTTCGTTTTCCCCAGGGCTGGATGTAGCAAAGGACTGAAAGGTAATATCTACCAGGTCGTTTACTACTGAGTTAAAGGCTTCATTTTTAAGTAATGCCTCAGCTGCCATCCCTTCGTTTACTAGTTGCTCTTCTGTCTTCATTGTTGCTTCGTCTCCTTAAGACACATACAAAAAAGCCCACCGAAGTGGGCTGTGGTTCCTGACTATCTCTAGCCATTCGGTGATGCAATAGCGGTCACTTCATCGGCATTTTGCGCCAGTACAAGTTCGGCCATGTTCATATCTTTCTTATGCTCCAGTTGGTCCACTTTGTGATCTAGCTGATCACTGGTTATGGCTAACTGGTTCTCGAGCTTCATACGCTCAATCTCGTTCTTCATCTCTGCCATCTGCATATCCATTTGTAGCTTCATCTCGCCAACGGCGGTCTGGCGCTCCTGCAGCTCCAATTGCTTCTGTAGCATTTGTTTCTGCATTTCTTCAGCTGGATCTGGCTGTGGCTCTGGAAGCTCCTCTGGATTTGTGAGGTAAGAATCTACGTCCTTTATCCCTGACATGGTCATGATCTTCTTAGCGAGCTCGTACTGATTGTCCTGTTGATACATTACACTTAGGTTTGGATCTGCTGACAGCATTGTATGTAGCTGCAGGTACTTCTCAGCCTCTTTCTGCTGTTCGCCATAGCCCAGGTGCATCTCAATAGTGACATCGCGCTTTTCTTTCCAGGCACGAGGGTTGACCTGTACATACTTACCGGATAGCTCAACTATCTTTTCTTGGCTCTCGTTCTCGACACACAGTAGATAGACTTCCTGGAACAATGGTTTTACGAACTGTGACGCAAAGTTCCTAGCGATTATCTTCTGGCGCTGCTGAGACATAGTCGCCAATTGTTCAACCATAGCGGCTGAGTTTTGCTGGCTTAAGGCATCTTTATTTAGGCCCTGGCTGATCTTAGATACACCAGTGGTATCTTCCTTGTCCTCGTCAAGCATACTGATGGTCTGAAAGATAAATGGATTCAAGGGTGCCTGGAGCATCGGAGAGATAGCATCAGGTCGGGTCACATTGACCAGGCCACCTACCCGGTTGTCAATAAGCTCTCGAGGGTTAGTTAGGCCGCCCTTGAGTACTGTGTAGCGTGGGTTGTTGGTGATCATCGCGTGATCCAGGATAGACCTGGTTAACACGGTCCTGGCATTTTGGGTAGCAATTACCTTTGACGAGTAGTTGTTACCGTAAAAGGTATGCGGGACGGGTAGGGGGCAGAAGGTTACAAAAGGACGCCTGGTAGCCTTAGATTTCTCTAGGAGGACATTACCTGCTTTTACTACCCGGTACAGCTCGGCCTCACCAGTCGCCTCTACGTCTAACATTATGTAGGCTTCATAGACCATTACAGTCCTTACCTGGTCCTGGTATCCGTCAGAGTCAAACCCACGGCCATTGCCTATGTTCTCGAACCGTGAAAGGACCTCTTGGTCAGTCTCCAAGTCAACATCATTGTGCTCACCTATCTTGTCGATCTTGGACTCGTCATAACCCATCAACCGGAGTTCACTGATAGTCTTTTTGGTACGGTGGGCGCAGAAGTTTACGTCTTTAAGATTCTTTGCCTGGGCTTCGATTAGGAACTCTTCTGGGGCAATGTTCTCAATGACTACTTGGCTGGTGTCTACCTCAATACTAATGGTACCTGTGTGAAGACCTAAGTCATCTTCTTCATCATCTACCAGGTCAACGCCATCTTGCGCCAGCAGCATGTCTAACTCGTCTTCAGTAAGATCCTCAAAGTCCTCATAGTCGTATTCATTGGACTCTTGCCAGAATACTTTTACGACACCTACACGGGCTACTAGTCCATCAAAAATAACGCTGCTCATGATGTTGTACAGGTCATTCTGTCTGTGACACACATAGTCGGTATATTCAGTACATACCTGCGCCATTAGTACATCGTCTTGATTCTGTGCAGCGAACTTGACTGTCTTGTTGCCGCTACTAAAAGTTTCGAGCAGTGCAGCGCGAAGCGACTCGACAGCGTCATAAACATCGAGTGAAACGTACTTAGAGTTACCATCGTGGATAGGCTTAGGTAGCGTCCCATTGTAGTAGTCTATGACTTTACTACGCTCAGTACTTAACTCGCTGTCAGAATATCCCACGGACCTACCGATGCAGTCATCAATAAGCGTGACAATGTTTCCGTCATCAAGTTTCTTGTAGTCTTTTTTAGCCATTTTTATACCATCTCAATATAGTAGTTGTCGCTGGATTCCACGGGTTCCCAAGCGCCTTGGTGAACGTGATTTGCTATTGCTAGGCTCATAACACAGTCATCAAAGCAGCCAGACTCAGCCTGCATTGCGCCCGACTCAGTGACGATGTAACTCATCATTTCTCGCACGGTGACTTTGTCATTTAGCTCAATCTCTTTTTCACGCATAGATGCACGGAGCTGGTCAATAATTAGGGGCTTGGTTTTTGATGTAGTTGTGAAACCTAGTTTTATAGTTTCTCGGTCCGTAAGTTTGTCAACCTGGACCTCAGTGTAAAAATTTGGGTAGGCCAGATCTTTACCTAGCCTGGTACAGGTCAGTATGCCGTGACTGTTGTTCTCAACAGCGACTAAAGCATCGTTGTAATATGTACCAAGGGCAAACAGTATCTGAGCAAAGTAGTCAGGGTGAACGTGTGCTCTAAAGCAGGCCACTTGTCGTTTCTTTGAATCGAGTACTTGGGCAACACTGTAGTCACCGTCACGCAGGCCCATTGCTGGGTCGGCGCCAATACAGTAACTTTCACCGGGCACATGTTTACGCCAGGTAAATAACTCGCCCCTGGCATTGTCTCGCCACTCGTCATCTTCCCAGGCTAGTCGTTGCTCTAGGTCTCTGGTGTCTGCCAGAGAGCCTACAAGCTGCTCAGGGTTAAACACTGGGCGACCCGTGTTTCTAAAGGCTGACTCAGGCGAGGATGGGTACTCCTGGTTAAACAGGTCAAGTCCATTCTGGGCTATCTTCTTTCTGCGGAACATGAGCTGCTCATCGTCCAGGTCATATTTATCTGCTAATTCAGTTTCTTCAGGAGATCGCTCAAACTTAGTCGTAACAGGTTCCCGGTACTCAGGACCAGCAAACCAAGGAATAAAAACAGGCACATAGCCGTTACTACCATCAACTGCACCAGCCCACAGGTCGTGAAAAACCCCTGTAATACCGTTCGCTGTACTTTCGACAAAGATGGCAGTGCCTGGCGTATTTGGGACAGCCTGAGTAAGACCGTTCCAGTTGTCCAATGCAGTACTTTTTTGCCAAAAGGCCAACTCGGAGGCGTGTACATGTGTAAGAGTTTCACCACGGCCGATGCTTTCGCCACCAGCTGTTGCCACCACAAAACTAGAATCAAGAATGTCAAAGTTCATCTCCCTGCGACTAGAGTATTTCGTGTGGGGTTTTAAGATGTCAGGACAGTGCTCGTGGAAGCGTTTGGTCATGTCAAAAAGCGCCCTGGTACTATCAGCATGGTGCGTAATAACCATAGCCTTGCTGGCGGGTCTTTGGCTTACAGAGAAGTAGAGGTAGCCGCCTGTGTAAGTACTTAGGCCCTGCTGTCTAGCTTTCAAAATGATGACTCGGACCTTACCTTCGGAGGCAAGCTGTTCGGACACAGCCTTGTCTAATATTGACTGGGCATTGTTTAACTTTAGCGGTGATATGTCGCCGGTCTTTGTGCGAATCTTGAGTGCTGCTTTTGAGTAAAAACTAAAATCAGTTAATAGCTTTTTCCGTATCGCCTTCAATTGTTTGTTCTGGGTCATCACTAATCTCATCCTCGATTAAAAGTGAAGCCAAGAAGTCCTCAGCCTTATGTATAGCAACGTCTGATTTCGATGCTGGTTTGGACTTCGTAAAGTCAAGGACTAGCCTAGCTGCTGCTAGTCGCTCTCGCGTCTCACCTACAAGCCGCATAACTTCGACCGCAGTTTGCAGAGCCTCTTTTTGATACTCGTCTTCAATGTTAAATTTGTCTGACATAATCTCAGTTATCCTTTTTGCATCTTTTTGTGCCTGCGCTCTAATTGGTGCGATGGTCTCTTTTCTATAACCATCAGGCACACCTTTAGGGCGCCCACCGTTTTTACGAGGCTTGGTTGACCACTCCAGTCGCTTTGCTCTTCCCTCTGGCGTGTCCATTAGGGTTGAGAAGTAGTTCTTTTTGGGAGCTTTCTGCGGTTCTTTTGCTTGCTTTGGGGGTGCTTTTTGTCTTTGTTTTCGGGGCTTGGTTTCCATTGATTTCTCTCTCAATAATTTCAGCGACAATAGTTCTGCTTCTTGCGGACTGATGGCAGAACATATCCAACGGCATCTCGGACAGGAGCTCAGTGAGCATAACGCTACGCTGGTCCTGACTGAGAAGCTGACTAGTTTTTATACACTGGATTGCATCGAGGACATCTAGGATTTCTATTACTGTAGCTTTCATTGCATAACTCTCCTTATGCTTCTTTAAGCAGTGAGTGCTCCTGGTTGAGGTGTTAACGCACCAGGGTTTTTCTTCTCTTCCTCGTCATCCTCCATCTGAGCTACACCAGCCATAATGATGGCCAAGACAGTCACAATTGGATTAGCGTGGAATGACACAGGGATCTTGCTTGAATTGAAGTGGTCCCGGATCATCTTGGCAGTCTCTGGGGCTACCTTCTTCATTAGTGTCGGATTCATTACATAAAGGATTACCGGGTCTACTGAGAACTCAGCGTTGTTACGCTTGTACTGTTTGTAGTCCGTACCTTTGGAGTAGTACTCTTGATAAATCTTACGGTTCATTTTCAAAAGATTAGCAGTACTTTCTGGAGACAACCCTTCGCCTTTCATCTCAGCGATAAACTGCTTTTCCCACTTGATCGGAGAGTCCCTTAGAAACGAGGTACCAAGTTCAGGGTTCGCTTCAAAGAAAACCTCAGTCTGATCTTGGATAGACTCTATCTCGGAACGGATTTGCCTGGCTCTTTCCAACGACCTCTTGTTGAAGTCATTTGGTTCTGCCCGAGAATGTGCTAGCACCTGTCCAATTTCTGAACGGAGGCTTCCTC
>Ga0075444_10002909_pt1 | contig 10248 bp, 6 predicted proteins | sample CoawatmetaG01DNA_FD_76836 | JGI IMG/M metagenome (GOLD analysis project Ga0075444, IMG submission 76836) | Marine microbial communities from the West Antarctic Peninsula - Coastal water metaG017-DNA | ecosystem: Environmental > Aquatic > Marine > Coastal | place: Atlantic Ocean: West Antarctic... | reverse complement strand
GATAACCCGCTAGCTGTGGATTCTGACTTGAAGCAGCAAGAAATATCGAGCCTACGCAATAGGCAGTCAGACGATAGTAAAAAGACCACCGCAGAGCAATCTGGGTGGTCTTTTTGTTTGTGCAAAAACTACTGATAAGTTTCCTACTCAGCAAGAGTTTTATAGCTGTCCGATTTTCAGCCAAAAATCGGACAGTTTTAGCAATGCAAAAAACTGTAATTAGCCAGTTTTACAAAAAAAAGTGCCGGTGGAGGCGCCCTCATGACAGATAGTCTAAACGAGGCAGCAAGCCAACCGCCGGCTAATTTTTAGAATACCCAAAGCACTTGGGTGCCTAAACCTTTTTCAAGCCAAAATCAAAGATTTTATTTGCCACTCTTGGCGGGTGCGGCTTTAGCTGGTTCGGCTTTAGTTTCTGCTTTTGTTTCGACTTTAGTCTCAGATTTTGCCTTAGGGTCGGCTTTAGCCTCTAGCTTGGCTTCTGTTTTAGTATCGGCTTTAACATCTGCTTTAGTATCTGGTTTAGCTTCCGCTTTAGCAGGTGCAGCACTGTCTTTCTTCACTTCAGTGTCTTTCTTCACTTCGGTTTCTTTCTTCGTTTCGGTTTCTTTAGCGGCGCCATCTTTTGCAGTGCCATCTTTGCCAGCCTCGCCGTCTTTAACAGCACTATCTTTAGCAGCGCCATCTTTTACAGTGCCATCTTTTACAGTGCCATCTTTGCCAGCTTCACCTTCTTTCGCAGCGTCACCTTCAGGCTCGGCTGTGGTAGCGGCTGGATCAGCTTTTATGGTGCTGGCATGTGGATCATATTTCAGTGCTTCTTCAACGGCGGAAGCCGAGATGGAACCATCATCAGCAACCAAGCGTGGGTCGATTTTTACCCCAGCTAGTTTTTCAGAGAATGACTGGGCACCATCAAAAACGGGAGGAATAACAATCAAACCTTTGGTATCGATATAACCTTGGCGAGCGTTGGCAACACCAACTAGAGCCAAGCCTTCCGAGAAGTCTTCTGCATAAGTGAATCGTCTCTTGATAACAGTTTTGCCCTTCTTGTTCATGAAGCCATACTTACCGCGCTTCAAACTCAAACCAAGCTCATCGTGGAAGAAATTGCGAGACTGCAGAGCGTCACTCATAGACATAGTGCCGATAGTATCTAAGATGACAAAGTCAGAGCCAAAGTAGCATTCAGCAACACGGTCATGGAACTGCTTCGCTTGATCATATTTAAAATCAATGATGACTTTGCCAGTTGGATCAACATAACCCCATTTGCCCATTTTGCTAACGGCGGCCAGGCCTTCCGAAAACGGTCCAACCGCATCATAGGCAGGAGGAACCTTGGTATTGCCTGCTTTATCGATGAAGCCCCATTTATTTCCCTCTTTGAAAGAGCAATAAATTATGGTGTTAGGCTCCAATGGCTTGTTAGCCTCACCGCACTCACCAATTGCCTCAAAAGCAGCAGGGCATGTTGGAGCACCGGTTTTGTCAATCAAGCCCCACTTACCGCCAAAGGTTTTGACGGCGGCTAAGCCCTTAGCAAATCGTGTTACTTCTTCATACTGCCGCTCAATAATGAATTTGCCGGTGTTGTCAATGAAGCCCCAACGGGATGAGAGGTCGGCTGCAGCCAGGCCATCAGAGAAAGGCAAGACTCGGCGGAACTGCGGCTTGATAACGAATTTACCAGTGTGGTCAATGAAGCCCCACTTAGGTCCTAACTCGATAGGCGCTTGAGAAACCTCTTCTTTCTTGCCGCACGCTCCCAGTGACATCACCAGCATTAGCGAAGTAATAATGTGTCTAGCCTTAGAGTGCTTAAAATTTCGCGACATCTTGAGTATTCTTTCTTCCTATTAGAGCAACCATACAAATAATAAGCTGTCTTAGCTACTATTGTCCAAGATCCTAAAAGATCTGCACCATTTACAGTGCAGAGTCTTTTCAGCTTGTGTTTTGTATGATGTGTTACTACCTCCGAGAGATACTACAAAAGATATAAATGGCTAACTACTTACTTGAAATTGGCGTTGAAGAGCTGCCAGCAGGCTTTGTTCCTGAGGCTGAGGAAAGACTTAGAGAACTACTCCGAGCCAACCTTACTGAAGCCAATATTGCTTTCAAACAAATTCGCTCTTATTCAACACCACGAAGGCTTACAGCCGTTGTTGAAGAGATTGCCGCCGTGCAGACAACAACCGAAAAGAAAGTAAAAGGGCCAGCAGTTAAAAGTAGCTTTGATGCCAACAACAAGCCCACTCCTCAAGCCGAAGGCTTCGCCAAGAAACACGGTTTGACAGCTGCTGAGCTTCTGCGCGAAGAAGTTGGTGGAATTGAATATTTACATGCTCTAGTTGTAAACAGCGGCAAAGCTACCCAGGAAGTGTTGCCTGAGATAGTAAACAAAGTAATTGGCCAAATTTCGGGCGAGCGCTTAATGCGCTGGGGCGAGTGTGAAGTTAAATTCTCGCGGCCACTTAGATGGCTAGTCTCTCTGCTCGACGACAAGCTTGTTGATATCACTGTCGCCAACTTCAAGAGTGGCCGCTTGACAAGAGGGCACCGTATTTTACATCCTGGTGAAATCTCCATAGCCCACGCTGACAAATACGAGGAAACTCTGAAAGAGGCCTTTGTTATTGTCGATCCGGCCAAGCGCCGCCAAATGGTTGAGTCGCAGGTCAGTGCCAGAGCTGATGAACTCGGTGGCAAAGCACCGCAATTGAAATCAGGCCTTCTTGACGAAGTTGTCAACTTGACCGAATGGCCCACCGCACTTGTTGGTCAATTCGAGGATGGCTATCTCACCCTGCCAGCCACATTGATTGAAACAATCATGATTCACCACCAACGCTATTTCCCTGTAGAAGCAAAAGAGCAGAAGGATTTGTCAAATCGTACGCTCTTACCTTACTTCATCACCATCACTAATAACGACAGAAAAGAAGCGGCACCGCACATCAAGCAGGGCAACGAGCGCGTCTTGAGAGCCCGTCTCGCCGACGGCAAGTTCTTCTTCTTTGACGATAGTAAGGCAAAACTTGAAGACCGTCTGCCAGCCCTAGCAAAATTGACCTACCAAGAAGGCCTGGGAAGCTACGGCGACAAAACGGACAGACTGAGCCAATTAGCAACAGTTCTGACAAATAGCGAACCAGCCAGCAGTGTTCTTTCTAATCACGAAAAAACAAACTTGGTGAGAACCTGCGGGTTGATGAAACTCGATTTAGTTAGCAATCTCGTGCGCGAGTTACCTGAATTACAAGGGTACGTTGGCAGCTGGTACGCAAAGCGTGAAGGTGAGCCAGAAGAAGTGGTGCAGGCAATTCTCTCTCATTACGCTCCTCGCACCAGCAATGATGCCATACCGCAAGACCGGCTGGGCCAACTAGCCGCCGTGCTAGACAAGCTTGATCATGTGGTCGGTCTTTTTGCCTTAGGCAAGAAACCAACCGGCTCATCGGACCCCTATGCTCTGAGACGCAATGCCCAGGGTCTTATAGATATTGTTGTTGACGGTCTCACCGATCTGCCAGTCAACCTTACGACACTTACTGCCAGCTTGTTGATGGCCTTTGAGCCTCTGCTGGAAAATTCAGCAAGCGCTGAAAAGAATGGCAGCCAGAATGGCAAAAAATCTGCTGGACAGAAATTCGATAACGAAGCCATTGCCGCTGAAGTAAAAGACTTCATCATGCAACGTCTCAAAGGGAAATTGGTCGATTGTGGCTACGGCAAAGAAATTGTGGAAGCTGTGCTTGGTGCTCGCGACCCGCTCGCCAACGTTAGTGATGTAATGGTGAGGATGAATACTGTCAAACATATGGTGTCAGCTCCAGGAGCTGCTGACCTTATGCGCGTTGGTATCAGAATTGGCAATATCCTCAAGCCCGATTCACCAGATGTAGTGCAGGCAGATGCTTTGACTGGAGCATCAGAGAAAGCACTCTGGGAGGCATTCCAGAAGAATGTCAAAGCCAATTGGGAGCGCAGCAAAGAAGGATTTACTCTGCCGACCACAGAAGCCGAGTATCAATCACTACTTGATCTATTGCATAAGCTCACACCATTTATTGATAGCTTCTTTGAAGACACCATGGTCAACGATGAAGACATGGCAAAGCGCAACAATCGCCATGGCATTCTCAAGAACATCGATCGTTACTTCCGCGCCCTGGCAGATTTCACAAAGCTGCAAGCGCTCACCAACTAAGATGTTTTTTGCGGCTTAGACTACTTCAGCTTTCAGGCATAACAATGACTCTGCAATTTGGCTACGAACTTAAAGGCGCTCTAGGGCAGAAGTGCAAACTGGGGACGCAGGTATTAATGACGACCTTAACGAAGACCTTAATACCAACGCTTTTACTCACACTGGCACTACCATCTCTTGGACCCGCTCTAGCTCCAGCTCTAGCCATCAATTCGGATCTGCCACCAGAGTCAATGCACGTGCCTTTGTTGGCAACAGAAAAATCGGTCAGCACCTATGTGCCTTCCTCGGCGGCTGAGGGCCAGGGCATAGCTGTCAATGTCATTTACACCGGCAAAGCACGGTTTAAAGATGGTGCCCCCGTTGCCGTAGTGGCACCTGGCGGTGTTGGCCCTGACGGTCTTTCTTTCAACATGCACGCAGCACAGGTTGGAGCAGTCGAGGTACGTTTTGCTTTTCCTGGTGGTGGCACCCCTCAATTCGGCACCAAAGGCACTTTTGATAACAGGGGCGCTCACTCAATAGAAGCCTTTAGAGATGTGTTGCTATTTGCCGGCGGTCGCAAGAACGACTATAAGGGTCGTTCCTTTGAAGAGCTAATGGCGCCGGTTATTAAGGTAAACCCAGCTAATTTGGGCATTGTTGGTTGGGACAATGGTGCCAACATTGCCTTAGTGACCATGGCTAAATACGGCATCGATTCAAAGGAAAGCTCAGCTCAAGAAGCGCAACCGCAGGATGTTATAGACTTTGTCAAATGGCTAGCCCTATATGAGGCTCCGGTTGGCTCGATGTTTTCGCCTGCCAATTTAGGTTCTTCTTCTGATCTGCTGCGCAATAAGCACTATAGAGAAGGCTCAGCAGCCACTGGCAATCTTCTAATTGATTATCGCAAGCTGAAATGGAAAGAGCGCGCCTTCCGCAATCCCAATAAGTTTTCAGGCAAGAAACGGGGCTTGCCCGGTATCAAGGGAGTTCTATTCTTTGATGACAATGACAACGATATCTGGGAAGAATCAAGAGAATATGCTTTCAACCCCGCCCTCGATACAGAGCTAACCAAACAATATTTCCCACCGCAGGTGACCGCAGCCTGTCAACGACTAAAGGTCTTCGGCGATGAGTGGCCTACCAATGTTGCTACCGTTGCCCAGGCAGAAGAATACTTCAGCGAACGGGATGGCTCCTTGTACATTCCTCAGATCACAAGCCAATTCCCCAAGCTACTCGTCAGTATGTTTGCTTCAGCAGTTGACCATAATCAGCAGCAGCTTGACCATCCTCATATATGTTTTCTCTACAATCTCTTTCTCACCAATAAAGTGCGCTGGCTAAGACTGAACCCAGACCCATGCTATATGGGGGCTATTTCTGGATTGAGCGCCTTTAACTTCGTCAATAACAAGCCTAATAATCCTTTAGACCCTTCAACCTTGATCACTCAGCTTGAGCCTGAGGGAATAGTTCCCGATTATGTTTGTATGCAAGGCATGGTAGCTGAGTTAGTCGACAGGCTAAAAACCCGTAATTTGGTTTATCCCATCACCCAGCCCTTGGCGCCCTATTCCAGTGGCGCTGCTGAGGCCAAGGCTGAAGCAGAAGCTAAGCATAAAGCTGCCATCGATGCCGCCACAAAGGCAGAGAAGCTCAAAGAGAAGGGCGAAAGCGCAGCCGAAGTAGAGGAAAAGCCCGAGACTAAGGCTCAGCCCAAAGGAAATAAAGGAAATACTTCGGCGCCAACCCCTAAATCGCCCCAAAAACCTCTCAATGGCGCAAACAAAAGTGGTAAAAAAAGGAATTAAAAGTCGCCTGTGCTAGTATCTTTACTAGTGTCATTGAGGAAATTGTCATGATAAATCCAGTCACCGTTGGCGTCTTATTTGGCATTGCGCTGCTTGTTTTTGGACCAAAGAAATTGCCTGAGCTAGGTAGATCACTTGGTCAAGGCATCGGCAACTTCAAAAAAGCCTTGAACGATGCTCAAGAAGAAGTAGCTACTGCAGTGAAAATTGAGCCTAAGACAATTGAAGCCAACCAAGTAACTGATAGCACGGAAACCAATAGCCAGACTTAATGGCCAAATTTGAAGTCGTATCCAAATTCTCTCCTGCCGGTGACCAGCCTCGTGCCATAGCCCTGCTGGAAGAGGGCATCGCCGCACAGATGCCCTATCAGACTTTGCTTGGTGTTACAGGCTCAGGCAAGACTATGACCATGGCTCAGCTTATTGCTGAGACCCAAATGCCAGCCTTAGTCTTGGCCCATAACAAGACCCTGGCAGCCCAGCTTTGCAATGAAATGAAGGAATATTTCCCCAACAATGCTGTGGAATACTTCATTTCGTATTACGACTACTATCAACCAGAATCTTATATACCTTCAACTGATACTTTCATTGAAAAAGAAGCAAGTATCAACGATGAGATAGACCGGCTCAGGCACTCAACCACACGTTCTTTGTGGGAGCGTGATGATGTGGTGGTGGTGGGTTCTGTTTCAGTCATCTATGGACTTGGCCTTCCCGAACGCTATCTGGCGGCTGCTCTTGATTTAACCGTCGGACAAGAAGTTGACCGTCAAGATGTTTTGCGCCAGCTGGTACATATTCACTATGACCGCAATGATATGGTGGTTGAACGTGGCCGTTTTAGAGCAAGGGGCGAGATTCTCGAAGTATTTCCATCCTACGAAGAAAGGATCGTCAAAGTCGAATTCTTTGGTGATGAAATTGAAAGGATCGCATTGATCAACCCTGTCACGGGTGAAATAGAAGAGCTTAAAGAGAACATCAAAATCTATCCCGCTAAACACTATGTGGCCGAAGAAGAAGACATAGAGCGGGCTATAGACGCCATTGAAGCCGAGCTTCTAGATCGCACCAATGAGTTGATTGGCCAGGGCAAATTGGTTGAAGCACAGCGTCTTAAACAGCGCACACGTTTCGACATTGAGATGCTAAAAGAAGTTGGCTATTGCAATGGTATCGAAAACTATTCACGCATTTTAGAGGGTCGAGAAGCTGGCACACCGCCTAAGACTTTGATTGATTACTTCGTGCGCAAATACGGTAAAGATGGTTTCATCACCTTTATTGATGAGTCCCATGTCACAGTCCCTCAAATTCGCGGTATGTTCCACGGCGACAGAGCGCGCAAAGATACACTAATAGATTATGGCTTCAGACTACCCTGTGCCCGGGATAATAGGCCGCTTACACCAGACGAATTTTTCGAGCGCGTAGGCAAGGTTGTCTTCGTATCGGCAACACCGGGCGACTGGGAAGTAGCAGAAAGCCAACAAGTTGTTGAACAAATCATTAGACCAACTGGGCTTGTAGACCCGATTATCGAAGTGCGTCCGATCACCGGCCAGATAGATGACTTAATTGGTGAAATCAAAAAACGGGCTGCCGCTAATCAAAGAGTTTTAGTGACAACCTTGACTAAGCGTATGGCTGAAGACTTGACCGAGTATCTCTCTGAGCTTGGTATCAAAGTGCGCTGGCTCCATTCAGATATCAAAGCTATTGAAAGAGTAGAGCTGCTGCGCGATCTGCGTCTGGGTGTATTTGATGTACTGGTCGGTGTCAACCTACTGCGCGAAGGCCTTGATCTACCAGAAGTAACTTTGGTAGCAATCATGGAAGCCGACAAAGAAGGATTCTTACGAGCAGAAAGATCACTGGTACAAACCATTGGTCGAGCAGCCCGAAACACTGAAGGGCGCGTGATTATGTACGCCGACAAGATGACAGATTCGATGGAAAAAGCCATCCGCGAAACCAATAGACGGCGCACAATTCAACTTGCTCATAACCAAGAGCATGGTATTACCCCTACTACCATTGTCAAAGACACCGGTAATTCTCTATTAGAGGCTTTGCGGGGCAAAGGTGATGGCAACGACCTGGTCGAACGCCTGAGAGTGCCGACTACCAAGGCAGAACAAGAGCGAATGATTGCTGATTCGGTGATGGAGTTAACCGAGAAAGATCTACGCACAGCAATAAAGCGAGTAGAAAAAGAAATGAAAGATTCAGCCCGCGAACTCAATTTCGAACTTGCTGCCGAGCTAAGAGATCAATTAAAAGTCTTACATGAAAGGTCAGCCCAGCTTCGGAAGTCAAGCTAGCAAAGCCTTTCGGGATATGCAATAGTTTTGCGTATGCATTTAAACTCACTTAACGAAACGGGCACAGTTGCCTGAGCGCACTTATACTAGCCTTAAGGCGTTGCCAAGCAATAACTTCTGAGGTTATTACGTATTTACCCCAATGGTGTTTCCCTGAATAATTACGGAAATGTGTAGATCCCACTTGGATACGTAAAACGCACTTAGGATGAAATTGTCGATCAAACCTTAACTACTCAAAACTCTTACCTCATCCATATCAAATGGTCCTTCCGGGGACATGAAGTCATATAAAGAACGGATGCACAGGTAAACGCTTTGACAGACTCGTTGGCACCAGTAACAGAAGCAATTCACGAGGAACCTCATGGCTAAAAGCAAGTCCCCGGATACCGAGCGCGGCATGAACAATGGCGTCCTAGTAGAGGACGAAAACATCGCTAAAAGAAACGAGCTAGAAGAGCTCGATCTCATTGACGAAGATGATAAATTCACCATTCTAGACGATGAAGAAAATGATCTTGATGATGATGATGAACCAGTAGAGCTGCCCTCTGCCAGAGAAGTTGCAACAGAAGATTCAGTTCGCTTATATCTAAGAGAGATAGGCCGCATTCAACTTCTTAAACCAGATGAAGAAATTGAACTAGCCCGCAAAATTTTGCAAGGCGACATGATGGCGAAACGTAAGCTTGTACAAGCTAACTTGCGTTTAGTTGTCTCCATCGCCAAGAAGTACATCGGGCGTGGTCTTTCCTTCCTCGATCTAATTCAAGAAGGCAACCTTGGTCTAATTAGAGCATCAGAAAAGTTCGACCATGAAAGAGGCTATAAGTTCTCAACTTACGCCACATGGTGGATTCGTCAAGCTATCACTAGAGCTCTAGCAGATAAGTCACGCACCATCCGTGTACCTGTACACATGGTTGAGACCATCAACAAGCTCAAGAAAGTAACTAGACAACTGGCTCAGGAACTCAATCGCAAGCCCACTGAACAAGAGTTGGCCAAGTCGATGGATGTATCAATCGTCAAATTGCACGAGATCATCAAAGCTGCCAAAGAGCCAATTTCACTAGAAACACCAATCGGCAAAGAAGAAGATTCGCGCCTCGGTGACTTTATTGAAGATGCTGAGACAGACCGTCCTGAAACCACCGTCACCCATGAACTTCTACGCCAAGACCTGGCAAAGATGCTCAATGAGTTGACCCCACGTGAACGCGATGTATTGCGTCTGCGCTTCGGTCTAGACGATGGTCGTCAAAGAACCCTAGAAGAAGTTGGTCAACTGTTTGCTGTCACTCGTGAAAGAGTGAGACAAATAGAGTTCAAGGCTTTGAGAAAACTTAGACAGCCAGGCCGCTCCTCAAGATTGAGAGAATACCTCTAAAAAGTAAATATTAGGCCCGGTTAACCTAGACCGGGCCTAATACTTTTTTATCTTGATTGCTGATGGCTTCACCTTTTTGCCTTAGCTCTTATACTAGATGACAACTGAAGGTGCATCATGATTTTTGGCAATAACGACGGCTCAAACAATAACCCTGGCCAAGACGATAGTGAAAATATCGGAGCTAATCGCCTCGACGATGATCTCGACTATCTCTACGGCGAACGACAAGAGCGTCCAATCTACGCCTCACGCTCAAGCTTAAGCGCCGAGCCACTGCCTAGTCATGGCGGCCAGAGAAATTATGATGACAGTGATGTTAGCAATTTACTTTTAGACAAAGAATGTCAGTTAGAGACCCAATCTGGCTTCATGCTGGTTTTTAAGGGTGCCAAAGACAAAGCCACTTTATCGGTGCGGCGCAAAGTAGGCACACCACCATCAAGCGCTGTCACCCTCACTCCTGATGAATTGCGTCGACTTTCCAACCTGGTGGGGGAATTTT
>Ga0075444_10002905_pt1 | contig 10251 bp, 7 predicted proteins | sample CoawatmetaG01DNA_FD_76836 | JGI IMG/M metagenome (GOLD analysis project Ga0075444, IMG submission 76836) | Marine microbial communities from the West Antarctic Peninsula - Coastal water metaG017-DNA | ecosystem: Environmental > Aquatic > Marine > Coastal | place: Atlantic Ocean: West Antarctic... | reverse complement strand
TGTAAATTTCTTATTACTCAGCTTTCCTTCAATGATCATCTGCTCTTTCTTTAGTTTGATAATTTTTTTATCCAATCTTGTCATTTCGCTTTCAGGGTCAATTAAACCTTCTAGGGGTATTAGTATCTTTAGGTCATTATTCACACTGATTGCGGACGGTGGTGTTAAGTCACTTTCATTTAACCAAGTAATCTCAGAAAGGTTAGCCAGCTCTGCAATCAAGTTAGAATATTTATTAATTTTCTTTTTGTCCGACTCAACTCCACCTTTCAATAAAGATTTAACTTTGATGGATGGCTTTATAGTTAGTTCGCCTCTTATATTCCTGATCCCAGTTACTGTGGTTTTTAGCCACTCAATTTCATCATGCTCTGAAGTAAAAGAACCGCTTTCATTCGATGGAAAGTTAGAAATCATAATACTTTCGAGAGAGTTGGGATGGTGCTTCTTATGATGTTGCCATATCTCCTCAGAAATGAAAGGCATAATAGGGTGAACTAATCTAAGGGCTTTCTCCAGAATGTTTAAGTTAGATCTTAAAATTTTACTCTTAGTGATTTCATCAACAGCAGGGTCAGATAATCTTATTTTTGATAGCTCTATGTACCAGTCACAAAAGTCATACCATATAAATTCATAAACAGCTTGGGTTGCAAGATCAAATCTATATTCTTCAAAAGCTTTCTCTACTCTTTGAGTAGTAAGATTCAATTTATGGTTAATCCATTTTTCCACATCCCCTGGGAGCTCTTCGTGCGAAACATCAAATTTTTCTAATTGCAGATCAATAAATCTGGATGCATTCCAGAGCTTATTGCAGAAGTTTCTGTAACCTTCCACTCTTTTCATGTCGAAGTTAATATCCCTTCCTCCGGAGGCAAGTGAGCAAAAGGTCAGTCGCAATGCATCAGTTCCATAGGCATTTATTCCTTCTGGAAATTCTTTGCGTGTTTGCTTTTCTATTCTCTCCTTCATTTTAGGCTGCATCAAACCTTCTGTTCTTTTCAGCACAAGGTCTTCTAATTCTATGCCGTCGATAATATCAAGTGGATCTAGGGTATTGCCCTTTGATTTAGACATTTTCTGGCCTTCAGAATCTCTTATGAGACCATGGATAAATATTTTTTTAAAAGGCACTTCTTTAATAAAATGAGTGGTCATCATTATCATTCGAGCTACCCAAAAGAAGATGATATCAAACCCAGTTACGAGGACATTGGTTGGGTGATACCTTTCTAATAAATTATTGGAAGAAGGCCAGCCTAACGTAGAAAAAGTCCATAAAGAAGAAGAAAACCAAGTATCAAGAACGTCTTCGTCTTGTTTTAATTCTAAGTTATCATTTAGGTTGTACTTTTTTCTTACTTCAATCTCATTTTCTGCAACATATATATTGTTCTCATTATCAAACCAAGCTGGGATTCTATGTCCCCACCAAAGCTGTCTGCTGATGCACCAATCTTGAATTTCATTCATCCATGAGAAATAGGTATTCTCCCAGTTTTTGGGAGTAAAACTCGTCTCTCCATCTTCTACAACTCTTAACGCTTCTTTTGATAATATTTTTTGATTAACAAACCATTGCTTTGTAACAAGAGGCTCCAGGATGGAGTTACTTCTATCTCCAATAGGCACAGTAACTTTGTAAGGTTCTATTTTTTCAAGCAAGCCAAGTAGCTCCATTTCTTTGATTACTTTTTTTCTAGCTGTTTTTCTATCAAGTCCTTTAAACGCTTCTGGTACATTATTATTAAGAGTTCCGTCTAAATTTAAGATGTTTATTACTTCCAGGTTGTGTCGTTTGCCTATCTCAAAATCATTAACATCATGGGCTGGAGTAATCTTTACACAACCTGTACCAAATTCGGCATCTACATAGTCATCAGCAACAATAGGTATCTCTCTCTTGGAGAGAGGTAATTTAATTGTTTGTCCTATGAGGGAGTTGTATCTTTCATCTTCAGGGTTAATTGCAAGGGCGGTATCTCCCAACATCGTTTCGGGTCGGGTTGTTGCTACGGTAATAAATTTGCCATTACCTAGCGGGTATTTCAAGTACCACAATGAGCCTTGTTGTTCTTCATTGACAACTTCCAAATCTGACAAAGCAGTTTGCAAAACAGTGTCCCAATTAACCATCCTCTCTCCCCTGTAGATCAGGCCTTCATCATAAAGTTTTATAAAGACTTCAATTACAGATTCACTTAAGTCTTCATTCATAGTGAATGCTTCTCTGGACCAATCAGGAGAAGCACCCAGTCTTCTTAGTTGCTTTGTTATTTTATTTCCAGAAGTTTCTTTCCATTCCCAAACTTTATTTATAAATGCTTCTCGGCCTAAGCCTTCTTTGTTTTGGCCGTTAGCTTCAAGTTGTCTTTCAACAACCATTTGTGTCGCTATGCCAGCATGATCAACTCCCACCTGCCATAAAGTATCAAACCCTGACATTCTTTTATATCGAATGATCGCATCCATCAAAGTATTTTGGAAACCATGCCCCATATGCAGAGTTCCCGTAACATTGGGAGGAGGAATCATTATGCAAAAAGGTTCTTTATTACTTTCTGGTTGTGCTTTAAAGAAACCAGATTCTTCCCAATTTTTATATATGGGGATTTCTATTTCTCCGGGTTCATAATTCTTTTTCATTGCCATTTTTTGAATAGTGGGTTTAGCCCTTTCTGTTTACAAATATTCCAAGCCTCTGCAGCCCCCTCTCGTAATGTAGAATTATCTTCTATTACCAGTTGATAGAAATAATCGTAATTCTCAATATCTCGCGGAAGATCAATGGCTATATTAATTAAAGATTTATTTTTTTCGGTAGAAAAAATAGTCCCGGGATAGCCAATGTTAATGTGTATATCTTCATCCTTATTATGGATCAGTTTATGCGGCAGCAGGATATTTTCAGGACTAGCCCACATCAGTTCATCCAGTATTTCTGCATCCTGGAGAGAGTTGCACCTTACGTCTATCCATTTAGAATGTGAGTAGCTCTCCTCATTAAGAAAAATATTTGCAGTCAATTCGCAGGCTATTTTTAGGGCAAAGTTAACTTCAGAGCCCGAGGCTATGAACTCTGCCTTCACCATTAAGATTTATTTATTAAATATTGGCTTAGAAGAGGAACGGGTCTTCCTGACCCACCTTTTGCAGCACCTTTAAATTGAGCAGTTCCCGCTACATCTAAATGTGCCCATTTATAATTCTCAGTAAACCTGGATAAGAAGCAGGCAGCAGTAATCGTTCCTGCTCTTCCCCCAATATTTGCTATATCGGCAAAATTACTGTCCAAATCTTTTTGGTAAACATCCCATATAGGCAATCTCCACGCTCTGTCGCCTGTATAATCTCCAGCAGACAGTAATTCATTGGCCAGATTATCGTCCTTGCTCATTAACCCTGAAGTGCTATATCCAAGTGCCATTATTACAGCACCAGTTAAGGTTGCTATATCAACAACAGATTTAGGTTTGAAACGTTCGGCATAAGTTAGTGCGTCAGCTAGCACTAATCGACCTTCGGCATCTGTATTAAGAATCTCCACAGTTAATCCTGCCATGGTTCTAACCACATCTCCTGGTTTAGTTGCTTTACTCCCAGGCATATTCTCAGCACTTGCAATAACACCAACCACATTAATAGGTAATTTTAGCTCTGCAGCTACCTGTAAGGTACCTACAACGCTTGCCGCGCCACACATATCAAACTTCATTTCATCCATTGCTCCACCAGGTTTTAAACTAATACCTCCGGTGTCAAACGTTATACCTTTTCCAACTAAAACATGAGGTTGATCACCTTTCTTCCCTCCTTTGTATTCTAGGGTGATGAGTTTAGATTCTTGGGCACTACCAGCACCAACCGATAAAAGACAATCCATACCTAATTTTTTCATCTCTTTTTCTCCCAAAACTTTACAGGTTAGGGTGTCATAATTTTTAGCAGCCATTCTTGAAGCCGAGGCTATATAGCTTGGTGTGCAAACATTTCCGGGGAGGTTTGCTAAATCTTTGGCAGCGTTAGATCCTTGGCCTATCGCTTGACCAATTTTTAGAGCTTTTCTCAGTTTTATGTCGTTAATAGAGGAATCTATAGAAACTTTTAGGCTTTTAAGTTTTACTACTCTCTTATTTTTTTTATTCAACTTTGCATCGTAAGTGTAGCTTTGGTTTTCTGCAATTAGACTGAGTTGATTTAAGATCCATTCATCTCCTTCTTCTGTTTGTAAAGCAGGTAAATTGACTGATGCATCTTTTACGTTACTGGATATAGCTGCAGCCACAACTTTTGTCAGAACTTTGTTAATCTCATCTTTAGAAAGAGTGGATGACTTTTTTCCACATCCAACTATAAAAACTCTTTCAGCTTTTACGCCATCGAGAGATGGGATATAAAGACTTTGGCCAATTTTTCCTTGAATTTCTTCTCTTGCTACTAATTTTTTTAGTATACCTTTACTGGAACTATCTACTTTTTTTAGCTCTTGAGATAAAGATTTACTTTCATGCGTTCCTAGAATAAGAACGTTGGTAGTTACCTTCTCAAGGTTAGCAATTTGTTTTTGGTCCAGGCTAATTGATAATCTTTTTTTCATTTTATGCTCCTTAATGTTTCCTAGTAATTGCGTATTCTAATACGTTATGTATTTTCAGACGCATAAAATCTAAATTGATTTAGTTTTTATTAATCTGATTAAGGTTAGGATAGAATAAAAAATTAAATAGCATTGATAAAAATGATATTAAATAAGTATTTTCTAAAAGATATTTTTCTCTACACAGCTTCTGTAAGTATTATCTTTTTACTAATTATCGTCTCATCGAGATCAATTCAATATCTTGAACAGGCAGCAGTAGGTGAGATAAACCCATCAGTTGTTGGTTGGATTATTCTTTACAGACTTCCAGAGTTCTTTCAAATAATCCTTCCATTTAGTTTCTTCTTAAGCCTAGTCCTCACAATTGGAAGATTGAGCGCCGATAGTGAGCTTACTATTTTTGAACAAAATGGATTTAGCGATAAAAGAATCATTTTACTTTCTTTATTACCCGCAACTCTTGTTGCTTCAATTAGCTTAGCTTTATCCATTTTTATTTCCCCAGCGAGCAGTCTTAAGGTGGCAGACCTTATGGAAGCTAAAAGTTCTGAAGAAATATTCCAATCATTGCAACCAGGAGGGTTTTTGACATTAAATAAAAATTTATTGATTTATTTAAAAGAGCGAGATGGTGATGAGTTACAGTCGGTATTTTTAAAATCTTCAAATAAAGACAGCTCATTTATGGAGGGTGTGGTTTTTGCAGAGTTTGCTTCGCTCGGAAATAATAAAGATACCTTAGTACTACAAAACGGCTCTATATATTCTTCTAACAAAGGGAGGTCGTCTAATTTAACTTTTCAAGAATTTCAAATTGATATTTCAAATAAAAGCGACTCTAAGAAAAACTTGGTTTCTGGAGACTCTGACACGGTAGACACAGCAAAAATGCAATGGAATTTCTCGTTAGCAATACTTTCTATTATAGGAGTGCTTTTAGCTGTTCCTATTAGCAAAGTAAATCCTAGAGAGGGAAGATATCGCAAAGTATTGCCAGCAATTTTTCTTTTTGTTCTCTATTTAGCCCTTTTAATTACCGGTAGGGGTTGGATTGAGTCAGGAAGTCTACAACCCTTTCCTGGGCTCTATATGATTCACTTAATTTTTCTATTCATGGGGGCTTATTTTCTTTACAGAAAGAAGCAAAAAAGATTGTAGTATGAATCTAATTTTTGGCGATTCAATAAGTAGAAACATAGGGTTGCAAGTGTTTACCAGCTTGATGTTAGTAATTGCAGCCATTGGCTCTGTGGACTTTATTTTTTCAGTCCTATCGGAGCTCTCTGATATTTCTCCAACCTATACATTTGGGGATGTATTAATTTATTCAATTTTGAAGATCCCATATTCTCTTTATAATTTATCACCTTACTTGTGTTTGATAGGCTTCTTGATGGGTATAGGAAATCTCAATGATTTGGGTGAGATAACTGCCTCCAGGGTATTGGGAAAATCTAATCTAGATATTATAATTAGCGCACTAAAACCTGTAGTGTTAATAATGGTCGTTGGCTTAATAGCCTCAGAATACTGGTTGCCAAATCTTTCTCAGAAAGCTGAAGAGGGAAGATTAATAAAGCAAGACGTTATTAAGATTGACCAAGGATATTGGTTGGCCCGAGAGGATGAAATTAGTTATTTTCAATCTTCTCCTTCCAAAGGTCTCATTAAAAATGTAACAATTTATAGGCTAAATCCGAAGTTCAATCTAAAGGAAGTTATTACTGCCTCTCAGGCATTGGCGGTTTCGGATTACTGGGAATTGGAAGATATAAAGTTAGACAGACCGACTTCCGTTGCATTACCCTTCTTAGGTGATAAGAATACTTGGCGTCAGGGGCCAGATGAAGATGATTTTAGTTTATTATTAAATCCAAGATATTTTTCCCTCACTCTTCTTTATAAAAATATGCATGATGATGTATCTGAGTACAGAAGAAATCTACTAGCATTAGAATTTTGGCGAAAGATTTCTAAACCTATCGTCACTCTCGCTTTAATCCTTTTGTCAGTGTCTTTTGTATTTGGTCCTATGAGGGACCAGAAATCAGGACAAAGAATTCTTCTTGGAATAGTAACGGCTTTTAGTGTAAACATTATCCAAAGTCTTTTTGAAAGCATTTCAATGGTCTCTGGCCTCTCGACATTTTTTGCTGTTTTGATCCCTATTGTTTTGATTCTTATAACAGCTATCATTTTGAATCTAAAGATCAGATTTATTTCTTGATATCAATTATTTTAGTCTTGGTATACATATCAGCCCAGGATCTTTTACTAGAATCAAAAAATATCCAAAAGTACCCGAGACCTATGAATGCAAATGAGATGCAAGAAACCAAGCATCGCATTAAAGAGACTTTTAGATCCATGGTTTGATTGCCCTCAGTCTGAAGGCGAATCTTCCAGGCTTGCATCCCTAGAGTCTGTCCTTCATTCTTTATCCAGAAATAGGAATAGAAGATTGGCCCACTAAGAATTAATATTATTCTTTGTATATAGAATGCAAAAGAACCGTCTGGAGTTGCCCCTCCATTTATCCAGACAAGAATAAGAGAGGAAGAAAGAATTATGCCAAGCACCGCTAAGGTGTCATATATTAATGAGAACAATCTTTTAAAGAATCCAGCAGGTTTCATAAGTATTAGGTAGTAACGAGATTTTTGATTATTCTATAACTAAATTATAGGTACTATTATGACTGAAAGCTCTCAAGATTATAACGACACATACTTTTTAGGACACCCCAAGGGTCTGGTAACGCTTTTCCTTACAGAGATGTGGGAGAGAATGTCTTTCTATGGAATGAGGGGCTTGCTGGTTCTTTTCATGACAAGAGAGGTTGTTGATGGGGGTTTAAATCTAGAAGCCAGCCAAGCAATGGCTATTTATGGAATATACGGAGCTTCGGTTTATTTTCTTTGTGTACCTGGCGGCTGGGTTGCAGATAAGATATTTGGAGCTCAAAAATCAGTACTTATCGGAGCAATCATTATCACACTTGGACACTATGTCCTGGCTCTTCCCTTTGAACAAACTTTTTTTTTAGGTCTGGTCTTGGTTTCAATAGGGACCGGATTTCTTAAACCAAATATTTCAACTATTGTTGGTCAGCTATATAAGGCAGGCGATATAAGAATGGATGCTGGCTACACAATCTTCTATATGTCCATCAACATAGGAAGTATGTTGGGTTTTCTTGTTTGTGGGTATTTGGGAGAGAAAGTAGGATGGCACTGGGGTTTTGGGGCGGCTGGTGTGGGAATGACTTTTGGAGTTATTCAATATATCTTTTCTAGGGAGTCTCTGGGTGAAGCCGGATTGAATCCAAATCTAGACGAAGATGAAGATCCTGCTCGTTACAAATCAATTTTTTACACCGCCTCGGCATTCCTTTTCTTTGTTGTTGCTTCTAATTTTTTAGGCTTTTGGAGCATTAATGCACAGTTTCTAAATCAGCTGACCGTGTATGCAATTTTAATAGTAGCGGTACTTTACTTTGCTTACCTTTTCTTCTTTGCAGGTTTGAATAAAAAAGAAAGAGAAAATATCTCTATGTTTTTACTTCTTTTCTTAGGGTCTGTTCTTTTTTGGGCTGGTTTTGACCAAGGCGGGTCGTCTTTAAATCTTTTTGCTAAAGACTATACAGATTTATACATCTTTGGTTGGGAGATGCCTGCAACTTTCTTGCAAGTAGCAAATCCCTTGATGGTTGTAATTTTTGCTCCTTTCTTTGCTAGTTTCTGGATCAACTTAGGAAGAAAGAATATAGATTTTGACACCCCAGAAAAGTTTGCTCTAGGGTGCTTCCTGATGGCAATTGGGTTTTGTGTGATTATTTTAGGTGTTGAAGTGGCCTTGGATAATGAGAAAGCGGGAGTCAAGTGGCTCTTAATAACTTATCTTTTTCATACATTAGGAGAATTATGCCTAAGCCCAGTGGGGTTATCGGCAACAGCAAAATATTCCCCTAAAAAATACAAAGGCCAAATGATGGGCTTATGGTTTTTATCTTCTTCTTTAGCCGCAGGTGTTGCCGGGTTATTGGCAAGTAAATCATTTGAGTCAGGGATATCCAGTATGCCGGCTTTATTTAATCAGGTTATATTTGGTCTTGTGCTTATAGGCATAATTCTTTTGATTGCTAATAAGTACATAAAAGGACACCCCGAAACAGAGAACTCATAATCTATTGGTCAGAGGTTATTTAATCTTTTGTTAAGAGCCTAACGAGAATTTGATTATAAATTTCTGAAAGAGTGATTAGATCTTCAGATCTAATGCATTCATTAACTTTATGAATAGATTCATTGACAGGGCCTAGCTCTACCACCTCTGCACCAGTTGGGGCAATAAACCTTCCGTCTGAGGTCCCTCCATCAGTTGAGGTTTTAGTTTCGATGTCCGTTACGTCTAATATTGACTGTTTAACCGCATCTATCAAGGCACTCTCTTTGGTCAAAAAAGGACTTCCACTAAGGTTCCAGTTTATTGAGTAATTTAAGGAGTGATCGTTTAATATTTTTTCAACGGACTCTTTAATTTCCTTCTCTGTTGTTGAAGGGGAGAACCTTACATTGAGATCAAAACTAAGATCTCCAGGTATTACATTAGAAGCTCCAGTCCCTGAATTAAGGTTTGAAATTTGCAGGGCACTGTCTTAGAATTCTCCTGTTTCATCTTTCCAAGCTAGTTTAGTAATTTTATTAATTGCACCTAATGATTCATGTATAGGATTCAAAGCTTTTTGCGGATAGGCTACATGACCTTGCATCCCCTGGATCTTAATGGAAGCACCCAAGGAACCTCTCCTGCCAATTTTAATGACATCTCCAACTTGGTTATTTGCTGTAGGTTCTCCCACTAGGCACCAATCTATATTTTCTTGCCGACCTTGAAGTTCTTGAATAACTTTTTTTACACCATTCACAGAAGGTCCTTCTTCATCACTAGTCAGCATGAGGCCGATTCGTCCATTGAACTCTTTGTTCTTGCTTATAAAATCTTCTATTGCCGTTACAAATGCAGCAACACTACCTTTCATGTCTGCCGCTCCTCGTCCAAATAAAAAACCGTTTTCTTCTATAGGTAAAAAAGGATCATTCTTCCAATCTTCAATGGGTCCGGTAGGAACAACATCGGTGTGCCCTAAAAAAATAAAAAGAGGCCCTCCTTTTCCATAAGTAGCCCAAAGATTTTTTACTTCTTCAAAAGGCATGTGTTCTATATTGAACCCAATTTTTTCAAGTCTTTGAGCTATAAGATCTTGACACCCTTCATCCGAAGGAGTTACAGAAGATCTAGATATAAGCTCCTTGGCTAATTCTATTGTAGGATTCATAAGAATGGGTTCAGTCGTTTGAGTGAAGTTGATCGTTCAATACAACACTTTTCTTATTGGGTTTGCATTGAATTGCACCACTAAGCGAGTTTCTTATAAAAAGGAGATCGGGTTTTAATGAAAGTTCTGAAGCTCTTACTGTTACTATCAAGTTATTACTTTGATCTAAAAGCTCAACTTTTGAGCCTCCTGTTAAATAGAGTCCTGCCTCAACGATGCACCTGTCTCCTAGGGGTATACCAAGACCAGAATTGGCTCCCAACAGGCAATCTTCCCCAACAGATATCTTTACGTCATTTCCTCCTGAAAG
>Ga0075444_10002902_pt1 | contig 10255 bp, 10 predicted proteins | sample CoawatmetaG01DNA_FD_76836 | JGI IMG/M metagenome (GOLD analysis project Ga0075444, IMG submission 76836) | Marine microbial communities from the West Antarctic Peninsula - Coastal water metaG017-DNA | ecosystem: Environmental > Aquatic > Marine > Coastal | place: Atlantic Ocean: West Antarctic... | reverse complement strand
TCTTGCTGTTTGCGTTGATGAGGTTCTCGGTGTGCGTCAGCTCGATAGCAGTGAACTCTCGCAAGGCTTTGCTGGTTTGTCGGAGCGGCTAACTGAGTTTACAGTGGCACTGACAGTCGACCTGCTGATAATACTTGATGCCAAGCGCATTTTTACCGATGGAATGATCGTGCAACTGGCCGGATAATTTGCCAGTCATGCGGCTGGAAAAGCTTCACTGGTTTGACTTACAAGCTATGAACCGCTTTGGAATTTTTGCTTTGCCGTTCTCATAAATGCGGTGTTGATAGCACTGTGGTCTGGGTATAAAAACTGAGTGCATAGCGGTACTGCATTCTCTGGGGACGGTCTTCATGTCTGATAATTGGAATCTTTCTGGTGAGCAAGTAACAGGGCATGTTCTGCGCCTTGATAGCCAGGTGGTGCTTCTCAAGACTGCCATAGAAGAAGTGCGCAGAGCGACGCATTCAGCCTCGGGTTTAGAGAGAGCCACTCGCGCACTATTCACCGATGGTGGTGCCATCGATTTTCCTTCTGTACCGAAAGTTCTAAGCAAGCTTTCCCGTAATAGACAGATGGGTGCGCTGCTGACAGATGCTGGTGGCGAAATTCTTTTGGCAAACAAGAGTTTTTATGATTTCACTGGTTTTCAGCCTGGCGCCGCAGGTGGTGACGAATTAGAGCTTTATCGTGAACAAAGAGGACTGTCGGGTGTCAGAACTGGCATGGTGCGCAACACCGAGTTGCCCTGGCGCGAAGTCTTGACTTCTGGGCAGTTTAAAACCCAAAGGCTGGCTCTTAGTGATGGTATGCGTGGCGAGCGACTGCGTTGGTTGCAATTCTGTTGCCAGCCACTACTTTCAGTTAATGGTTCCTTAGAGGGTGTTTTAACTATTGTCGCTGAAGCCAGTGAAGAAATTGAAATCGAAGATAGACTGACTTCGGTAATTGGATTGCTCACCCAGCAAGTAGATTCAATAGTACAGCCCACAAGAAGACTGAATGCCTTAATGGAGAGAGTCCGTCGGCTTGATGATTTCCTGCCAAGCAGTCAGGTTCTGTCTATTGAGACCGCAGCTTTGGAAGACTCTCTTTCGGATGACCAGAAGCACTATCGAGAGCTACTTGAACTAGACACTAGTCCTCCAGTCTCCCTCTCTACGCAAGTGCAGGCTCCGGAACAGGCGACTATTTCTACCGAGACTGCCTCTGCCATTCAAGCTTTTGAAGAAAGTTTCAATATAGATTTGGGCGAGACCAAAGTTGCAGGGGTTGCAGGCGTTAAGGCCCATGAAACAGCTGTCTTAAGCGAGATTGAGCCTGAGCATCTAGCGACAGCACCAATAGAAATTTTGCCAGAGGCCGAAGAGCTTGTGGAAAGTCAGATGGCTGACGAGCTCGACATAGTTGCTACTTATATACCAAGCGAAGACACTGACGCTGAATTGTGGTCCGAGTTTTCTGATTTTGCTATTGAGAAAATGCCCAATGCTGTCAATCAAGTTGAGGAAGAGGCAGAACACTTAGTTGAAGTTTCGGCTCCGACCTCAGCCCTAGAAAACGTGGTGCTAGAGCAAGAACCGCAAAGCGAGCCACAACATCAGTTCGCCCCTGAAGTAGTTGCTGCTGAGTTGATTACTTCATTAGATGTGCCTGAAGAAGTTGTTGCCGAAGAGGTAGTTGCTGAGGAAGTAGTTGCTGAGGAAGTAGTTGCTGAAGAAGTAGTTGCTGAGGAAGTCGGTGACATCGAACCAGAACCAGAACTAGAGCTGGATATTGCTAAAGAGCCTGAGCTTGAACTTGACTTAGAAGCTGAGCCAGACCATGAACCAGAACAAGAGCCAGAGTTATCTGTTCAACCAGAAGAACTTAGCGTCACCATGATTGAGGCTCCTCTTCCTCATCCAGCTGTAACTCGGGCAGCTCAAGGTAAGTGTGCTCTTGTGGTTGATGACATCCCCGTTAATCAGAAGCTGCTTGTACTTCAGTTAAAGCGCCTGGGCTTTGCCACAGATGTTTCCAATAATGGGCAAGAAGCCCTATCCCGTCTAGCCAAGCTTGACTATGACGTGGTTTTCATGGACTGCGACATGCCGGTTATGAATGGCTATGACGCCACAATTGCTATCCGCAAGCTTGAGGTCGAGACTGGCCGACACATACCTATCGTAGCGATGACCTCGTACGACCGTGAGGCCGATAAAGAAAGATGCCTGGCCTCAGGAATGGATGACTATCTCACCAAGGGCGTTAACGCCTCTTCATTGTCTCGGGTGATTGAACGGGTTTGTGATAAGTCAAAACAGCAAGATTCAAGTGACAGTCTTGATCGCCTACAGTCTGAGACTGAACCATTCGATGCTGCCACCATGAAAGCTAATTACACTCAAGAAGAACTCAATGAGGTGGTGCGCTTGTTCTTGACTGCCATGGAGACTTTCGTCAATTCTATGCAAAAAGCAATTGACTCCAGAGATGGTGCCCTAGTTGCTAGTCTAGCCAGCTCAATTAAGGGGCCCTCGGCCACTTTGGGGCTGCCTCTAATCACCAAGGTTAGCAACGATATTCTTTCCTTCTCTGAAGCTGAAGACTGGCCTCAAGTTCGCTTGAAGTATCTCAAACTAAAAACCGTTTATATGCGCTCGCAAGATCAGCTCCGCAAACTTTGTCCTGATGTATTCGCCGAGGGAGTTCTCTAATTGGATAACTCTGAACTAGTGAATCTTCAAAATCTGGAAGAGCAATTCGATGTGGAAATGGCCAAAGAATTGGTAGCTGCCTATCTGGAAGACACTGATAGTGTGCTCGACCAATTGCAGGCTGCCATCGTCGATCGCGATGCTTCCGCCTTAAAATCAGTGGCTCACATGCTTAAAGGCGCCTCTCGTATCATTACAGCCACACAACTAGAACATTCAGCTAGCGAATTAGAAGATTTAAGCAGTGCTCCCAACTGGCTTGTGGCAGAAAGCAAGTATGAGACCCTAAAACAAGTTTTTGAACAGACAATAGACTACTTGAGGCTCTATCTGAAATGATAAATGGCGACCTACTTCTGATGATAGCCTGCGCCCTTGGCGCGGTGGCTCTCATTGTCGCTATTTGGAGCTATTACAGCTTGCGTCAGAGAATCGATTTTCCCTCTGATCGCGGCCGTAATAGCGCTAACAACACTCAAATGAGCGCCGACCTCGCCAACTTGAAACGCGAATTCGCCATGCTTTCAGAGACTGTGCATCGCTTCAGGGCACAGAGCTTAGCTGGTATCAGCGAAAATATGGCCGAGAAAGAAACAGCTATAAAGAATGCCCTCAGTGAGGAAATGCATAAGGAGCTAGAGGCCGCCACTGATGAATTTGACCGAGCATTGTCTGCCATTGTCAGTAAACTTGACCAAAAGCAAGAAGAGTTAGCTAGTCGCATTGATAACTTTAGTGCACCTCTAGCTGCTGAGGCTCCAACCCAACCCGGTCGTGATTTGCAAGTTGAAGCTAAGATTGCTGGCCTAGTCTCGGCTTCTGTAATTGATCGCTTTCTGGCCTCTCTTGAGGATGCGGACGATAGACGTAAGTGTCTTTTGGCATCATTAGAATCAGTGCCCGATACTGTCACTTTTGGCAAGCTTGCAGTGGCTTACCCTTGCGCAAATTCTTGGCTGATTTTGAAGGAACTCGCTGATCGTGGCGTGGTCAGTGACATTGCTGGTTGGGCTCTTATCGCTGGTGCGGAGTTAACTGCGAGCAAAGGAGCTGAGTTTAGTGCTACAGCCGAAGAACTATATCAAGCTGCCAGGCTCTCCTTTTCTGCTGCTAATGGAAGCAATTCAGGCGTAGTAAATCGTGAAGGTCTCTATGTCATTGCCAGCGGGCTGGCTCGACTGCTCGCCAATGGCGAGAGGGCTGCGCTGTCAGATATGTTGAAGCAAGAAGCTGCTTCTCATTTGCGTATTTTGATCGAGTCGAAGCCAACAACAATGGCACTACCGGCAGTGCAACTGGCTGAGTTCTATTTAAGTGAGGAACGTTTTGATTGTGCCAGCATTCTCTTCCGTCAGGTGATAGATCTGGCGACACAGGTCTTTCCCGATTCCATATACAAGGGCGATAACGCTGTTCGACTATGGCAAGGTTTGGCCCATGCTCTTTCTAAATTGGTTGACAGAACTGGTTCAGATCGAGAGCTGTTCCAATTCTTCGGCAATGACACTATTGTCTTCTTAGACAATGCTTTGTCAGCTAAAATGCCTCTACCAGATGCTGACAAGCAAGCCTTGCAGCTTTGTTTGCTTAGATTGTGTGAGCGTGATAAAGATGAAGATCGTGCTCTAACTGTCGCTAAGAATCTTCTGGATGATGGCGTCAGGCTGGCAGTCGACAGCGAAAATAAAGAGCGCTTCAATTTTGTTGCCGTTGAGATTCTTGCCACGGTAGACGAATTGCATCTTAGTCGCAAACCTAATGGTATGCCCATGCTCAAGAGGCTGATTGGCATATTCATGGCCGTTAATAACCATAACAAAGCCGCTTCCGCTGGCGCAAAGCTAGTTGATGCCTCACTCGATATGTATGGCGATGCCTCGCTTGAGACTGTTGTGCCAATCAACATATTGGCCGATGTCTACAAAGCGATGGGGCGTTATGACCTGGCTGAAGAGTGTTACCGCCAAATTTTAGAGATTCAGTATAAGGTTTATCCTTCAGAGCATGAAGAGATGGTTGATGTGCTGCTCAATTTGGCTCAGGTCTGCAAACTGCAGAAAGACGTTGGTGAGGCTGAGATTTTCCTCGAGAGCGCCGTTGAGATGTGTCTCAGCGTCTTTGACAAGCATGCCGAAGACGGTCATACCGATGATCATAACAATGAGAGCTCCAATGACGTTGAAGGTCGCAAAAAGGCCTTAATGGCTCGAGCTGAGGCACTTAAGGGCCAACTATCGCATGCTTAACTAATTATTTGTCTCAGAAGCGGTATGCTACAACCAGTCGAAATCACATCGCATGCCTAGGCAAATACAGAAAAATGAAGAGAAATGAGTTCTACTGATATCAAACGGGCTTTGGTCATAGGAGCTTCCGGACAGGTCGGCGCAGTCTTGTTGGAACGCCTGCGTCAAAGTGGTGTCACCGCCTGCGGTACCTATTGCCATAATTCTTCTGCTGTTCAACAGCCCAAGTCTGCTGCCTCAAAGCTTGAGCTGGTCAAGCCGGAGCGACAAGCACAATGGGTAAAGTTAGATCTTCTTGAGCGCGAACAGATTGAAAGTGTTGTTGCCGATTTCGCACCTGACTGTATTTATCTAGCTGGGGCCTACACTGACGTCGACGGCTGTGAATTGCAGCCAGATCGCTCAAATGCGATAAATGTCCAGGGTGTGAGAGACGTCATCGCTGCGGCTAGAGAGTTATCTTCCTGCCGCCTAGTTTACTTCTCGAGTGATTTTGTCTTCGACGGTCTGCGGGGCCCCTACGACGAAAAGGCCAAGCCATCACCTGCTAGCGTTTATGGCAAACATAAAGTGGAAGCCGAAAGAGTAGTGGCATCAAGCGGTATGAGCAATGTCATCATCCGCACAAGCACAGTTTTTGGTAAAGACCCACAAGATAAGAACTTTGTCGCTCGTCTGCTACTCACCTTGAGAAAGGGAGAGCACATTGTTGTGCCAGACGATCAGATTGCTAATCCGACATACAATGAAACTCTTGCTGAGGCGGCCATTGAGCTTTGTAATTCGTATAATCAGGGGCTATTTAATGTTGCTGGGGCCACCCGTGTCAGTCGCTATCAGTTAGCCCTGGAGGCGGCCGCTATTTTTGCATTGCCAACTAACTTGATTGAACCAGCCCATACTTCGGCCTTGAAGCAAAGCGCTAAAAGGCCCCTGGCTGGTGGTTTGGTTATTAACAGAGCAAAATCAGCCCTGAAAACAGAGCTGATTGGCCATGTAGCTGGTTTGCAGCGCCTTAAGGCCCAAATGGCCCAAGAATCTTTAGTTGTCTGATTAGTTGTCTGACATCAAGTCAGGTGTTGGTGTAGACGGCACTCCGGGGTTTGGACAGGCGCTATTGCCATTGCCATATTGCTTCTCTTCGATAGAGCGGAGGAAGGCGTCTTGCCTTCTTTCAGCCTCTTCGATTTCGCCGCTTTTCTTTTCGAGCATTTTCGCCTGGGCCATTTGGTCCCAACGCTGGCGCTCGTGGGCTTCTGCTTGTCTGCGGCGCTCTATCTCTTCTTTTCTCTTTCTTTCGGCACGCTCTTGCTCGGCCCGGCGCAGAGCGTCTTCTTCGCGCTGTTTGCGCATTTTATCCTGTGAAGCCATAGTCTTTCTCCTGCCTGAATAAGCGCTCAATATTCTAGATTTACCCTAAATGGGCAAAAATAAAAGGCCCTTGGCAGCGATTTGTAGGGTGCATATAGGATTCCATGGCTGTCCTATTCTGAATATTAGTGCTCAACTCCGTATACTCGACTCAAGGCTGACATCATGCTTCCCTGGGTCATTCCCGTTGCTTCAATAAGTAGCATCCACACTGGGACTAGAAATAGAATTCTCTTTAAAAACCAAGTGCTTTGTATCAACATTAAAAGGCAGAACAAAAGTGGCAACGAAGAGAAAATACCTTGCATATAGCCGAGTGGGATGAAATCTGAGAGCTTTGCTCCGCATACACGGAATATCAGGAGCACTCCGTTTAGGGCGAAGCCAAAAAATATGAAGTACGACACTGGCAAGAACCAGACAAGGGCTGCAAACAATAGAGGCGGTCGATGGAAAAATCCATGCGGTTCTCTACCACTAGTGCTGGAAGGCTGGGGCGGCGGAGATGAAAACCAACCACCCTGTTGCTCTTTGTTCATCCCTGCCAGCTTGTTTTCTTGATTTTCGTCGCTCATGGGCAGGCAACCTCGTCACTTGTTACAGTGTAGCAGGGCCGTTCGCCTGTCGAAGAATACAATCATTGGGAGGCGAGCCGTGGGAGCAAATCTTAGAAGAAGGGTGATAGTAAGTTTTCAACCATTACAGACTGCAATTATTCTCTGTTGTCTAAACTTGTCTTTGGTCGGCTGTGGCGGCGATCCACTCGGGCATGTTTCCGAAAACGAAGTGGCAGACGCACACTTCCATGAGTACTTAGTTCGCGACTTGCGTGCGTATTTCAAACTACCGGCAGAAAGTACAAAGTCAGTGGGCCACGAGTTTATAAAGGGCCACGAAGAACTCTATCAGACAGGCACAGGTTATCCCCACTACTTTCTCTGGGTTTATGTCTATGATGGCAATAAGATTGTCTCAGAGGGTTTCGCTAAAGTCGACGCCATAGACAATAGCAAGTTCCGCGTAGCTACCTTCATAAGCAAAGCGCAAATTAAGAAGGATCCCAGAGCTATAGAGGAGGCCTACGGAAGTAGTCTTGGTGCCGATATTATTAACCGAGCCTTGTAAACCTTTATCCCTCATGTGACCCGATAATGCGTCAAGTTGCACCATCTGCGATGGCTGTGAAAACCGTCGTAGATTGTCTCCCAGGATTTTTCATGGCATTTTTATTTGCTATTTCGATTCTTCGAGGAGAGTGGCAGCCTCTATGATTACCTGCTGTTCTGTTGGCGGCTGAAGTCTCGCGAAATCGCAACAACAGAAGTTGCCATCGCTAAACACTGGCAAATGGTTCTTGCCATTTTCAGGATTTTATAGAGCGAGTGTCAAAACGGTTTCAAATCCCCGAGCCTACCAAGTTGCTTTTGAAAGAAGCAATTAGATTAGAACCTCTAAATGCTTAGACTCCTTGACATGCTCGTGCGTTCACCGCTATGCTTAACATATCGCAAAAAAAATTGTTTGGGCAGCAAGATCGCTTGAGGCGATTCTTTTGCTTCGAACAAAGTATCCGCCCCCCATCAATACTGGAGGACGACAGATGACGTTCATGAAAAATAAATTCAACCACGGTAACGAAATTCTCTTCGTATCGCTCATGGCTCTGGTATTTGCGCCCCCTCACTACAAACTTCCTGGTTTAGGGATTCTCTATTTTTTCCTGATAACCGCTGCAGTTATCGATTGGAAGAAGAACACAAAGCGCGTCAGACGCATCACCAGGCGGGTCGCATCCTGCAGCTGCGTGAAAGCTAGAGAAACGATTTCGCACATGCACGTGCCTCAAATGTTGCAGATCCAGTGCACCGTATGCGGTGCAGAATCTACATAGTTCAAAGGTTCAGCAATTTGCCGATTTCTTTCTCATGGTTCGAAATCTCAGAATCGAAGTCATCGATCTGTTTTAGAATTTTCGGCTCAACCACCCGGTAGTGGCTTACGTAAGGGTCGGGTTGGACAACTTGCGGCATGTTGCTCTGGTTGAGAGTGACGATGTACTTGCTGTAGAGATTGACTGGCTTCTCCAAGACAACGTCATCTGCATTCGCTGCTACTGCTTGAGCGCCCACCATGCCAAGCGCCGAAGGGACCATCGAAGGTGCGTAAGGCGGAGGCGGTGGGACCAAATAATAACTCTCTCTGCGGGAACTATGTCGCGAAGTTTTCGCTTCAACAGACTGAGTGCTTAGCGCAAACAAACCGCTGAAAACGACGGCGATGGATATGAGTGCTGCAAGATTTCTGCTCAAATGAAAGTACCCCGTAGTAGACCCTTTTGTGAAGCAGTGCGGGCCAGGCCCATTAATGTAAGGCTCTCTCATCGCCAGCCGCCCCCCAGTGCTCGATAAAGGTCAACTTTCGACCCGACCAGTTCCATTTTCACTTGAACCAGTTCTTTTTCTGCATTTAGTTTCTCTTCCTGAGTGAGCAGCACTTCGATGTAAGTCGCCTTGGCATACTTAAACAGCATGTTTGCAATACCGATAGACTCCTCAAGCAATACGACTTCACGTTTCTTGGTATCAAAGGCCTGCTGCATTTTTTGTATGCTCGACTGCTCATTAAGAACGTCAGTGTACGCTCTTAGTAAAGTCTGCTCATAGTTCAAAACCGCTTGGGTTTGGCGGGCATCGGCTATCTGTGTTCGCGCAATGATTGCTTTTCTGTTGATTAATGGAAGCGTAATGTCACCCATTACGTTGTAGAACAACGATTGTGGTGTGCGAAACAGCAATTGGGGGTTGAACCCCGAAAAGCCAGTACCCGCCCTAATCGTCAGGTTGGGGTATAGCTGGGCCTTGACACTTTTTAAATCGAGTTTTGCCGCCTTAATCGCGGCTGCAGCCTGACGAATATCGGCTCTGTTTTCCAAAAGCTGAGTCGGCACACCCGTCTGCAATTCATGCACTGGAATCGTCATAAACTGCTCAGAATGTCTGACTATTGGCCTTTCGTCATAGATGCCGCTGAGAAACTTCAGACGATTCTCTTTTTCAACAATGCTTTGACTGGTTTCAGCCCGCTGGCTTTTGGTCCTATTTAACTGGGCTTCAAACCGATTGACCGCTAACTGGTTCGCTTTGGCATAACGCTTCAAGGCCTGCATTTTAAGGAAAGCCGCTTCCTGGATGCTGATGTTTGCATCCAGTATCTTCAGAGAGGTGTCCAAAGCCATTAACTCGTAATAGTTGCGTGCTATTTCAGCAACGAGCCTGGAAATAAGAAAATTGCGCACCTCATATTGTGCGACCATACGTAGTCTGGCTGCGTCTTTGGCATTTCTCAATCTTCTCCAGATATCCACTTCCCAGCTCAGGGAAGGACCCAGATTCAGATTAAAATCCGGGTATCTAAAAAAGTTTCTCGAAGTAATTTTGTCCAACACGCCTTCCGTGGTGTTTTCGGATGGATGAATGTAACTTGCGCCAGCCCCCAAGCCGACTTTAGGCAAATACTCAGCTTGTCTCTCTCTCACTTCATTGGCAGCAATTTCAATATCCTGTATTTGAATATTGAAATCTTGGTTATTTGCCAGGGCAGTTTCGATCAAGGAGACAAGATCAGGATCAGAAAAGAACTGCCGCCAGCTAACGGAAGCTGCACTATCAACGGCAACAGAGCCCTGTAGCTGCGGAGTGTCATATTTCTTGGGTACGTTGAATGTCGGCTTTCTTTCCGTCAAACTAAACGGATGAAAAAACGATTTTGCAATAACAGGCGCTTGAAGGCCTCCCATAAAAGCTATGAGTGTCAAAAGACTAACAATTTTCTTTTTGTCTATTCCGCTCATGGTTGTGACTAATTCTTAGGATTCCGTTTTTTTATCAGTGATTTAAATCGTTCTTTTGGCTTTCTGTATCTTTCTCAACGGTTCTTTTT
>Ga0075444_10002900_pt1 | contig 10258 bp, 12 predicted proteins | sample CoawatmetaG01DNA_FD_76836 | JGI IMG/M metagenome (GOLD analysis project Ga0075444, IMG submission 76836) | Marine microbial communities from the West Antarctic Peninsula - Coastal water metaG017-DNA | ecosystem: Environmental > Aquatic > Marine > Coastal | place: Atlantic Ocean: West Antarctic... | reverse complement strand
ATCTACCAGCACCAGCCTCCATTCCGTTAAAAGTCATAATAGATGAGCTCAATTCTTGTGGACTTACAATTTTAAAAAAGAAACGTATTGTAAATTTTTTATCTGCCAAGGTTGTTTTCTTAGTTGAAAAATAATTACTAGTGTTCAAAAATCCAGATTATTTATAATATATTTATTATAATAAATTAACAAAAGGACAAATTAAAAATGAAAAATAATAATGCTTTTTATGATGGTTTAGAAGATAGAAAGAAAAAAGAAATTGAGCACTCTAGAAAGAGGCGTGAAGTTTTACAAGGATTTGAAAGAATTGCAGATACTCATGTTGCAGATCAGGTAGAGAATTTAGAGGAACTAATTAAAGACAAAGATAAATTTAATTATTACTTTGCAAATATGAAATACTATGCAGTTACTGGATTAAGTGAGGATTATAAAAATGCCTGGCTTGATAAAGAGTGCTCTAAAGATAAGAAGATTATTGACTTTGCATGCGGTAATGGAGAAAATGGTATTTATGCAGCAACATGTGGCGCAGATTGTATAGGTATTGATATATCTCCAGAGGGAGTTGAAAATTCAAATAATAATGCAAAGAAATTTAAGGTAGATGACCACTGTAAATTTGTTGAAATGGATGGTGAGAATATGACATTTGATGATAATACATTTGATTTGGGAGTTGAATATGGAGCTTTACACCATGTTGAGTTAAATTCAGCTTTATCTGAACTAGCTAGAGTGTTAAAACCTAAAGGTAAAATGATGTGTATTGAAGCTATGAGGCATAATCCAATTATTCACTGGTACAGAAATAGAACACCACATTTGAGAACGGAGTGGGAAGTTGAGCATATCCTTGGTGTTGAGAGTTTTGATATTATGAGTAAATATTTTGATAGTATCAATGTTAAGTATTTTCACTTGACATCATTAATACTAGTCCCATTTAGAAAAACCTTTATCTTTCCTTTATTACTTCCTGTATTTAATTTTGTTGATAAAATCTTACTTTCAAATAAATTTTTAGGAAAGTATGGTTGGATTATGGCGATAGAACTCTCAGATCCAAAGAGATAGTCAGACCTCTTTTATGAAAAGATTATTTGATATATTTTTTTCGTTCATTACCTTAATAGCATTAATTCCAATATTTATTATTGTATCTTTTTTTATTAAAATGACATCACCTGGTAAGGTTTTTTATCGAGGAGTAAGGGCTGGAAAAAATGAAGTTAATTTTGAAATCTATAAATTTCGAACAATGGTTGAAAATGCGGAAAATATTGGTGGATATTCAACATCAATAAATGACGCTAGACTGACCAAAATAGGACGCTTTTTAAGAAAGTATAAAATTGATGAATTGCCTCAATTTATTAATGTCATTAAAGGAGAAATGTCTTTAGTTGGTCCGCGTCCACAAGTTCTTTATTATACAAATCAATACAAGGGGGAGGAAAGATCGATACTATCTCTTAGACCTGGGATAACTGATTTAGCTTCGTTGTATTTCTCGGATATGGATAAGGTTTTAGGTATTGGAAATGCTGAGACAAAGTATGAGATAGAAATAGAGCCAGTAAAAAATTTATTAAGACTGAAATATGTAAATGAACAGAGTTTTATATTGGATATGCGAATTTTAATAGAAACTGTTTTTAGTCTAATGGGTATAAAGAATATAACGAAGTTAAATATTAAACCGTGAAAAATTTATCTCCAATATCTTTTGGATGTGAACCTCTTGGTGGAACTGATTGGGGGGATGTAAACATGGATGATATGAAACAAGCTATTTATACAGCTCTTGATTTAGGTGTTAATTTTTTTGATACGGCTGGAGTATATGGGCTTGGCTTGTCTGAAGAGAGACTATCTAAGATATTGGGTGACCATAGGCATGATATAGTTATTGCTACAAAGGGTGGTCTATCGTGGGATTCGGACGACCCTGGCAGAGCTTCTATACGTAAAGATAGCTCCTCATCCGCTATCAGAAAAGATGTGGAAAGTAGCCTTAGGCGACTTCGTTTAGAATGTTTGCCAATTTTTTATATACATTGGCCAGATGAGAATATCCTTCTTTCTGAGACATTTGGAGAGTTAGAGAAAATGTGTGATGAAGGCAAGATTAAGTCTATTGGATGCTCTAATTTCTCTGTTAGTCAGATGAAAGAAGCCTTCAGTATTTCAAAAGTTCAATATACACAATTGCCTATTAATATATTGAGTGGATCTTTAGATAAGGATATTGAAGATATTTGTACTAAAAAAGAAATAGGGATTGTTGCATATAATGTGTTGGCGAATGGACTACTTTCTGGAAAATACCATAAAGATTCTATTTTTCCGAAAAATGATAGGCGTTCACATCTATCCTTGTTTAAAGGATCACCGTATCATGAGGCATTAGAGACAATTAAAGAATTAAAAGTAAAAGCATCTCTCGATGATATAAGTATCTCCCAATATGCAATTAACTGGACCTTGTCTCAGCCAAATGTTTTATCTGCCATTGTTGGTATTAAAAACTCTCAGCAAATAAAAGATAATTGGTCTGCAATTACCTAAATATAATCTATTTACACCTTATAAAAATAATAATATGAAAAATCAGTTAAAAGAATTATCTAATCCAGAAAAGTTTCAATCGCCAATTGATATTAGTGATGTTAATGTTGATGTTTTGATGTTGATGCTTGAGTCAATGACCACTATCCGTAAAACTGAGCAACAATTAGCATTAGGAAGAAAGAGTGGGTTAATTGGTGGTCCAGTTCATCTTGGAGCTGGGCAAGAGGCAATTGCTGTAGGTATATCTCAATACCTGCAATGCACTGACCGTGTATTTGGCGCACATCGTTCCCATTCTCATTTATTGGCACTAAACCCTGATTTTTATCGATTATTTGCTGAAGTACTAGGTAAAGAAACTGGATTTTCAAAAGGTATGGGTGGATCTATGCATTTATTTGATCAGTTAAGTGGGTTTTATGGATCAGTACCCATAGTTGCGGGTACAGTGTCATTGGCTGTTGGAGCTGCCATGGCAGCAAAATTGCAAAAGACTAGTGATATTGGTGTGGTATATATTGGTGATGGTGCGGTGGAAGAAGGGATTGTGCATGAGTCATTTAATTTAGCGAAAATACAAAATGCTCCAATGTTGTTTGTTATTGAAAATAATTTGTTTGCCAGTCACATGCATATCTCATTAAGGCAACCTAGTGACATGATTTCAAGGTTTGCAGAAGCTAATGATATTCCCTATGAATTAGTAGATGGAAACGATGTGGTGGCAGTATCTCAAGCGGCTAAGAGATTGGTTGATGATATTAGATCTGGCAAAGGTCCTAGATTGTTAGAATTGGTGACTTATCGATTTTATGGACATGTTGATTGGCGTGATGATGTTGATGTAGGTGTAAAAAGGTCTCTTGATGATATTGAGAATTGGAAAGCGAGAGATCCTATTGTAAGATTATCAAAGTCAATGACAGAGAGTGGATATTTGAGTAAACATCAAGAAAGTGCGCTTAATCAGAGGCTTGATAAAGAAATAGATAAGGCTTGGAATAGAGCAATGAGTGATCCTTATCCATCAGCTGATGCTACTTTAAAATATGTATATTCAGAAGAGAAGTAGATGGCAATAGATAAGCATAATTACGGCACTGCAATACTCTCAGCTTTTGAGTATTTACTCGAAAATTACCCCGAGGTATTTGTTATTGGACAGGGTTTATGGAGTCCTTGGTATGTAGGCAATACCATGACAGATTTAGAAAAAAAATTTGGGGTAGATCGGGTAATTGACACACCTGTGTCTGAATCTGCATGTACAGGTGCGGCGGTAGGTGCGTCGCTTGCTGGAATGAGACCTATTGTAGTTCATCCAAGAATGGATTTTATGTTGTATGCAATGGATGCAATAGTTAATCAAGCGGCTAAATGGTCTCATATGTTGGGTGGCCAAGCTCATCCTGGAGTAACAATTAGAAGTATTATTAATCGTGGTGGAGAACAGGGTGCTCAGCATTCACAAGCGTTACACGCATGGTTTGCTCATGTTCCTGGGTTGCGTGTTGTGATGCCTTCAACTGTAGCAGATGCACGCGACCTATTGATTGCTTCTGTTTTATGTAAAGACCCTGTTATATATATTGATGATAGATGGTTGTATGATCAAGAAGATGAATTGCCACCTATAGTGGAGCTTGATCTAACAATACAACGACCTGTTATTAGTTTAATGGGAAGCGATATAACAATTGTAGCTTCTGGACATGCATCGCTTTTGGCAAGAGAAGCTGCTGATAAACTCGAGAATGAAGATATTTCAGTAGAGGTGGTAGATGTGAGAGTATTAAATCCATTTTATGCCGAAAAGATTGTTGAGTCTGTCAAAAAAACAAAAAATTTATTGGTGGTTGACTCTGGTTGGACGTCGGGAGGTTTTTCGGCTGAGATTATTGCTAAGGTAGTTGAGCAGTTGCCAGTGGATTGTTTAAACAATCCACCAATTAGAATTGCTTTGCCTGATGCACCCGCACCCACCTCAAGAGTTCTTGAAAAATCTTACTATACCTCGACAAGTGATATAGTTTTGGCGGTGAAAAAGATGTTAAAATTAAAGTTGTAAGCTATAAAAATATTATTTTAAGGTCTCAATAATTTCAATAAAATAAAAAGTGATGGTTTTATAATGAGCTCTTCTACAACGCCGATTATTTCAGATTTTGATTTATTTGTATTTGATTTTGATGGTGTGCTTACTAATAATAAGGTGTATGTCAATCAGGATGGCAAGGAATCTGTTGAATGCAGTCGAAGTGATGGGCTAGCTTTCGATGTACTTAGAAAGTTAAATAAATCATCCTATATTATTTCTACGGAAAAAAATCCAGTAGTTGAGGTGCGTGCTAAAAAATTAAAAGTAGATTTATTGCAAGGGATTGATAATAAATTAGAGGCACTAAAAGAAGTCACTGAGAAGAATCAAAGTGACCTTTCTCGGGTTTTGTATGTTGGTAATGATTTAAATGATTATTATGCTATGAAATCAAGCGGTTTTTCAGTTTGTCCTTTTGATAGTCATATTAAAATTCAAAATCTATCTGATGTGGTACTTAATACATCTGGAGGAAATGGAGTAGTTAGAGAGCTTTTAGAAGAGGTGTTTGAACTAAATTTTATTGAGATTTTATATAATTAATATGGAGATAAGTTAATGTCAATTTTTATCGTTGCAGAGGTTGGAATAAATCATAATGGAGATATGTCAATTTGTGAGAATTTGATTGATGTTGCTGTAGAAGCTGGTTGTAATGCTGTTAAATTTCAAAAGCGTGATATTGATACTGTATATACTCAGAAATTTTTAGATTCGTTTCGAGAAAGTCCTTGGGGTCAGACGCAAAGAGAGCAAAAATCTGGCTTGGAGTTCAATGAGTCTGATTACGCTGAAATTGATAAATATTGCAAAGAAAAAGAAATTGAATGGTTTGCCTCTGCTTGGGATTTAAAGAGTCAAATTTTTTTACAAAAATTCAACTGTAATTTTAATAAAGTTGCCTCTGCAATGATTGTTTATGAAGATTTATTAAGAATGATAGCTAAAGAGAAGAGGCATACTTTTATCTCCACAGGTATGTCAACATATGAACATATAACTAGAGCAGTAGATATATTTAAAGAAGAAGACTGTTCATTTGAATTGATGCATACTGTTTCAACTTATCCAATGAAAGATGAAAATGCAAATCTTCAAATGATTAATACTCTAAAAAATAAATATGATTGTAATGTAGGTTATAGTGGGCATGAGCCAGGACTGGCAATTTCTTATGCTGCAGCAGCATTTGGAATTTCTTCTTTAGAAAGACATGTAACTTTAGAAAGATCAATGTATGGTTCTGACCAATCTGCATCAATTGAACCATCTGGCTTAAAACAACTAGTAGGTGCTGTTAGAAAAATTGAAATTGCCATTGGTGATGGAATTAAAAAAACTATTGATGATGAGGCGCCCATTGCAGATAATCTTCGACAACACCTTGATTGGAAATGGTAATAGTATTAATATTACTTGATAAAAATGAAATCTGAAAATAGTTCTAATTTATTTGATTTATCTGGAAAAGTTGTTGTAATAACTGGTGCAGGTGGATTATTAGGAAGACAGCATTGTGAGGCAGTCGCATCTTCTGGAGGTACACCAATTTTATTAGATATATCTGAAAATTTAATTAAAGACTTTTCTAGAGACTTGAAAGAAAAGTTTAAAGTAGATGCAATGTCTTTTAAAGTTGATATTACTCAAGAAAAAGAAATACAAAATAACGTTAAAGTAATAATAAGTAAATTTGGCAAAATTGATGCTCTTGTAAATAATGCTGCTAATAATCCAATTGTCTCTGATTCTAATTCAGGAGAGCAGTTCTCAAGATTAGAAAATTTTAGTATTGACCAATGGAATAAGGATTTAGCTGTAGGACTCACAGGTTCTTTTTTGTGCGCTAAACATTATGGCAATTTTATTTCAAAAAATTCAAATGGTGGAGTAATTATTAATATTTCATCTGATTTAGGAATAATTGCTCCTGATCAAAGACTATATAAAAAACCTGGTGTTCCAGATAATGAGCAAATTACTAAGCCAGTATCATATTCAGTTTCAAAAAGTGGACTTATCGGATTAACTAAATATATTGCTACATATTGGGTGGATCAAAATGTTAGATGTAATGCTATTTGTCCTGGTGGCGTTGAAACTGACCAGCCTCAAGAGTTTCTTAATAAAATTTCTAGTAGAATTCCACTGAATCGACTTGCTAAAGCTTATGAGTACAGATCTACTTTAATTTATATGTTGTCAGACTCTTCAAGTTATCTAAATGGTTCTATTATCTCAGTTGATGGAGGAAGAACTGCGTGGTAAATAATTTTTTCTCTGCCAAGTTATTTAATGAATTCAATAAATTTACATTATGAATAATAGTATTGGTGTAATGCAAGGAAGACTCTTGCCAAAATATAAAGGAAGATATCAGGCCCATCCAGTCAAATATTGGCAAAAAGAGTTTCAAATTGCGCAAAATATTGGTCTTGAATGTATAGAGTTTATTCTTGACTATAATGATTATGAAATTAATCCATTACTTAATAAAAAGGGCCTTAATGAGATTAAATCCATATATCAAAAAACAGGTGTAGCTGTAAAAACTATTTGTGCAGATTATTTTATGGAGAGCCCACTCTATCTTGAAGACCCTATTATTTTTGAAAAGAATCAAGATGTATTATTAAAACTGATAAATAATTCAAATGAAATTGGTAGCACAAACATTGTTATCCCGTGTGTGGATAAATCTTCTTTAGATAGTGAATTTAAAATAAACCATTTTGTTAAAGCGCTCCAGCCAGCTATAGATTTATGTGAAATTTATCAAATCAATCTTTCATTAGAAACTGATCTTAATCCTAATTCATTTATTGAATTAATTTCTAAATTTCAATCAAATAGAATTACTGTAAATTATGATATTGGTAATAGTGCAGCCTTAGGATTCAATCCTATTGAGGAGCTTGAAGCTTATGGTGATAGAATCACAGATATTCATATTAAAGATCGCACTCTTGGTGGAGGCTCAGTAGTTTTGGGAACTGGAAATGCTGATTTTGAACTATTTTTTAATGTATTAAAAAATTATGATTATAAAGGCCCATTTATAATGCAAGCCTTCAGAGATGATGAGGGTGTTGAAATATGTAAACAACAACTTCAATGGATATTACCATTTATTAAATAATAGGACAATATGTTTATTTATGAAACTTGGACTTGAAAATAAAAGAATCTTAATTACTGGGTCTTCTAGAGGCATTGGACTAGGTATTGCAAAAAACTTTTTACTAGAGGGTGCAAAAGTATGTATTAGTTCAAGAAATAAAAAGCAGCTTAAAGATGCTAAGGATTTATTATCTAAAAGTTTTGATGAAAAGAATATCTTGGCTGTTAACTGTGACTTTACAAATGTAGAAGAAATTAAAAAGTTGAAAAATATAATTTTAGAAAAATGGAATGCTCTAGATATTGTCATTGCTAATATTGGAGATGGTGATAGCAGTATAGAGTCATTACCAGACGATAGATGTTGGAGTAGAACATGGAGTAGTAATTTTGATTCAGCACTATTTACCTCTAGAGTTTTTTTACCAGTCTTAGAGCAAAATAAAGGTAATTTATTGTTTATTTCTTCTATTGCAGGAGTTGAATCAATTGGAGCACCTGTAGACTATTCAACTGCTAAAACTGCACTGATAGCACTTTCAAAAAACATGGCAAGAAAGCTTGGAGGAAAAGTTCGAGTTAACGTCTTAGCTCCTGGAAATATTTTTTTTAATAATGGGGTTTGGGATAAAAAATTAAAAGCTAATCCTGATGCTGTGAAATCTTATATACAATCTAATGTTCCAATGAATAGGTTTGGAGAAATTCAGGATATAGCTAATACGGCTTTATTTATTTGCTCTGAAAAATCCAGTTTTACAACTGGATCAGTTTTCGTTGTTGATGGTGGTCAAACTCATTCTCTCTAGAAAAAGTTAATTTAATTATGCTTAAAAAATTAATTATTGACCGATATCAATATAGTCTTCCTAAGCAAAGGCGAGATTTGTTAGCAATACAGATTCTAAAAATATTAATGGCCTTTGGGGAGATCATTATGATTGCTTCAATTGGATTTTTTGTCAAAATATTTGCAAATATAAATACCGTAACTGAAAATGCCTTCTTAAATAAAATATTTCAATTACTAAATGTCCCCTTAAGCATAATAATTGTATGTCAAACATTAAAGTTAAAGATGTAGTCAATATCTGTAACTTAGTTCTGAGTATAAGCCAGTTCAATTAAATGACAAATAGTATGGCCGACTAAAATATGCATTTCCTGAATTCTTGGCGTATCGTTTGAGGGTATTACTATATTTACATCACAAATACTATTGAAACTCCCTCCATCTCTTCCACTGAATCCTATTAATTTACAGCCTTGTTTTTTTGCTGAAATTAGTGCATTAACAACATTTTTACTTGTTCCACCTGTACTAATTCCAATAGCTACATCTCCTGAAGAGGCTAAGGCTTCTATTTGTCTTGAAAAAATTCTATCATAGCCATAATCATTCCCAATAGCAGTTAATATTGATGTGTCAGTAGTCAGAGCAATTGCTGCCAAACCTTCTCTTTCAGTTTTATATCTACTAACTAATTCTGCTGCAATATGCTGAGAATCAGCTGCGCTGCCACCATTTCCAAAAATTAAAATTTTGCCTTTCTTTTCAAGACTTGAGATGCAAATTTTTGCAGCAGTTTCAATATGATTGTTAATATGCAGTATTGTTTTGTTAGATGTTTTTACGTGTTCTTTAAATTCATTGGTGATAATTGATTGCATAACTAGTTTTTTTCTCCTATTTTTTTAATGATGTTGGATGTGTGTGCTTCTACTTTCAATTAATTGAGCTATGATTAGTTCTTTCACAATATCATCTTCAATAACTTTTTTACCTTTATAATCACAACCTTTTACAAGAGTGTGAGACTTTATTATATTAATTAAGTTTAATGGAGTATCTTCTTTGAAAACTTCCACATAATCCACTACTTCAAGTGCAGCTAGTAAGGATTTCCTATCACTTTCTGTATTAATTGGGTGGTTTTTACCTTTTAAAGAGGCAGCTGACTTATTAGAATTAAGACTAATTATTAGAATGTCACCTAAGCTTTTGACAGTCTCTAGGCACTTAACATGTCCAGAGTGAAGTAAGTCAAAGTAACCATTAGTAAAAACAATTTTTTTATTTCTTGATTTTAACTCTTGGACAAGTATAGGAATCTCATCAATTGATTTGATATGAACTTCACTTGAAGATTTATTTAGACTAGATTCATATTCAATAATCTCATTAATAGTCATAGTCGCACTTCCAATTTTTTTTACAACAATACCTGCTGCATGACTTGCAAATTCAATTGCACTATCAATATCAAACTTGAATCCAATCAAGTTATTTATGTGACCAAAGCTCTTAAGGTTTCCATTAGAAAGAAACTTCCCACTCCTGAAGCAATCTAAGATTACTAACCTCAAACATGGAAATTTTTTTTGAAAATAAAAAGCTAAATTACTTCCAATAAAACCAGCAACACTAGTTATTAGAATAGTTTTTTCATTAAAATCTAATTT
>Ga0075444_10002892_pt1 | contig 10268 bp, 8 predicted proteins | sample CoawatmetaG01DNA_FD_76836 | JGI IMG/M metagenome (GOLD analysis project Ga0075444, IMG submission 76836) | Marine microbial communities from the West Antarctic Peninsula - Coastal water metaG017-DNA | ecosystem: Environmental > Aquatic > Marine > Coastal | place: Atlantic Ocean: West Antarctic... | reverse complement strand
TCATCAAGAAGCATTGGCACTTTCTGGATTTCATCAATAACAACAAATTTTGATTTTGCTCTCTGGCTTTCGTATAACAATTGTTCACGCAGCAAGCTGGGCTTATCTCTCAATTCGAGATATTGATCTGTTTGTAGCAGGTCGAACCATTTTGCTTCGGGGTAGCGCGACTTGAGCAGCATGCTCTTCCCGCTTTGGCGTGGCCCCCAAAGAAAAAAACTCTCTTTGGGTTGAGTCGGAAGTATTAGTTTTCGAGTCAACATATCGATTGCCTACCATGATAATCGAAAGTACTACTTTATTTTATCATGATAATCGAAAGTAGTACTTTCGTTTGTCTGCGGGTCTAAACTGGTTGTACTGAACTGGATAATGCGCGGAAGTGCAACAAGGAGCTGCTTGTTCTTGGCGACTGCCGTTAACCCTACCTTAATCGAACTGGGCCAGAATGACCGTGGTCAGAGGTTCGATTCAAGCGAAAGTTACTAAATCATGATGCTACTAGATAATCCGCATACCACTGCAGTTGAGCAGCAATGGAAGAATCTCGCCGATCTAATATCGGATGAGCCATCGCTATTTCTCATTGGCAACTACGAGTTTATTGGGCCGTTCTCGGACTTTAAGTTCATTCTTGCTTTACCTGGACTGCTAGCCGTTCTGTACGAGACTTCTGCTGGAATCGAATTATTGGATGTTCACGAAAGCAGTAATCTCTTGCAAAGCGCCAAGGCTGAATTTTGCAAATCAACTCTCGGCGCTGACGAGCGAATCGTCTTTGCTGCTCACTATACGACGTACTCGCATTTGCATGATATTCAGAATTTGAAAGAGAATGTGATGCGAGAGTTTAACGATTAGACTTCAATTTCCGGGTGTTTCAGATCTGGTGTATCCGGTAGCATGCGCACCCATTCATGACGCCAATTGTGGTCGTAGAATCTCAGCCAGCACTGTGAGGGCAATTTCTGGGCAATGCAGAATTGTTTCAATACTGGAATTGCTTTGTCTGGATCGCTTAAGCATAGATCGAAGTAATAGCTTGCCGGATTGCCTCTGCCGCTGCCGACCAGGCTGCCTGTGCCACTCTTAAGCAAGGCTTGATTAAGATCGACTTCAAGTCTCTCTCTATATTCGACACTGTAATCTTTCGGGTCGAATAATTGCAGATAGGCAAATTTCTCGCCTGTATTGGTGTATCGTTCTGAAAAAAATGGAGTGTCGGTGTTGAAGTTTGAAGCTAGTTCGGGCCGGGTGGTGACGTAGGTCAATCTGCAGCGTTCTAGCTTTAGAAGTGCTGGCACGTCGCTTTCTTTGACTCGTACTAGTGCCTCGCTTTCTAGTTGTGGGCTGAGGCGAAAAGCCATTGTCGGAAGCTTGGAAATAATCTTAGCTTTTTCTTGATTGAAGCTGCTAGCAAAATTTCGTGCAGTTTTCTCACTGTTAAATTTGGCGGCCGTCGGGCCTTCTGAGTGTGTTGTTGTAAATTTGTCGACCCATGTTGTGAGATTTCTTTCTCCCAAAACAATATCGAGTATTAGCAAGGCTGTCAGTCGGTCTTCTTCTCGATTTGTACCTTCGAATTGCGGTGACTCAATGGCCAAATCGACGCTATTAGATTCACCAGGCATAACCCTAAAGCTGAATGGTGGTAGCTTTTCACCGCAGCGGTGTTGATAGATTTTTGCCAACTCGGCCGGTTCCCGTGCCTCTCTGTAAGCAGCCACAGTCCAGCCCGGCATAGGCACAGCTCGCTCTACCGTGGTTTCGGCTAGTTCCGTGCCAGTTTCACTAAATCCTCTGGTAATTACCAGGGGCGTTGTTTCTTGGAAGCCGCCGCCCATTTCCCATTCAAGGCTGGGATCAATTTTTGCTAAATTCTTATCCATCCAGGACGGTGTTTCTTTGTCCGCCACCACTTTCTCGGGCTTCAGTCTACCAGGTCCAGAGGTTTTGAAGTCTTTCCAGAATTGCTCAATCTTGGCGATTATTTGTTGCTTTCTATCGGCCTCTGCACCCTTCTCGCCATCAAGGAAACGCCAACGCGATGTCTTGGGCTCAGTGTCTGTTTCAGTTCCAGCTTTAGTTTCAGCTTCAGTAATTCCTAGATTTGCGCCGTGGTGAAGGTATCGCTCTGCGAGGAGAATGCCACCGAGTGCTATTGCCACGGAAATGAGAATTTTGGTGTTTTTGTTCATTTTTTGCTTTGGCACTAGTGTGTGGTTTTGGGAGAATAAGGGCAAACCTCTAACTAGAGCTGTGCTTGCCACGACCGTGAAGTTTGGAGGCTAACAATTTTGGCAGATGAGTCGACCGAGGTGACATTATCTTTTGAGGATAATACTAGCTTTGCCGATTGGCTTGAAGAATTTGCTTACTTCAACTGCGGCTGTGGAGGGATTTTTGAACCTGAGCCGGCTGCCTTCGGCCGTAAAGTTGTAGCTCCCGAGCGAGTTTCTTTTCAGCTAGGTTTTCCAGTCGGCGGTTCTTATGACGCCGGTCAATTGAGGCGAGTGAAGCGATATGAGTTCATCGCCGATGGCGTCGAGCTGTGGGCTTACATAAATGAACATTCTGCAAGCTTTGGTTTTGACGGACCTTTGCTTGGTGGGGTAATTGTTAACGATGAAAACACCCTGCTTGATTTGGTAATTAATGACTCAATTCAGATTCAGTGTCGACGAATACAAATGAGAGAACTATCTGATTTAACTGTGGTCAACCGACCTGCGATCAACAAGCTTAGCGCCACTTTGTTCTTTGCTAATACCCCTTTGCCCAGCCCCGCCGACTGGATTGAGTGGCTGACGGAAGCTGGTGCGGATGCGAGTTGGCGCCGAATGCATGATGTTGCTGTTGCAGTGTCAGAGGTTAATCAAGACGATTACGAGGGCTGGTTTTTGCAGAGCCGAAGTCTAATTGATTCAACAACCGGAGGCGTCATGCTAAAGTCATTGAAAGCTGTCACTGGCGGCTTCTTTGCTGAATTCGATAATTGGGATCAACCAGTCGATGACCAAAGCACGTCTGAGATTTGGGGCAATCTAAGTCAGGTGGCTGCCCTCAGGCCAAACGTTTGTGTTCGCTGTGGTAATTGTTTGCTCACGGGAGCCGAGTGGAAGCAGGCATTGCTTGAGGAGGTGGCCACTTTAGATGCGATCGATTTTGCGGAACGCTCGGAGCTAGGCCTCGGGGGCTGGTTTCCAGCCTGGTGCGACCCTGAGCAGGATCTGCCGTCTCGCTATGTTACTCCCGCAGGAAATGCTTCGAACTTTGGCCGCTGGCCATACATTAGCTGGGACAGTGAGAACCAAATGCAGTGGCATTGGAAGGGTGATAGTAAAGGCCCGTAGGTTAGTCCGTCGCTTAGATTCCGATTGCCGTGGTCTGGCTTCCGGCCAACAGAATTATAGCTGTTCTATTGCTTTGTTCTCCGCCATGACTTTGTCTAGCCGCTCAACCGCTTCCTCTCCGCACATTTCTATTAAGATCGCTTTTGCTTTGGCTCGCTGCTCCTTTGAGTCTGTGTGGACATAGTCGCGGAGATTGGTAGCGAGCTTGAATCGATTTGACTTGACAGTTTCATTAAGTTGCCATGTTTCAGCTTGGTCAAAAATCGGCTTACCATCAACTATTGGGGCTTTGTGGAACAGAGGGGCTGTGTTGGGCGCCTGCAAACCTTCTATGCCTTGCTCATCACCGGGGGTGGTGCACATGTTTATTAGCCAGGCTTTGTACGCTGGTCTGGCGTTTTTGTCTTTGATAAGCTTTAGCTCGAAAAATTGAATCTCTGGGTCTCGTTCAATGTGTGATGCCCACAAATTCTTAAAGGCTCGGTAGTACCAATTTCTGTCGCTTGAACTCACCTCAGCAGGCTCAGCTTTCTTTCGTTTGGCCAAAGAAGCATCAAGCCTTGCAACAGCCTCGGTACCACACATTTCTACTAGAGTTTTCTTGACGCTTTCGTGCGTGTTGCCTGATGGCTCGCGGACGTAATCGCAAGCACAGTTGTACAGATGTTCGTGACGTTGTTTTATGAAAAGCATCAGACTTATTCCTTCGGCCATTGGCAGAATTGGCTTTCCTTCAATTTCTGGAGGTCCATAAATTACCGGTGATACTTCGGCCGGTGAGCCATAGCCTGGTTTTACATTGTAATAATGCTCTTTGCCTGGGATGGTGCATGCGTTGTTAACCCAGGTTCTATAAAGTGCTTTAGCGTTTGTATTGGGTTGCACCTTGTGCTCAATATACTGGACATCTGCATCTCGTTCTATGCATGCCATCCAGAGGTCGCTAAACACAGTTTGAAACCAATCGCTGTTTGGTTGATTGTTTACCACCTGATCCGCAGTCTGTGCCAAGGCTGGAGCTACGCCGAACGTGAGCAACGAAAAGATTGTTATGGCGAATTTTTTCATCTGTTTCCTATTGCTCTTTTCGTCTTCCAAAAGTGACTCATTTTCCTAGTAAAAATGAGTCAACTTTGGAATCGAGCAAACGAGGCAATCAAGCGCTATTTCTCGATGTGACTTTAGCGAAATCGTTGCACCAATGCAGCTCTATCTATGGGTCTTTCTTCTCAGTTAAATACTGCCGCACCAAAATCAAATTTGGTATTTTTCCTGCCATCAAGAATTCTACTGGTGAAACACCATTGAAAGGCGCTTCGCTAATTGGCTTGCGCAGCCATGTTTGTGCGTCTGTGCCGCCGGGATACATTTCTTGAACGTCTTTGTAAATGGCCATAATCAAAGTCAGCTTGAGCAGCTTATCTTTGTCGAGAATGGCTGAACTAGGGATGTTCTTCCAGCTTGTGTAAGTACCTGAATTTGGTGGCATGCCCAGAAATGCAGTTTCTTCTTCAGCGCTAAGATTCCACAACTCAGCAATTTTGAAATAGGTTTTGACTAGGGCTCCGCTTCTTACGTTTTTCTCTGATGTTATTGCCATGAAAATTACTCTCTGAAGCTTATTGCTGTTGGAACTGTCTCGCCCCTAGTCGCTGAAAACGATTTGCATGTTAACGGGCTAGTTGCTTCCCATCTTACCGCCATTGCTTAGCCTATATTTCCAGTGCCCTTATTTTTGCTGTCTTCTTGTTTGTATTTAGCTACTTTTCTTAGCTCCGTCTAAGTTAAATCTAGCCTTAGCGCGAGCTATCAAGGCAACATTAAACAGAGTTCTAGTAGAAAAGGGAAGAATGAACTCATAGAGCTTTATATGGCTTGAGCGATGTCAAGGAGAATTGCTAGATATAAGTCTATCTTTCCCGCAACCCAACTTAGAGCGCGTATCTCAATCTGAACTAACTTCTTAACCCGCGACTAGAAATACATCTCCGATGTTGTATCTGGCCGCGTTGTCACATGTCTGCACTGCTTTTCCGTCACCCGTCAACCGTTCCCTCACCAGGAATCAGGAAGAAAAGCGCTGCGGCAATATCTCTCAACCAGTAGGCAGCAAGCTGCCATTACAGGAGAATATCACTATGGCTAAAATCGAGAACCTTCGCCGCCACCTGGGCATCACCCTCTACGGCAAGCCGTTGAGGCGCAAGCCCCGTTTCGGCATTTACGGTGGTCAATTCGACCCCATTCACTACGGGCACCTGCTCTGCGCCAACTGGACTCGCATGACCGAGAAGTTGGACAAAGTGCTGTTCGTCACCTGCGGCGAATCGCCCAACAACAAGCCCGATTCGCTCTCTGCCAACGACCGTCACGACATGGTGGTTGCGGCCACGGCCAACAACCCCTTCTTCGAGGCTTCGCGCAGCGACATTCGCCAGAACGGCACCTCGTACATGATCAACACGGTGCAGGGCGTCATCGATGAGTACGGCGAAGACGTCGACCTCTTCGTCATGATCAGCTCCGAGTACCTCAACCCCGACCACAAGTACTTCCTGCCCAAGTGGATCGGCGCTGATCAGCTCTTCGCCATTCCTCAGGTGCGCTTCCTCGTGTTCCCGCGTGAAGGCGTCAGCGTCAAGCAGATCGAGGCCTGGGCCAAGCTCATCCCGCAGGCGCGCATCAAGGCGCTTCATGCCCCCAGCCCGCCGCTGTCCAGCACCATGATCCGCCAGTGGGTGGCTCAGGGTCGCTCCATCTGGTATTCCACCCCGTGGAATGTCCAGCAGATCATCTACAAGAAGGGCCACTACATGAAGCCGGGCCAAGCGCCCTACAAGCATGAGGCCCCGCCGGTGTCCGAGTTGAAGCGTGTCGGCATCTACCCCGGCGCCTTCGACCCTATCAACTACGGCGACCTGCTGCGTGGTGAATGGGCGCGTTGCGAGCACAACCTCGACCGCGTCGTCTTCGTCACCAGCGCTTCGCCGCCGAACAACCGCAAGATCACCGACACGGCCGAAGACCGGCACGACATGGTGGTGGCGGCAACGGCGGAGAACCCCTACTTCGACGCCTGGCGCAACGACATCGACAGCGGCAAGGTTTCGTACACCTTGCAGACTGTGCAAGAAGCTCGTCGCCGCTACGGCAAAGACGTCGAGCTGTTCGTGCTGCTGCGCTCTGACTACCTCGACCCCAAGCATCCCTTCTGCTTGAGCAAGTGGATGGGTGCCCAGGAGTTGTTCAAGGAGTGCAAGTTCATTGCCTTCCCCAACGACTGGAGCCAGATCGAGCAGACCAAGCAGTGGGCCAAGCGCATTGCCAACGCCAACATCGAAGTTGTCTACGCGCCCAGTCAGCCGGTTTCGGGCGAAGACATCCGCGGCCTCGTGGCTTCGGGTGGTTCGACGCTCTACTGCCTGCCCTGGGATGTGCAGCAGCTGATCGCCAAGAAAGGCCTGTACGGGGCCGATCAACCCGCTGCTCACAAGGCAAAGGGGTAACCTATCACCGAGGACATAATCATGAAACAAGCAGCTCGCAAGGGCGTTGTTCTCGGTGACTTCTCACCGGTGAACAAGGCCCAGATTCACATGATCGAGTTTGCCCGGCACTATGTCGACGAGGGGCAGCTCACCATCGTCGTCGACGAACACGCACAGGACACCATCCCGGTGGCCGTGCGTGTGGCCTGGTTGAACGAACTTTTCCCTGGTGTCACGGTCAAGCGTATCAAGAGCGCCACCTGGCACAAATCGGATGGCGCGGACTTCTCGGAGAGTCTGGTCAAAGGTCTGCGGCGCATCGTGCCGAAGAACGGCGGCCATATCTTCTGTCTGGAAGAGCGGGGTAAGCTTTTGGCAGCAAACCTTGGCGCCGCTTTCATTCCGGTAGACCCCAGTTTGATTGGCTTCACCGCCAGCGAGCAGGAGATCCGCAAGAACCCGCTCAAGCATTGGGAGGCCCTGCCTCCCTGTGTGCGGCCTTACTATGTGCGGCGTGTCTGTGTCTTTGGTCCGGAATCGACGGGCAAGAGCACCCTCGCCAAGCAGCTGGCTGAGCGCTTCGGCAGCGTCGCTGTGCCTGAATACGCCAAGACTTACATCGAGGCGCAAGGCAAAGAAATCGACGCCGATGACATGCTGAAAATTGCCCGCGGCCAGTGTGCGTCGGAAGACGCCATGGCACGCGAGGCGAAGAACGGTGTGTTGTTCTGCGATTCGGATCTGGTCACCAGCATCATCTGGAGCGGCCGCCTGGTGGGAGTGGTGCCCGAATGGCTTCGCAACGAAGCTGACAAACGGCACTATGACCTCTACTTGCTCACGCACTACGATGTGCCCTGGGTTGACGATGTGCACCGCTACATTCCCAAAGAGAGCCCGGCGTTCTTCGATCGCTGTGTGCTCGAACTGGAATCGCGTCAGCGCAATTTCGTCCAAATCAAGGGCGGCTGGGATGAGCGACTGGAGCTGGCGGTGAAAGCCGTTCAGGAGATGCTCGCTCAGTAACTGCTGTTCGGCAGTTACTGAGCCACAAGCAGTATCTGGCCTTAAGTATCTGGTCTGGCGCTGCCAGGCCAGATGCTGAGGCTTATTTCTCACACAATTTTGCAGCCGAAAGGCCGACCCTAATCCTGGTCGCATACAGGATATTTCGGAGCATAACTATGAGTAACACTAAGCATTCAGCTTGGTGGCAGTCGTTCTACGACGACACGCCATTCGAGCTCTACATGGTGCGCACCAATGAGGCGGAGTTGGAGGAGTCGATCGCCTTTCTGCGCGAGAAACTTCACCTCACCGCCGGCGCCACCATCTTTGACCAGTGCTGTGGCTTCGGGGCCATGAGCATCCCTCTGGCTGAGCGCGGCTTCCGTATGTTCGGAGCTGACCTCTGCCAGAAATATATCGCCATGGCCAAGCAGGCGGTGGCGAGCAAGAGCAAGAGCGGTTCCCCCAAGGCTGCCAAAACCAGCTCTGGCAAGACGGGATCGGCTAAGGGCAAGTCGGCAAAAAGGGCCAGTGCAAAGACGAAGCTCGACGCCACTTTCACCGTGGCCGATGCTTTCGACTTCGTGCCCCGGGTTTCGTGCGATGCTGCTTTCAACTGGTACACCAGTTTTGGCTACGCCAGCGAAGATGAGCAGAACCTGAAAATGGTGGCGCGGGCCTTTGCTGCCCTCAAGCCCGGAGGCTACTACGCCCTCGATTTCTTGAACATGCCGATGATCATGCAGGCCTTCAAGACCTCCATGAGCACCACCTTGCATTCTCCGCAGGGCGACATCGTGCAGACCAGAAAGTGCAGCTTCGACCTCTACAAGGGCACCATGGAGCAGCATTGGACCTGGGCAATGCCTGACGGCAAGGAGCTGACGCAAGACAGCACCCTGCGTGCTTACATGCCCTGCGATCTGGTGGCAATGTTCAAGCAAGTCGGCTTCGTCGATGTGCAGCTCTTCGGCGGCACCGACGGCAGCCCGCTTACTGCTGACAGTGGCCGCTGCATCGTTGTTGCTCGCAAGCCCACCGCCAACGACAAGTTGCGGCAGAGCATCTACGACGGTGCCATCTTGCGTCGCGCAGCCACACCGGCAACTCTTCGCTTGGTGTCGCATGTGGTGGCTCAGCTCGACCGCGAATTCGGTACGGCTGTTCCTCATCGGCAGCTGCAATTCAGCCTGCCGCCTGATGAGCTGTATCAGCGCATGGGTAAGGTGCGTCGCTCTGTTTTCGCCAGCGCCGAGACGCAAGGCCTTGTTCGTGCTGTCATGGCTGAGCAGGGTTTTGTGCCAGAAGCCAACGCCCTTGACTCCGCGCGCCTGCGAGCTGTCACGGACGGCGGCCATGAGAACCCGCTCGCGGCTGCGGCTTACAGCGCTCACCGCGACACCTGGTACGCCAATCCCCAGGCCCAAATCAACTGGTGGATTCCGCTCTACGATGTCAGCGAAGGGGAGACCTTTGCTTTCTTCCCCGCCTATTTCGACAAACCTGTGGCCAACGACTCGGCTGCTTTCGACTACGACAAGTGGTCCGAGCAGGTGGGTTTCCAGAGCACCAGCGCTGTCTCTTCGGTGGTGCCTGCGGTTTATCCTTCGACCACGGAGGAATTCGCTCGCCAGGGCATGGTGCCGTTTGCAGCCAAGGCCGGTGAAATCATTCTCTTCGCGGCGTCGCACCTGCATCAGACCTGCAAGAACGTCAGCGGTGCAACGCGCTTGAGTGTGGACTTCCGCACTGTTCACATCGGCGATCACGAGGCCGGATTGGGCGCGCCCAATGTCGACAACCAGTCGACTGGCTGTGCTCTCGTTGACTATCACAAGGCGTAAAGCGTGTTGCTGTCACGATGCGCGCGCCCACCTTTCATTCTCTATCTCTCACTGACTAGCTTCACTCTCAAGGAGGTGACCTATGAAAACGGCAATGGCGAAAGCCAAACCTGATATAACTCCGCGGCCGCTCCTTGAGCTGCTCGCCATGATCGAGCCGGAAGACCATCGGCAGCTTCGTGACTTCGAGTACGAAATCGATTTGGCCTGGGAGCAGTTTCGCGAGGAGCACCCCCTCGGCTTGCGTCAAGACGAGCTGAACTTCGACATGGAGGCCGCGGGAAAGGACGAGGGCGTTTGTGTCGTTCTGGCCAAGAAGCTCTACGCCACTGGCAAATTCGCAGCCTACTGCGATGCCTATTACGGCGAAAGTCACGGGAAAGCCAAGGCATGGCAGGCCGCGGAACCAGACTTCGAAGTGCTCGGCGCTCTTTTGCAAGAGCGCTTTCACGACTTTCGACTGGCCTGGCTTTCTCGTCATCTCACTTCGGCTGAGATTGTGCGCGGCATCCATGAACGGAGTTTCTCCGGTCGCATTGACGACGACGTCTACAAGCACCCGCACTACATCTACG
>Ga0075444_10002890_pt1 | contig 10271 bp, 6 predicted proteins | sample CoawatmetaG01DNA_FD_76836 | JGI IMG/M metagenome (GOLD analysis project Ga0075444, IMG submission 76836) | Marine microbial communities from the West Antarctic Peninsula - Coastal water metaG017-DNA | ecosystem: Environmental > Aquatic > Marine > Coastal | place: Atlantic Ocean: West Antarctic... | reverse complement strand
GTTGAACGAACTGCCCGGCATCGGGAGTGGTCATCGGCGTATGTTGAACGAACTGCCCGGCATCGGGAGTGGTCATCGGCGTATGTTGAACGAACTGCCCGGCATCGGGAGTGGTCATCGGCATATGTTGGACGCACTGACCAGCGTCTGGGGCGTGCATGATCTGCGGATCGACATGATGAACTGGCATTACCGGTAGCTCGACGTGCGGCATTACTGGTATCTGTGACAAGTCTGGTGTAAGAGAATGTGCCGTTGCTGGAGTCTGAGGAATTTCTTGCGCTTTCAGTGGCAGAGCTTGCATCGTCAGCAGCGAGACTGCTGTCAGTGAAGTCAATCTTCTGCGCTTACTCATCTCAATTCCTCTTGGACACTTTCTAAAATTTGGGACGCCTAGTAAATAGAATTCAATGACGCAGTCGAAGCGGTGCCGCTTGCTGTCGGTTGTTTCTCAGTTGGCACGTTTGCACTAGGCTCGGTCATGCTGTTGGCATTCGACTCAACTGGTTCCTCAGGTGCAGGAGGTGTGATTCTTGGACCGGCTTGATCGCTCGCTGCCGATGAAGGTGAAGCGTTAAGATCTGAGCTGGAATTAGGTACAGAACTGGAGTTTGGAGTAGCGCTGGAGCCAGGTGAATTGCTCTTTGGCGCGCTTGGCTGTGTATTTCTGTTGTCCTGCTCTTTCATCAATTGCTTTTTTAAATTGAGGGAGGCGGCATAATAAGAAGGTTTGCTTACTATGAAGCGTAGCCCCGTATAAAATCGAAAATCGAAGCCACTAATGCCTGGCGTTTTATTCGATGCCCAGTTCCAAATTGGCTCAGCTCTGGCGAAGCCTAGTACTGACGGGAATTTTTTTGAGAGTGGACGATTGACTTCAAAGTCAGCAATCATCGAGACGTTGCTTTGGTCGGGTACTGAGAATTTAAAAGTAGGATGGCGGAAGTTGGTTACAAGAGTATCTGTGGCAATAAATGTCCATGGTCCGCGGCGATGGACGTAGCCGACGGTATAAAAAGGGTCAATTTCTCTAGTTGGTGCTACGAAGTAGCCCCCACCGCGCATCTGCAATAGAGCACTGGCATAAATGATGTTGTTGGGATTGACCACATGAGTAATGGTGGCGCCAGGGATGAAATCGAATTGGTGCAAGCGTCGAGCTTGCCAGAGTTCACGTGCCTGAAAAGTAAGCTGCAAATTCGTTTTTTTGCCAAGTTGCTTGTTGTGTTGAATACCCCAAGCAAGGGATTGTGTTGTTGGTCTATTGAGAAAATTATGAGCGGCAAAGGTGTCTTTGATTACAAAATAGTTGGCAAAAACAGATGTGTTCTTGGCAATATTGTAGCCAACTGTTAGGTTTGGTAGAACCCGAAAAGCATAATCAGCCTTGGCCCGGCCAGATGTGAACAGTACGTTGGTGTCGAGTCTTTGAGAAACTTCAGTGGATGCTGTGAAGTACAAGCGCTCCGGCAGCGCTTGAAAAATTCGAAATTTGTATCCAGGATTGAAGGCGTTTCGCTCAGGATTTATTGTGAATGGTGTAGCGTCGGTCGGAATTACTTGAGGCGAAGGAGGGGCTTGGGCTACCAATGGCGTCAACGAAATAGGCGCCAGATTGACAGGAGTCGACTGAGCCAATGATCCTTGGGCATTGAGCAATCCTGCTATCAATGTCGCTACTAATGAAAAGCTCTTGCTGACTTGAAAATGACTTAGCCAAGTCACTTCGTATGGCTTATCACTTGCAACTCGAGAGCGCTTAAATTCCATTGACAAGCCTTATTATCTAGATTTTCGCTGATTATAAGCCTTTTGGTAAGAGAAAGTGCGCTGTAAACTAGTCGCCTCAAGCCGAAACAGAATTTTTTTCTAATTGTTTAGTTAAGAGCCGCAAATATTCTACTTCTAAGCATTGCTAGCCCAGAGATAAGATTATTTTACTAATACTGGTCTTGACTAGCTTTGGCTTAGCTGGTGTTTAGTGCGGTTAGTAGTTCGTTTTGCCAAAATGGAACTGTGGCGATAGTTCTGTTGAATTCTCTAGTCAGCTGCTGGCGGGTCAACTATGGCGCCAACAAAAAGAATAGCATTGGTTTTTTCATCGCGAATGGCTACAACAAACGGGCGATCGCAGATCATATCGAAGGGCGGTTTCGGGTTCATTGGAGCGCTTGTGACGCTCATTTCTATAGCTGTGGCCGCGGCAGCTTCGGTGCCTTTCTCGTTTACCTCTAGATAAGTCTTGTGCAGAACGCGAGAGATCATAGCGTTCTGTTCGATCATCTTCTTAAAGTCAGCACAACTGTCTTCGAAAGCACACGGCATACCAGCAGCTTTGAGTACTTCGCTTAGCTCGGTTTTGTATTCAACTTTGAAACGAGGTAAGCCAAGGTGACCTTCTTCTTTCCTGAACTGCTGGTTCCATTCGCTCCAGCTCTCTGGAGTAAGGCTGTTGATAAAAGCCGTTATGTTTGACTTCTTGTCTGGGAGGAAGATGCACATCTGCAGCCGGTTATCTTTGTAAGGAAGCATAACGGCCTGGAAATTATTACCAGCAAAGTATGACATTTTGGCAGAGCGATTCATCATCTCTACAGTTTTCTTCGTGCCATTATTGAGTTTGAATTCGGTTTGTTGTGTCTCTTCTTTTTTAAATTCATCAAGCCAGACGCCCTTGAAATAAACAGCGTTGACTAAATAGAGAATGGCATCTGGCGCTACTTTATCGAGTATGCTCGGGATTTTGCTCTTGGTATTTTCTTTCACCCAGTTGTTGATTCTATTGACCGTAGATAAGTCTGCAAAATCTAGTGTTTCTAGTTTTGCGCCGTAGTACTTTTGGTTGCTGTCCATAAAAGCTTTGAGAAACTCAAAGTTTTTGTTGGCAAACATGGCATTGGCAATGGTCAACTCACTTGTTGGGTTGACATGCATCAGGCTCTTGTAAAGACTTGAGTTTTGCTGATTGACAGCTTCATCGCTGAGGCCACTGTAGCCTAATACGTCTTGCATTTCAGTCTTGGTTTTGCTACCAGCTCCGTTGTACGCCATCGAAAGAGCCGTGCTTACACTGTATGGTGATACAACGACGTTGCTATCAGGCTTCTTTGCTGCGAGCTTGAAGAAGGTAGTGGCGAATTTCTCGGACACTTTGATATTCACTGGTTCTTCATTACTTTCTGAATGATCACTTGACGCGCAAGCGACGACGAACATAGACATGATTGAAAGTGCTGCAGCTGTGCTGCCATACAAGATAGAGCGCAATGTGTAGCCTCGCAAGGGGTAGGGCGGACATTAGCATAGCAATGGCTGCAATCAAGGTCAATCGGCGCGATTCTATGGTTTTCAGGAACCAAATAGGGAATGCATTTTAGTTGGCAGCCTGCGGATCAACAATTACTCCCAAGAACAAAATGGTGTCGGTCTGCTGATCGCGAACGGCAATGACAAAGGGGCGATCGCAAATCATATTGAATGGTGGCGCTGAGTTTACAAATATGCCCCGAGGCATAATTTCAACTGCCGTTGCCGCTGCTGCCTCTGTGCCTCTTTCGTTTACTTCCAGAAAGGTTTTGTGAAGCACTCGTGAAATAAATACATCTTGATCAATCATATTTTTGAAGTCGGCGCAGTCATCGTTAAATGCACAGGGCATGCCAGCTTCGGATAGTATTTTACCAAGTTCGGTTTTATACTCTACTCTGAAGCGGGGTAGAGCTAGCTTTCCTTGGGTTTCGCTAAATTTATTTATCCACTCTTGCCAGTTCCGGTCATTGAATCTTGCAATCAGAGCGGTAACATTTGACTGTGGAGAAGGAAGGAAGATACACATTTGCAGACGATTGTCTTTATATGGAAGCATCACAGCTTGAAAATTGTCGCCTTGCAAGTGCAACATTTTGGCAGAGCGATTCATCATCTGTACTGATTTTTTTGAGCCATCTTGCAAGTTGAAATCGGCTGAATGTGTCTCACTCTTCTTGAATTCATTGAGCCAAGTGCCTTTGAAGTAAATGGCATTGACTAAATATAAGATGACATCTTTGGGTGCCTTGTCCAGAATCGTCGGTATCTTACCTTTTGTGTTTTCTTTGACCCAGTCATTTATTTTGACAACAGCCGAAGGATCGGCAAAATTTAGGGCTTCAAGTTGTGCGCCATAGAATTTTTTGTTGGTATTGATAAAGTTAGGGTTGAAGACTGCGTTTTGTTTAGCAAATAAGGCATTGGCAATGGCTAATTCGCTTTGCGGATTTACTTGCAAAAGGCTTTTGCTTAGGTCGGCATTTTGCTTGTTGATAGCAGCATCGCTCAGGCCATCGTAGCTAAGCACCCGCTGCATCTCATCTTTGGTTCTACCGCGTGCACCGTTGTATGTCATCGACAGGGCTGTGCTAACGCTGTAGGGTGATATGACAATATTGCTATCGCCTTTTTTTGCTGCAAGTCTGAACAACTTAAGGGCAAAATTCTCTGAAACTTCGGATGTCACTGTCTTACCTTTGCCTTCGGGTTGACTAGGGGCCGCCGAAGCGATAGCCACAGCAGACATCAAAGAAAGAGCTGCAGCTATGCTGCCGTGCATGATAAAACGCAATGTAGAGCCTCGCCAGGAGTTAAGCGCGGCTAGCATAACAAGGGTGTTCTTGGCGGTCAACTGCTGCTTTCTTGCAGGGCTTTCTTGCTGGTCTTTCTTGTTTGGTCTGCAGGCTTGATCGAATTAGGTATAGAACTGGCCTTCAGCGCTCTTTCTCTGCCTTTAGAGCTAACTTTCGATCTTTGGCTGCCAATTCTGGTTTGCCTAATTTTTCGTAGGCGTTTGCTCTGGCTCGATACGACTCTGCTGTGGGATCAAGCTCGTGCTTTATGGCCAGGTTATAGTCGTCTAGGGCTTTTTGATACTGACCAAGGGCAAACTGGCAATCGCCTCTCTTTTGGTAGGCATCTTCAGAATCGTCGTCTAGTTCAATTATTTTTGAGTAGTCCGCTATAGCGTTGGCATAATCACGAATAGAAAAGTAGAGGTTGGCGCGATCAAATAGAGTTTGGTCTAAGTTCCACTCTATGTGACCGCCTTTGCTGGGGGGAATTTCAATTATTTTGGAAAAGTCAGCAATAGATTTCTCGGCTTGTGATGTATCTCTGTATAGTCGGGCCCTGCGAAGATAGTCTTTTCTTGAAAGCGGATTTTTCTTCAAGACAATGCTAAGTCCTTCTATGTGAATTTGCTGCATTGTCAGTTGCTTGTTGAATGGATCGCTTTTGAACTTTGCTCTCAGGGCTGGTTGCTTTTCTTTAGCGATACCATATTCGGTGAACAGTCGGTCTGCTGTTTGATCAAGTTGTCTCTCTGCAAGTTTGGCGCGATTGTGATCTATTCTTGCCAGGTCGACTTTGCCCATGGCTTCGTAGGCTTTGGCTCGCGCTTGATAGGTTGCAGGGAGATTGGGAAATCCAGAAATGTAAGTGGAGTAGTTATCTACCGCCTTATTGTATTGATGCAGTTTCATGTAAGTATCGCCCAGGGTTAGATAGGGCACAATGTATTTGGCATCGAGGCGCAGAGCCTGCTCGCATTCACTCAAAGCTTCCTGATAATGACCAAGCTCCATCAAGGCAATGCCTTGTTCATGGTGTCCTTCAGGAAGTCGTGGATTGTGAGCTATGGCCTTTAGAAAATACTTGCTTGCTTCTTGCCATTTATTTGCTCGAGCCAAGTTGCGGCCTTGGTCTATTTCTTTCATGGCAGCAGCCGGGTCGAGATTTGCTGGCGCAGCGAGAGCCGGGATGCTGTGACTTTGTACTAAGGCGCAAGCGAAGGCGTTGGATAAAACGAGCGAGGCGAGTCTAGAGGGTAGTCTCATCTGTTCCGTGCCTCTTCCTGCTTTATTTTCTCTGCCTGCTTCGAGAAAGCATCTGCATCCATTTTATCTAGCTCATATTGCTTGTTTACCGCCTGCAGAACTTTGCGGTAGTTGGCGTCAGTGTCGTTGCCCCAAGCCCCATGTTTGAGTAAAGCAGGCCTGGCTTCTCGATAAAGAGTTTCAGCTTTTAGGTTGTCACCGGAGTCAGCGTATCCGCTTGCTTGAATTTCAAGAGTGAGCGCTGTGCGATAGTCGTCAGGCGGAAATTGCTTGCGCTCAGCAGCGACCAGTTTTGCCACCGCTAGTTGTCCTAATGTAAATTCCTTTCGCTTAAAGCAATTAGAGATGGTCGTATTGATAATGCTGATTGCTTCGAAGCTTGAGCTAATAGTAGGAATGTATCCAAAGGTGCAAATTGATTGCCCTGGGTTTGGTGCAAAATAGGTGCCAAGATTTAAGTTGGTGGCGAGCAGTTCATCGAGTATCTTCATGGAGTTGACGGTATCTTTTTCGCCAATACAATAATCGAAGTATTGCGCTAGCTGCATTTGAGCGGCCAGGCTCGATTGCCCTTGCACTTCCTGCACGCGAGCTATTGCTTCTCTGAATAACACCCTTCCTAGTTCTGGGGCGCCAGCAGCGGCTAAATGAACGGCCACCCCATTTTGGCCTATGATTTGAATTTGTGTGTTTGCTCTGGGATCGGTTTTGCTGTAAGCCGCTATTGAGAGTCGAGCGTGGGCACAAGCCAAGTCGAATTTTTTAGCGAGTGCTTCAGAATTTGCAAGTCGCATCCAGTAGTCACCAACATCTGGCAGTTTATTCTTTGCTGCTAAGGTGGCAGCTTTTAGGGCGCTTTCCAGATCTTCTGCCGTTGGTCGTGGTTCCATTGCGATGCGTTCCTTAAGTGTATCGCTGCTTTTGTATGTGTATGAGGGTTGTTTCTTCTGTTGCTCGCTAGTAAGCGATTCCCTCATGCTTTCTTTGCGTAGATAGGCTGTCGTACTAATCTCTTCAGGTTTTTTAGGATTTGTGTTGCTCATAAGAGTCAGAGCCTTTTCTCTCAATTTTATGCTTGCTATAGTTAGGGGGTCGCTCTTTCCCGCCAGTGCTAAGTAATAAGTTGCGAGCACGTCCTTGTCAAAGGTTTTGTCGCGTTCAGCGCAGGCTATTGCGCAGCGTAAAAGAGAGAGCGCCAGAACTATTGAATCGCTCTGATTGAGAGTGTTCGCAGCTAAGCTGTAATACTTCGCTGCTTCTGCGTGGTTTCCGCTTTTCTCCTCCACATCTGCTGCCTGCATATAGTTAGAGGTTGACTGGCCATAGCTTCCCGGAGCGGTACTTCCCTCTACGAGTTTTAATGCCTCTGATTTGTTGCCTTTTTTGAACAAAAGAGCTGTCAATTTTGTTTTTAGTTGCGCCACTGAGCAATACTGATCGACTAGTTCGCTGGCAAGAATTTGTTTAAGCAGATCAATTGCACGATCTGTTTGACCAACTTCTATGAAGATATCAGCAGTCTTTATCAATGATCCGATTACGGTCTGATTTGCTTCTGGTTGCTGCTCTTGGGCTAGTTTTATATATTTGTCTGCGTTACCATAATCACCTTGTCTTGCAAAAAACATCGCTAGATTGATTCGCAGCAAGAAGCGCTCGTCGAGCTGCTTATTTAGGTATCGCAATGCTTCTTCGTCGGTAATTAAGTCTGGTTCGATTTGTAAGGCCCGATCGAAGAATAGCTTGGCGCGCTTGTATTCATCTGCAAAAGAATAATTCATGGCCAATAGTCGCAGTTGCTTGCATTTTTCGAAGTTGAAGCTGATTCTTTTCGTTTCAGCACTCTCACCAACGGTTTTGACGTCTAAATAATTGCTCTCAAAATCTTCCCAGAGTTTATTTTCAGTGGTCTTGTCAGCGCTTTGTTTATTAGATAGTGAATTCACTACCTCTTCAGCTGCAATCATTAAATGCGCCATTCTTTTCCAGCCTGGGTCTAGGTCTTTGGCTGCTACTGTACTGGCTATTTCTCTTAGTAGGTCGTCAGAATCTTCTATCCACCCTTTGTCTGAAAAGGCTCTGGCTATACGAATTGTGGTGCAGAAAAGATTTTGGCGGATTCGAGAATAGCTTCCGTCTTGGTCTGCTTGCTGATATAGGAAGCCGTGCAGCAATTGTTTTACTAAGTCGATCGCCTTACTTTTGTCATTATTTTTGATGCAAGTAAAGCACTGGTTGGTAAGTATAAGTTGCCTTGGGAATGCTGAGTGGAGGTCGCCAAAGATGTAGTCGCTTCCACCTTCATACCAGGGTTCGCACTGAATAGGGTGGAGTGGGGCTATTGACTGTGATTTAGGTAGAACAGCTTGAGCAGCTATTACCTGAATTGGTGCCGGAAAGTATAGAGGCAGTTGATCGAGTAAATTGTATTGCTCAATTGGCAGTTTCTCTTTGTAGTACTCAGTTATAGCTGCTAGGTCTTTGGCTGCTTGCTCAGTATTGCCTAATCGTGCTTCTGCTTGTGCTTTTACATATAGGCAGAACGCTAGTTTCTGACAAGATACAAAAGTTGGATGTGGATCTTCTCTTTCGCGCAAAAGCCGTTCTTCAACTGAATAGAGCTTAAGTGAGCGCTCTGGTGTTTTGTCTATCCTTTCGAGAAGCTGACCAAACCAAAGTAGATTTTGAGTGTTAGGTGGGTGCTCAACTGAATAAACTGGATATAGTCTTTCAATTAGTTCGAACTGTGCCGCCAACGATTCTCCGGTTTGTATGTTCTGCAAGCACTCTAGAATTTTGAATGGATCAATATGTTCCGGTGCTTGCTGGTAAACAGGTGAAGCTAGCAGCCGGCAAATTTCAAGTGCTTCTTTGTTTTTGCCTAGAGCTACTAAGTTTTTGATAGTGCCGAAGAGTGGAAAGTTGAGTGTTCTAATTTTGGCGCGACTTGTGTCATTTAGTGCTGATAGCGCTAATTGCAAATATTTGTCAGCGCCGTCTAGGTCACCGATTGCTTGTGAAACAGCAAGACATTGAAAGATTGTAGTTAGCGTATCTCTTCCATTGTCTTCCGAGTCACTGCATTTCTTGGCCGAGTCTGAGCAGTAACCTTTGACTAGCAGATCGTTGTTTGTTCGGGTTTTCTCTAGCAGATTTGAGTGAATCTCTTCAGTGTTGAAGCGATCAATTGACTGAAAAAATTCTTCTGTGGAAAATAGACCATTTGCTTTCTTTTCTGCCGGAATCAGAAGTTCGATATCTTCTTTTTTACCATCATAGTTTACGACTTGAAAATGTACCGTTGAACCAAGCTCGCCTTGCAGAGAGGACATAACATCTTGAGGTGGTCGATTGAGTAGGCTAATACCCGGGATACTGAGCAGGTAAGGTTGCCCACGGAGAGTGCTAAGTGGTGGTTCGAAGGAGACAATGTATCCAACGTTATTTACCGCTCGTATGTTGATCGGTGGTCTTCTGAATACTTCCGGTAATCTTTTAGTGTAGGCGGGTGTAAGAAGCTTTGTTTTTACTGCTATTTGCCTTTTAGAGCTTTTAGCGGTTGCTTCAACCGTGACTTCGTTGGCAAGACAGTTCACTGACGGCAGGCACAGCAAACCGGTTAACGACAAACTCGTGATAATCGAGTGCACTGATTTTGCTGGCTTTCGGTGAATCATTGACTCATTATAGCCTTAGTTTCTAAACAGAAGAAATTGGGAATAGTAACGGCGAACTGGTCTAGAGCGTTGATTCCTCGGTGAACATATGCGCATTAACTTTATCCTTGCTATATCTGCACTAGTTTGGGCCGCTGCAAGTAGTCCGGCTCTGGCCTCTCCAGCGGCTCGAAATACTTCAACAGCAGTCGATTCGCCTACCATCACGTTGTGCGGTGCTGTGCAGCCTACAAAGATAGGTCTTAGAGAGAAGAAGTGTTTTGTCGTTATTCAGAATAAGACAAAAACTGCCTTGAATATTTGGGCTGAAGATTGCTCTTGGGGCTGGACCAACATTTCTTTTGAAGTTAATGCTGGTGAGAAAATACTATCTCTCAATCGAGAGGAAGTGAATTGGAAGCGCAACTTCCCGATGCCACTGAAACTGCTACCTGGTGACATGTCTGTGCGCGAGATAAATTTGGAAGACCGTACTTGGTCTTGGAATAAGGTAGTTGATTTTTGCCGGGAGAATCCCAAGGCAAGCATTTCTGCCAAGCTTGAGATCACGAGCGATTCTTCGACAAAGGCTGAGCATGTCTGGACGGGAGCTGTGCATTCTAAAAACTCGTGCGATTTGTACTAATTTATAGATTCTTCCCATTGCTCTAGCTCGCTGCGGTTAATTAAACCCCGGCGAAAGGCTATATTTAGAGCGCGGCAGCGGTGATTGTATTCATCTTCTTCT
>Ga0075444_10002887_pt1 | contig 10283 bp, 10 predicted proteins | sample CoawatmetaG01DNA_FD_76836 | JGI IMG/M metagenome (GOLD analysis project Ga0075444, IMG submission 76836) | Marine microbial communities from the West Antarctic Peninsula - Coastal water metaG017-DNA | ecosystem: Environmental > Aquatic > Marine > Coastal | place: Atlantic Ocean: West Antarctic... | reverse complement strand
GTGGTTTTCATAAAGTGATTTATTTTATGAAAGCCACTTATCTTTTTTTAATTCTGATCATTAAAAAAAAATGAATAAAACAGGTTTAAACTCCCTAATAACACAAATTTTTGCTTTTGTGTTTTTGTTAACATCTTTCACTTCTTAAAAAGATAATTAATTGTAAATTTACTTCGTAACAATCCTCTGATATTAATGGGAAAAATAATTGCAATAGCAAATCAAAAAGGTGGAGTTGGTAAAACTACCACAAGCATAAACTTAGCAGCTTCTTTAGGAGTTTTAGAGAAAAAAGTACTATTAATTGATGCTGACCCGCAAGCAAACGCTTCTTCTGGCTTAGGAATTGACGTTGATGCAGTAGAAGGAGGAACCTATCATGTTTTAGAACATTCTCTTTCTGCAAAGGATGCAATTATAAAAACCTCATCACCCAATGTAGATATAATTCCAGCAAATATAGATTTAGTAGCTATTGAGATAGAATTAGTAGACAAAGAAGATAGAGAATATATGCTAAAAAGAGCATTAGTTAATATTACAGATGATTATGATTATATTTTAATTGATTGTGCACCATCTTTAGGATTGATAACCCTAAACTCTTTAGTTGCAGCAGACTCTGTAATTGTTCCAATTCAATGTGAATATTTTGCCTTAGAAGGTTTGGGTAAATTATTAAATACTATAAAAAGTATTCAAAATATTCATAATACAGAATTAGATATTGAAGGACTATTATTAACCATGTTTGATTCTCGATTACGTCTTTCTAACCAAGTCGTAGATGAAGTTAGAAAACATTTTCATTCAATGGTTTTTGAAACTATTATAAGAAGAAACACACGTCTGGGAGAAGCTCCAAGTTTTGGTGAAAGCATTATTGCCTATGATGCGACTAGTAAAGGAGCCATAAATTACTTAAATTTAGCTCAAGAATTAATAAAAAAGAATTCGTAAAATGGCAAAAGCAACCAGAAAGCAAGCTTTAGGTAGAGGATTATCTGCTTTATTAAAAGATACTCCAAATATTAACGCTGCAACAGATAAAAATGCAGCAAAATTAGTGGGTAGCATCATAGACTTAGAGTTAGATGCTATTGAAGTAAACCCTTTTCAGCCAAGAACTTATTTTGACAAAGAAGCTTTAAGAGAATTAGCTAATTCTATTAAAGAGCTTGGTGTAATTCAACCAATTACAGTAAGGAAATTAGAAGGAAATAAATTTCAGTTAGTTTCTGGAGAGCGCAGATTTAGAGCTTCTAAATTAATAGGTAATAAAACAGTACCTGCATATATTAGATTAGCAAATGACCAAGAAATGCTAGAAATGGCTTTGGTAGAAAACATTCAGCGTAAAAATCTAGATCCAATAGAGGTAGCACTTTCTTACCAACGTTTGATTGATGAAATTCAATTAACGCAAGAAGATTTGAGTATTAGAGTAGGAAAAAAACGTTCTACAGTAACAAATTATTTACGACTATTAAAACTAGATCCTATTTTACAAACAGGAATGAGAGATGGTTTTATATCTATGGGACATGGTAGAGCTATGATTAATGTAGATGATTCAGAAGAACAACTAGCTATCTATGAAAAGATATTACGAGAAAAACTATCTGTTAGACAAACTGAAGATTTAGTTAAGAGTTTAAAATCAGGAACGATTGCAAAACCGAAGAAAAAAATGGTACCTGCTTTCGTTAAAAATAGTTTAAAAGATATAAATGATTACTTTGGTCATAAGGTAGATGTTACTTTAAGTGCGAATGGAAAAGGGAAGATATCTATTCCTTTTCATTCTGAAGAAGATTTTAACCGCATAAAAAACTTACTAAAATAAGTGTTTTCAAAAAATAACATTTTAACATTTTTAATATTATTATTCTCTTTGCATCTTTATTGTCAAAAAGATTCTACGCGTGTAAAAGAAAGAAAATCAAAAGAGAACTTATTTATACAAGAAGGGCTTTACAAACCTCTTGCCCCTGCTAAAGCAGCATTTTATTCGGCAATTTTACCAGGTATGGGCCAAGTATACAACAAAAAATACTGGAAAGCTCCTCTTGTTTGGGTAGCCTTGGCGGCACCAACTTATTTTTACTTAGACAATAATAGCCAATACAAACGATTTAGAACCGCTTACAAATTAAGAAAAACAGGATTACAAGACGAATTCACAGACGACTTAGGCAATGTATCCGTTTCTTTAGAAACTTTAGAAAAGGCGCAAGAACAATTAATGGAAAATAGAGACTTATCTTTAATGTGGGGAGTAATATTATATGTTTTACAAATTATAGAAGCTAGTGTAAATGCGCATTTATTGCAGTTTAACACAGATGATAATTTGTCTTTTAGACCTACCTTTGTTAACAACCCTATATTATTTAACGCCCCAAAAGTTGGCTTTACCTTAAAATATACTTTTTAAAATGAAAATTGCATTATTAGGTTACGGAAGAATGGGAAAAGAACTTGAAAAAATTGCAGTTTCTAGAGGACATGAAATCGTTATAAAAAAAGATATTAATGATACTATTGATATTCATTTAGCAGACGTTGCGATTGATTTTAGCATACCAACCTCAGCATTCGATAATATTTCTAACTGCATTAAAAATAAAGTTCCAGTAATTTCTGGAACCACTGGTTGGTTAGATAAGCACCAGGAAGCAATTGAACTTTGTGAAAAAGAAAAAGGAGCCTTCATTTACGCTTCTAACTTTAGTTTGGGTGTAAATATATTTTTTGAATTGAATAAACAATTGGCTAAAATGATGAACTCTTTAGAAAATTATAACATTTCTATAGAAGAAATTCATCATATGAAAAAATTAGATGCACCAAGCGGAACAGCAATAACAATAGCTGAAGGAATTATAGAAAATTCTTCAAAAGAAAACTGGGAACTTGGCGAAAATTCTTCAAAAGAAAATATACCAATTGTTGCGAAAAGAATTCCTGAAGTACCCGGAACTCATACTATTTGGTATGACTCTAAAGTAGACACTATAGAAATTAAACATACAGCCCATAGTAGAAAAGGCTTTGCATTGGGTGCTGTTGTTGCTGCAGAATGGCTTATTGGTAAAACCGGCGTATTTAGCATGAAAGATGTGTTAAATATCCGTTAAAAAGTGTAACTTTTTCTTTATTTTGCGCCTTATCTAAAACTAAATATAATTCTTGTTATACAAGATTTTAAAATATAATAATTATGAATTTTACTGAATGGTTTCTCTTTTTTCTTATAATTCAGGTACTACATTTTTTAGGAACTTGGAAATTGTATGTAAAAGCTGGCAGAAAAACTTGGGAAGCTGCTATTCCTATTTATAACGGGATTGTTCTAATGCAAATTATTAATAGGCCAAAATGGTGGATTCTTTTACTATTTATTCCTGTGATAAATTTGTTAATGTTTCCCATAATTTGGATTGAAACCGTCAGAACATTTGGCTTTTATAAAAAGTTAGATTCCCTTTTAGCAATTGTAACGCTAGGATTTTATATTTTCTACATTAATTATGCGACAGACACAAAATACAATGCAGGCAGAAGTTTAAAACCGCGTTCTGAATTTGGTGAATGGGTGAGCTCGATAACCTTTGCAATTATTGCAGCCACTATAGTGCACACCTATTTTATGCAGCCTTTTACCATACCAACCTCTTCTTTAGAAAAATCTTTATTAGTAGGAGATTACTTATTTGTAAGCAAATTTCATTATGGTGCTAGAGTGCCATCTACCTTAGTTGCATTACCAATGGTGCATGATTCAATTCCTTTTACAAAATCTGCATCCTATTTTAAAAAACCACAATTACCTTACACAAGATTGCCGGGTTTACAAAACATAAAAAATAACGATATTGTTTGTTTCAATTGGCCGGCAGACACATTGGCCACTATGTGGGGAGATACTTCTGGGAAATTTACTTATAAACCAGTAGATAAGAAAACCAACTATGTAAAACGTAGCGTTGGTATTGCAGGAGATTCTTTAGAGTTAAGAAACGGATATGTATATATTAACGGAAAGAAAAACGAATTACCCGACAGGGCTAAAATTCAGTTTTATTACACCTATGAGGCCAAGACACCCATCGATGCAAATAACTATCCTCGGTTTTTAATTAAAAAAGAAAGAACAGGCGTTTATAGCATATTATCTGAATATTGGAACAATGCTAAAGTACAAGAAGCTATAAAGAAAAACGGAAATTTATCAAAAATGTCATCAGACTCTTTATATACCGAAGTTGCTGGTGGTATAAACCCTGATTTTGCAAGACGCTTAAAAATGGAATCTGTTGCGAATAAAATAAATATTAATCTAACAGAAGATGAGGCTATTCGTTTAAGGAAATTGCCACAAACAGTTGCGGTTACCAAATTAAATTTTGATGCAGATAATGCGATTTTCCCACATATAGCTAGTAACAAATGGAGTCAAGATAACTTTGGCCCTATTTATATTCCGAAAGCGGGTGCAACTGTAAAAATAGATGCAGCCTCTTTACCTTATTACAAACAGATTATAAAAAATTATGAAAATAATGATTTAGCTGTTGTTGGTGATGCGATTTTCATCAACGGAGAAAAAGCAGACTCTTACACCTTTAAGCAAGATTATTATTGGTTAATGGGAGATAACAGGCACAACTCTTTAGATGCACGTTATTGGGGATATGTTCCTTTTGACCATGTTTTAGGAAAACCTGTTATGATTTGGTGGAGTTGGGATGCAAATGCCGCATCTTTTGGCGAAAAGATAAAATCTATCCGTTGGGATAGAATGTTTACAACTGTCCACGGAGAAGGCACGCCTGTTTCATACAGGTATTTAGTTCTTGTTTTAATTGCTTTGTACTTCGGATATAGCTTTTATAAAGGAAAAAAGAAAAAAGTTAAGTAAGAATATGAAACGAAAAAGATATGATTTTTTTTCGCGTTAACTGAATATTGAATTGATACAATGGCATTATTTATACCTACATACTTCTCTCCTATTTCTCAATATTCAGAAATAATAAATACAGATGAAGTAATCTTTGAGGTACATGATAATTTTCAAAAACAAAGCTATAGAAACAGATGTTACATTTTTAACACCAACGGAAAGCAATTATTAAATATTCCTGTTAAACACCCTAATAGCTCTTCTAGAAAGCAGACAAAAGACACGCTTATAGGAAATGCAACACATTGGCAGGATCAACATTTTAAGTCGTTAAAAACGGCATATCGAAACTCTCCTTTTTTCGAATTCTATGTAGATGATATTGCCAATATTTTCGAAAAAAAATACACCTACTTGCATGATCTAAATATTGATACCTTTTTATTTATTTCTGAAGCACTACAAATAAATTCGAAGTTTAAAAAAACTAGTTCTTATAGTGAAGTTTTAGAAAATAATGATCACAGAAATTTAGCAGCTATTAAAACGCAACCAAAAAATGTGGTCAAACCGTACACTCAAATGTTTGACGATAAGCACGGTTTTCTTCCAAATCTATCCATTTTAGATCTTTTATTTATGGAAGGTCCTAACGCTATAAGCTTCTTGGAAAAAAATGTTCAATAGTGTATTTATAATCCATTACGGCCTGCACTTTATTGCTCCCGCTCTAATAGCCTATTTCTTTTTTAGAAGCAATTGGAAAATAGTTTATGTAATTTTCTTATTATCTATGTTCGTAGATTTAGACCATCTTTTAGCAACTCCTATTTTTGATAAGAACCGCTGCAGTATTAACTTTCACCCATTACACTCTTATGTAGCAATGGGGTTTTATGTAATTGGTTTATTTTTTAAAAAGACCAGGATTCTCTGTTTTGCATTATTATTTCACATGCTTACAGATACTATAGATTGTTATTTGTAGTATTTTTTAACTAAAAGATCTATTTCATTTGAAATCTTCCATTTTAAGATTAAGTATAAATAAATAACTGTAATTAAAACACTTTTTAAGGCAATATTAATTAAAGGTGTTATGCTAAATTCTAAAATTTCAATTTCTGGTGAAGAAAAATCCCAGAAATAGAAAGCACTAAATAAAACAAAAATAATAAGAATCATTTTCCAAGACTTTGCTGTAAAAGGAGTTATTGTAAATTTGTGATGCACAAACCACAACTTTACAGTATTAAAAAAAACAATTGTAATTAAGGTTGCTAAGGCCAAACCATCTGTACCAATATCTAAAGTAAAATAGAAAAATGTATTTAAAAAATACACTAGAAAAGACATCCCTAATGCAAGTGGTAATGCAACTTTGTAAAATTTAGAATTATTTATAATAGCGCCATTACTTCCTAAAAACATGGTATATAATTTAGCTAAAGAAATCATTAAAACAACATACTCCCCGCCAGCATATCCTTTTTCTGGCATTAATTTAAAAAGTTCGCCAACACCACAATTTACCAGTAAAAAAAATAATCCCCCTACTAAAAGTAAGTTTATAGAACTTTTTTTATATAAGCTTTCTACTTCTATTGTATTAGCCTCGTTTAAAGATTTAGATGTTAATGGTTGTAAAATTTGTGTCATTGCTCTACTAGGGGCTTCAATAAAAGAACCAATAAATACAGCTACAGAATAATATGCTGCTTTTTCTATAGCATCTTTTCCAGGAATCATAATTTTATCAATATCTAATAAAATAGCCCCTGCGCTTCCCGCTAAAATAATATATCCCGAATATTTAATAACTTCTATGTAATTATCTGGTAACTTGAAATAAAATTTTGGAAAGTACATTGAAAAAGCATATGACATCATTACAAAGGCTCTGATAAGATATGCAATAGTCAGATAGAAAATAAATTCAGTTTTTGTTATTAAACCAAAGAAAACAGCAGACAGAAGAATCATTACAACTACTCTATTCCATAACTCTTTTAGTATATTTCCAAAGACAGTTTGAAAATGTACTTTAGTCCAAGAATAGAATAACTCAAAATAAGCACAGGCCACAGCGATTAAATAAATGAAAAATGTATAACTTTCTATAATTTGATTCTCTTTCACAACCTTACTCATAATCCATTCGTGAAAATAATCCCAAAGAAAACCAATAGGTAAAGCAATGAGTAATGGTAAGAAAATTACAGAAGATAAAAATTTATCTTTTTGTTCTTTTGTTTCATATGAGGAGTAAAACTTAACAATGGTATATTGTATACCGAAAGCTGTTAATGGCATAATTAAATTAGAAGCAGATAACAAAAATGTAACCATTCCATAAAATTCTGACTCTAAAATTCTTGGGTAAAAAACAATGGTATTTACACCGCCAATTAAAAATGCACCATAAATAATAATTGTATTTCTAAAAGATTGCCTTAATACAATTCCCATACTACGAATTTAAACTTTTTAAAATAAACGCTAATTTTTTTGTCAATTCTTTCCTGTGATATTTTTTAATATTACTCAAATCTACTGTCAATTTATCTTCTTTGTATTTTTGATATAATGCTACGATTTCTAATTTCAATTTTTCTTCCGCATCAAAATTCACTATAACTCCCGAGTTTGTTTCCTGCAATATTGTGGCCAAATCGCCTTTCTCTGGTCCTATTGCTAAAATAGGTCGTTTTGCTTTTAGATACTCAAATAATTTTCCTGTAAGGATACCCTTGTTATTTTTTACATTCGGAATTAACAACAACAATACTTGCGATTTATTCTGATAAGCTATGGCTTCTTGATGAGAAACATACCCTACAAAATCAGTATTCTCATTTAATTTATTAGCCAAAATTTCTACTTTAACTTCTTCCGAGATATCTCCAATAAAATTTAATTGCAAGTCTTTTTTAAAGGTTTCACTTTCTTTACAAAGACCTTTTAAGACTTTAAATAAAAGATTTGGATTGCTTTGTTTTGGCAATAAACCAATATAAGATATTGAGAATTTTGTATCTAAAATCACGTTCTTAGAAGCTAAAAATTCATCATCAAAACCATTGGTAATTACTTCCACTTTTTTTGCTGTTTTTGCTAATTCTTCTTTTAAAGAATTGCTCACTGTTAAAATACAATCTGAATTTCTCAAAATTCTTTCTTCTAATCTTTTATTTTTATTTTTAGCAAATGCAAGTTGATTAAAATCTTTATTGTAATACAAATTTGACCATGGGTCTCTAAAGTCTGCCAACCACTTTATAGTGTTTTTTTGATGTAATTTTTCTGCAATTAAATGCATGCTATGCGGTGGTCCAGTAGAAATAATTACATCTATAGCATGATTATCTAAATACTTTTGAAGATAGTTTACAGAAGGTTTTACCCAGAATATTTTAGGGTCTGGAATGAAAAAATTACCTCGTATAAAAGAAAGAAATCCGCCTTTACTAACATTCGAAATCCCTTTATTTTTATGTTTATTTTTTTTCCAAAATAAAAAATCTGTCGGTTCCCAAATAGGCTGCTTTAGAATCTTTATCCCCTTAGGCACTTCATTTAAAAGAGATATATCTTGTTTTAAATAATTTGCATTTTCAACAGTGTACACTACAGGCTCTATTCCGAATTCTTGTAGATACTTTACGAACTTCAACCAACGTTGTACGCCAGAACCTCCTGCTGGTGGCCAGTAATATGTAATTATTAAGACTTTCAATATTGCATATTATTATACAAATTAATTAATTCTTTAGAGGTTTGTTCCCAAGAAAACTCATTTTGCACGAATTTTTTACCACTTTCTCCTAACGCTATTCTTAGAGCTTTGTTTTTATACAAAGCTACCACTTTATTCGAAAAGTCTTCAAAGTCTCTTTCTTTATGAACCAAACCACAAGCTACTTTTTCTACCAGTTTTCTCTGAGCAATTGCATCGCTTACTAATAATGGTTTTGCCAAACTCATATATTGAAAAATCTTGTTTGCATAGGCAACGTCATGTTGCAAGTTTCTATGCAAGGGTGAAATACATATTTCACTCGATAAAATATAAGATTGAAAAAGAGATACATTTTGCCAACCTTCAAAATCCACAAATTGTTCTAATTGCAAGTCTTTTACTTGCTTTCTTAGTATTATATCTGTGGTGTTTTTACCTACAATTACTAATTTAATTTCAGGAATAGTATCTTTTAACTTCACTAGTGCCGCAATAGCTGTTTGTATTCCTCTTCTTAAATGCGTGTCACCTAAATAAAGAATTACAAAGTTGCTCTTGTATTTTTTAATAATAGTTTCATTAACCTTATAGTCTTCAAAAAAAGTTTTCCTTATTGTATTTGGTACTAGAACTAATTTGTCTTTTTCCAATGGTAATCGCGCTGCCAAAGTCTCTATAAACTCTGGAGAGACTGCAATCACTTTATTTGCTTTCTTTATAAACTCCTCTTCCTTTTGCTTCCATTTTTTTGGAGAAATAAGATACTTTCCTGGAAATTTTTGAAGATGTGGGTACAACTTCATTACCTCTGGCATATTATCATGCAAATCTAAAACTATAGGTAAATTAAAATTCACATTTACTTTATAAACAGCTCCCGCAATTCTCATATCATGAATATGTAAAGCCTCTATATTAGTTTCTTTTATAAATTTAGCAATCTTCTTTTGCATTATAACTGAATACAATGGTATTGTATATGCTAATGCAGAAAGTTTATACTCGATAGTATTAGAGCTATATCTCCTTACTTGAATTCCGTTTATAGTATCAAAAGCTTTTTCATCAGCATATTTTAAACAAAAAAGAAATACTTCATGACCGTTTTCTACCAAAGAAACCGCTTCGTTCTCTACCCTTGGGTCTGGAGGAAACGGAGCATCTAATATCATTCCTATTTTCATGACGCTACCTTCTTCTTATCATAAAAAAACCACCCAACAGAAACAAAGAAGAGTAATACATATGAAATTAAAGAAACTGTTTTTCCTTTCTCAATTACTTTTGGCTCAAATTTAAACTCTATATTGTGTATTCCGGCAGGAATCTTCATTCCCCTTAAAACATAATTTACACGATAATGTGGAACCTGTTCTCCGTCTAAATATGCGTTCCAACCTTCTTTATAAAAAATTTCTGAAAATACTGCAAATTGCACTGACTTAGTTATTGACTTATAGCTTAATGAAGTTACATCATAATTTATTAATTTTATAAGAGAATTGGCATCTCTATTTATCGAAAACTGAGTATCTATTTTCTTATAGTCGTTTTCTAAAATAACAGCCTCCTTTTTTGTATTTAAAGAATCTAAAGCTTTTATTTCTGAGTTTGCATTTTGCACAGGAATTAAGT
>Ga0075444_10002879_pt1 | contig 10298 bp, 8 predicted proteins | sample CoawatmetaG01DNA_FD_76836 | JGI IMG/M metagenome (GOLD analysis project Ga0075444, IMG submission 76836) | Marine microbial communities from the West Antarctic Peninsula - Coastal water metaG017-DNA | ecosystem: Environmental > Aquatic > Marine > Coastal | place: Atlantic Ocean: West Antarctic... | reverse complement strand
TCATAGAGCTAACCGAATTAGTGGCCCTTAACATATTAGCCCACATTGCAACCTTTGAGTTAAGCAACTTTTCAGATTCATTACGACCAATGTAGGCCTCACCAAATTCACCTGCCCAAAAATTTTCTTGATCTGTTATATATGACATATTAATCCTTAATCTTTTATCAGAAATTTTGTTTCTACTATAAAATGTAAAAACTTACCTGTTATACCGACCATTTAAATAAAATAGCCGACCCACGTTGATGACTTTATAACTTTTAGCCTAGCGTTGATACATCATCTTTAAGTCGCCAAACAAAATACTAAGTGATCTATTCAGTCTAATTAGGTGAATCAATCAAAAAGATAAAAAACTGACTTTCAATCCAGCCCTTAGCTTGGATAAATTATTGTTGTTTCAAGACCGTTAAACAGTTAATACGACTGCTCAAGGAATGAAAGTTGGCAAATGTACTATATCAAAACGGATCGTTCAAATAATCCAAGTGAAGCGGGATAAACCTTGTAGCTTAACCATACCAATAATACCTGATAAACTCTTTACTTCTGAATTAGACAAACTCGTTGCAGACCTTGAAATAGGCAAGGGAGCCCCAAAAACCTTTTAGTGATATAAATTTGTCCGCCCCACATATTATTGTATCTTTGCCTCGTAAAGAGACAAGTGTAATAAATCTGTACTAGAGAGAGTCTATTGCGTTAATTATAATGTCGGCTGATTGTCTGTCCCTACTCGCTGGAGAGGTCAGATAATCATTGACGAATTGCTTATAACGAGGCAACGATATACATCGTGATATATTCGGTATACCTTCGTCTAATAGATTAGTTATATTATAGGTTGAACATGCTAAATACTCCGCATAACAATTTTGATGATGTAAAAGACTATTATTATACAGCCTATACATTTCATCTGTGTAGCAAAACAAGCATGGTTTCTCATATAGGACAGCATATGCTAAGGAATTGCTGTGATGGCTAAGAACAAACTCACTGCCCTTTACTAAAGCGGCCGTTTCCCCATGAATTATCTCCCTAGCATTAAACTCATCTCCACGGTAGGCTGCGGATGGATGGGCTGCAATAATCACCTTGAGAGAATATTTTTTTTCTACCTCTGTAAACAATGCATTCATTGATAAGAAATAGCCCTCCGGATCCTTAAGATGCTTCAGACCCATTACGGGCAAGTCTGGATGATAGGGAAGGTACACGTCCAAAAACACTGCGTATCCAGCCTCATCATCTTCTGCATTACCTTGATCTAAACAGTCAGACAAAAATTCATCATAGTCAGGAGAATTAATAGCAATATTTTTATCCGCATACTCAGACACTAGCTGATTGAGCACCTCTCCTCGGCAAAACTGATAATCAAACTTTCTCAACTTTCCAGTCTTAATTAAATATCCAATATGTACTTTGGAGGCAGCTAAATTCAAATATCGAATGGGGTTTCTGAATATATTGATGAGTCTAGAATAAAGTGTTTTTTTAGCTGCCCCAGCAGGCCCAACCGTAACTAAATCGAGATGCATGAAGGTAAAACTATATTTTTTCAACGTTATAAAAAAACTTCTAAAAATATAGCTATGATTTAAATCGGTTATTAATATAGATGAGCTATCAAGACCATTAAGCATTAGCTCAAGCGCGGGCAGGTCTGGAATAGTTTTAATATAATCGCCTGTGACATATCCCAAATCCACATAAGCAGGCCGAAATATCTGGCCGATATCCCAAAACTGAACGTTATATTCCTGTAACATTCTATCAAGTGAATAACTGCGCATAATCCGCTCTGTAAGCTTAGAATGCGAGATAAATACTATATTTTTTTGTGCTTTATCCATGGTTATTTTCACTGACTTAAATGTTGATAGAATGTTTTGTTATATTATAACAATATGCTAATACCTAAACGATACTATTAATAAAAGTGATCCTTACGCACAAATTTACAGCCTAATCGTAGCGAGATTGACACCAATTGCAGAGAATAACGAATATTTATATCGCAGATCATAGAACCCCAAGTAAGGAATGAACCTTGACGCAATGTTAAAACAAAGCCCTAACAACAAAAATCACTAAAATCATTTGTAGACACTATAGCGCCAGCCATAATTTAGGGTTTGAATAACCTTTTTGTCTTCGCGCTAAAATATCTATCTGGTCCATAATGTCTAGCGAAACACTCATATTTAAGTCTTGTAAAGACATCCCTATATTTTTGATACTTGTGCTTCCAATCAAAACACCGGTTAAACCGGCAAGTTGCCCAACATAGGCATATGCTAATGTAGCCAAAGAGACTCCAGCTCTAACTGAAATTCTTTCAAGATGAGAAAAATCTATCTCAAATTCCGCAGCGTTTGGCAGCACCGCTGAAGAATACTTTGGATTAGCAATCAGGCCCTGCAGTAACACGGATCTGCAGTGAATCCTTTTAAGACTGGCATGATTTAAACACTGATCTAAAATGCGTCGATCGCATATATTACAGGCTATTTGGATAGTGCCGAATAAGCTTGACTCAAGCGCATAAGAAATCTCATCTTGAAAATACAGTGATGCACCAACATGCCGCGTCAGCTTTTCCTCAAAAATCCGATTGAGACCCTCATGCACGTACTTATCCGCGATGATGTCCAGCGAGTTTTGGTGCAAATATAGCGTATCTAACTGGTCAACACCGAGGATCTCAATGGACCTCATAACTGATTCGTACACAATATTTTTAGAATTGGGATCATTCGGGTTTAGACCATCAACCTTTGTATTGACGCTAATTGGCTTACCTGACCTCTTGATTACGTCACCTAAAAGTGACTCGGCATCGCCATACCGAGGCGACGTATCGAAAATATCAACCCCCAAATCAAAAATTTGCTCAAGTAACGCAACCCTCTCAACAACAGGTTTCACTATAGGATAGCCATAGTTCTGCAGCCCTAATCTAGCCGTTCCATAAATGGGCCTAGATTCACTAACAGACCTTCTATTTTTCATCATTTAGAAAAATTCAATTTGGAAATACCTCAACTGTCAACCCATACCACTTAATTGCTGGTAAACCGCTAGGGTTTGGTCATGTGTTTTGTCCCAGGTAAATCGATGGTCATACTTTGCAAGTTCTATTTTTTGTGACAGCCAGTTATTTTCTAGCCAAAAAACATTTTGGACAAGATCATCAACATCATTCTCAATAAATATCCCATTTTCTCCCGCGACCTCTCTAAAGATAGGACGATCAAGACAAATAACTGGACACCCTGATGACATTGCCTCAGCTATTGGTATTCCAAAACCCTCATCAAGAGAGCAGCATACAAAGCAAAATGCATTCCTATAAAACTCTCTGAGTTGGACTCCCGATACATTTCTGAAAAATTTTACCTTCCCTTTCAAACGACTCTCTATAAATCTCTCTTCTTTTGATGTCACGGGCTCCCCACCAACTACATAAAGATCATAATCCTTAAACTTTTCCATAGCAGATAATAACAAAATAAAATTTTTGTAACCTGCTCGATTGCCAACATACAAAAGATATGGCCTTTTCGACTCATTACAAACAATCTCATTATGCGGCTTAAAAATGTCAGACACACCATTGTGAATTACGAAAATCTTCTGATCCTTTGAAATGTCGCAATAGTTTATCAGATCATTTTTTGTTTGCTCCGAAACACATATTATGGCGTCAGCTTTTCTAATGGCCGAATATTTTTGAACTGTGTGAACAGCTTTTCGATCCCATCTGGCATATTTTTCATACATAAAATCATGGACAGTAACGACGATTTTAAGCTTAGAATGTGCTACTGGGTTTCTGTAGTAGGTGGAGTGGAAAATAGAGCCGTCCTTTGGAACATTCACTTTCCTATATCTCTCGAACACTCGCTGAGTCAGATTAAGTACTTCCTTAGGCGAGTTGCTATCTCTAACCCCATAATCTAATAACCTAAAAGAGGTTTTTCGGGATCTCAACTTACTAAATAATTCGTCAAAATATACTGATATACCTCCGCGTCTTTGCAACTGATAAATGATCCCGTCAAACACTAACATCTAGTACAACTCCCGACCTAAATTGGTATTATAAAAAACTGAAGAGTACGGGTAAAAAAGAGAGAACTCAGTCATTCTGGAATAGGTGATAGCGGATACACTTATTACAAATAATAATAAGACCACTCTATTTGTCCGACCTTTAAGTTCTCTGTCTAAAAATCCAATAAAGAAAGAAAATGCCAGCACCGAAAAATAATAGCTCATTCGGCTAGCCAATAACTGCATATAATTAACACCTACAACATACATTAAAAATGAAAAAGCCGACACACCTCCATAAAACAAAATCTTCTTGTTACCCAAAATTCTGCTACTAGTGACTGCAAAAAAAATTGGAACAGAAAAGCTGTAGACTTTCCTAAGAAACCCTAACACTGGATTTGTCGCTTCAGACGCACCCTCGTTTACGTTCAGTCGGTTAGAAAAATCTTTTTCAGATGCAAAAACTATCTCAAGAAGAGGACCCAAATCACCCAAAAATCGAAATAAAAATATAATAATGGGAAAGCTCACTAAAAGGAGAAAGATCATATAAAGAGGATGTAACCCATAAAAATACAAAAAGGCTATCATAAAGAAAGCTGTGATATGAAAACTTGAGCCCATTAAAATGAGCAATAAGAACCTCCATTTTTTCCCTAACGTCAATGCGTACAGCGCTCCAACCACAAAACCTGAAGCTATAAATTGCCGCATTGACCCGCTATACCAAGGAAGAGTTGATAAAACAAAAGTAACTGCGACCAAGCTTCTTGTCGAGTAAAAAAGTAAGCCGAGATTGCCGACATAGACGATGATGGCGGTTAAAAATATAAAAATTGAATAATTATTTGTCAGCGAAGATATTAGCTGTACATAGAATCGAAAACCAAATTCAACACCCGTCATCGGTTTTCCATAAAACCATAGTCTGTAAGACTCCCAATCTACGCCCATTTCCCAGCGCAGCCCATCGACAAGAATAATTGAAATTAGGAGTATTAGAAAAAGAACCTTTTTATCAATTTTTGAAAAAATCACCAAAAAAGAAAAGATATATCCCATACAAACAATAGCCACATAAGGATGCATACTAATTTATCTGTAAGGAAGAGATAAGTTTCGACGGATAACCTGAACCGTCATTGAAAATAACATTTATTAGAAGGTCTAATCTTTTTTCATAAGTATGCTCGGACAGAGTCCTTTTTTTGGCCGCGTCAGCAATCTTCTGTCTACCCTCATCATCCAAGAGATAGTGCTCTATTAAAGCTGGAAGCTCATCTTTGTTTTCATATACGATAAGCTCCTCACCAATTGCATAAAGCTCTCCAAGCCCCAAATTTGCCTCAGTAATCTGAAAAGCTCCAATGCCGGCGACCTCAAAAATTCTAGCACTTGCGCCCCACACTTCCCCAAAATGCATATTATTAACCACAATAGGCGCGGCTAGTAGACACCGTTTTTTCTCCTCGTTGAATATTGGATAACCAGAGAAATGATCATGTAATTCGGTCGCCATCAACCATTTTGGGGGCGTTACACCATAAAATTTAAGCCTGAACTTTAATAATGGATTCAGTAAAAGACTTCTCCAAGGGTGGAAATTACCAAAGGCAACTAAATCTAAATTATTATCAATGGGATGATTTTCAACTGTACCATATGAATTCGGATTGAAACATTCCGGCAAGTAATGGATGTTTAGATTTGTTAATCGTTGGAACTTATCAACAAGGAACGGTTCTTTAAGAAAAATATAGTCATAATCACAGCCTATGAATAGAGCTCTATTCATCGTGCATAGCGGATCAGGGTACCAAAGACAAACTTTAGCCTCAGATAAACTTTTTATAGTTTCTACATCCGATGGGTAAAGGTAATCATGCGTTGAAATTATTACATCATACTTGTTACGGGAAATATCTTGCTTGACGCCCCTTAAATGAAAATAGCGGAACTTTTCAAACCTAACGCAGAACAAAAATAAGAATCGTATAACTATATTCAAAGACTTAGAAATTATATTTCGAGCCTCATACGTATTAGGCTCATACGAAAAATGCGACACTTCATGATTCATCAAAGTTAACGTATCGCCTATATGCTTACCAAAACTATCGGCCGCATAATTCCCAATAATTAGGAATTTCATATATTCCCTCTAAGCGCGTCTATTTTTTTAATTAAAGAGTTGGGCATTATAATCAAAATACAGATGGTTAGGGCTGGAAATAAATCAAGCTCTTTCAGCGCGCGGCATAATTCAACTTTCTCGCCATCAGCTATGTTTTGTCTGAAGCGCATCCAACTTAAACGCTTTTCAAATTTCAACAGGACACTTTCACTAACTGACTTTGAATTTCTATATTGCGCCACTAGCGGAATACCCTCAGTATAAAGCTCTTTAAACCTTAACAAGCCAGTGTTTTCATTGTGATATCGGTAAATAGTCAGAAAATTATCAATGACACTTATGCCTGAAAATTCGGAACATCTTACGAAAAAATCCATATCACCCAAAATCGTAAGCTCTGGATTAAAGTAGACACCATATTCAGTAAAAATCCGCGTGTCGAGCAGCAATGAGCTCATATGAATGTATGGATTATTAATGATCAAATTATGGTTGCTTTGCTCTGGAAGCTTATCATGTACCCAAGAGTATTCCTCACCTCCACCCCGCTCATTAAGCAATAGAAAGTTAGTACAGATGACCATATTCTTAGTCTTTTCTAATTCTGCTAGCTGTTCCTCAAGTTTCGTTGGTAACCAAAGATCATCCGCGTCACAAAAAGCTATGAATTCTCCTCTGGTTTTTTCAACGGCCATGTTACGCGCAGAATATAAAGGAGCAAGCGACGCAGATGAGTGAAACTGGAGCCTGTCATCATCAATACGCTTTAGAATATCCATGGTGCCATCCGTGGAACAATTATCAAATATAATTAATTCAAAGTTTTGATAAGATTGACGTAAAATAGAGTCGACCGTGTCATCGATGTATTTTTCACCATTGTAAACATTTATTATCACACTTACTTTTGGTCGATTTTTCTCTGCTTTTTTAAAAACACTTGAACTAGACATTTTTTATCCTATCGATGAACCGCTCAAATCCCAATTTATACCCTCCTAAATCGCGATGCGAGCAAGGAACTGGGAAGTTGACTATTTTCTTACCGATATTTTCCGCGCCGCGGCAATCGGAAGTTTTATAACCGAATTCTTCCATTTCATAACATGAAATAATAGGCTCTGAGAACCACCACTGATCATGCTGATAATCATTGCCCCAAGTTGTGATAAATAATCTTTTTTTATCAACCAGGAGGGGTATTCTCAAGGGTACCCACCTATCTGAATTTTCAACATATTTCATCGGCAATAAGTCAAGAGAGCCTCTGGATCTCAATAATTTAATTACAAATTTAGCAAAAGACCTTTTAACTGCTTCTTCTTCTTTCCACATAGATAGTTTATTCCCCAACATCGAAACAAACCTATCTGGCATTTTACTTGGATACGAATATTGTGATGACCACTCCAAAGGGGGTATCGCTCCCTCCACGAAGCCTATGGATTTTGATGAGAAAAAAACTTTCCTGACGCCAGCAAGCAGATAAGTCACTAAACTCAGTATTCCATCATGATCACCTAAAATATAAATGACACGTAAACGGTTCATCAGATATTTTTCTACTAGTTTGTTTAGTGACGGTACGGAAAAGTAACTGTCTCTATCCGATTTGAGCTCTTCGGGTACTAGCATAGCCCCGCCGGAAATTATAGACACTGGTTTAGATATATCAAACGAAAGCATTACCCCATCAAACTCTCTATATTCCTCCCAAATACCAGAATCCAAAGTAAAACTCAGAGACGAGTCCAAAATTAGCAAGATATCAGGTCGATGTTTTCGAATCGCAGTAACATCATGATTGTTTAAAAAACCAAAACTATTTTGTACTACTAAAGCTTTAACATTGAGGTCTGAGATAGATTCTTTAATAAGCTCAAGAGACGGAGCTAAGCTCGCAGACTGAATATCAACAAATACCGGAGTAGCTCCTGTTTTAATTACTGCGTCAGGAACTACCGCGCAGTTAAAAGCCTGCAGTACCACCTTGTCGCCAACTCCAATTCCCCTGTTTTTAAGAAGCCAAAATAGGCCCATTCGCGCCGTAGAAAAGAAATATACACCTTTAAAACCAGTCGCGGACGAAAGTACAAGGTTTCCGTTATCACTTTTCTCTGCACTTTTTCGAAGAAAAAACTCGGGAAGTAATTGAGCCAGAGCTATCCCGGATGGTTTCTTACAAAACGACCAGCGGTTAGGGTTTTTGACGTGTCTTAATATCGAGTATAAGTATGATTTATTCACCAATAGCGCCTACTCTGTCATAGACAGCAAGGATATTTCTCTTAAAGTTTTCATTGTTGAATTTCAGGGAATACTCATACCCGCGCTCTATTTTGTCAAGCACAATCTCCATGTTTGAATTGAAAAATTTTGTGAGCCCTCTCTCAATGTCAATCACCGACAGGGGATTGACTAATATGCAGTGCGTGCCAGCTATTTCCTCCATTGCGCCTTTATCACTTGTAATAACTGGTAGTCTGTTTCTGAGAGCTTCAATTATGGGATAACCAAACCCTTCTATTAGAGAAGGAAATAAGAGCACACTAGATGCACGATATAATTTCATCAATTTATACCGCTCTAAATCAGTGTAAATCTCGAGCACAACCTTACAGTTCCTATCCCGAAAATAGGTAACCATTTGAGAATCCGGTTTTTCAGACACTACCCAGTGAATCGTAATAGCCGAATCACTTTTAGCTGCAAAATTAACAATCGCTTCAAAACTAGCAATACAATTCTTGTAAAGAGTGCTGCCAATAAGAAGTATATTGATGCCGTCAAATTTGTCCTCAAGACCGAAATACTTATCTTCATCAACAGCATTGCTGACGACTGTTATACTATCCGCAGAAATATTTAAGAGATTAATTAGGTATTTTTTAGTTGTATAAGTTGGCGTTATTATATGATCAAATTTTTTAAAATAGCGTGATACATAATAGAACAGAAAAGGAGGCTTAACTGACTTGCTGAGCTTTTCTAGATGGCAGACGATAGGATTAATATCATGTACCGTCAAAATATTTGTTTTTGCATTTTCATTAAAGAGATGCGCATACGACTGGTCAGTAATATGTTGAATACGAGGGGAGTGTCGTTTTACCTGAAATGGCGAAGATATATACTTATGCAGTCGAGTGGTAAGTGAATTTCTGAAAAACTCCGTATCTTGCCAAACATAAATCTCTGTCTCATATGAAGAGTCGGTAGCTTCTTTAATTTGGTTTCCATATATTGTCATCGAATGAGAGCAACTCCTCTGTGCGGGGAAGACTAACAACAACTCAGGGCAAGTGTCTCTGGGCCCCATTTAGCTTACTCCTTGGACTATTTCTTGCAATAACTCAGCTTGTTTATAGTCCGAATAATGTTTCAACGCGAATTTGGCGGCGCTCGGCCCATCGAATTGATCTAAAAACCTTGGAAGTGACTCTAATATCTCTTTTAAATCGGCAATCGAACCTTCCGGGAATATCAAACCAAAGTCATCTACGATATATGGTAACGAACCACAGCTAGAGGCTATTACGGGTTTTCCACAAGCCATTGCTTCAACCGCAATCCGCCCATATTGTTCCTGCCATACATCTGTAGAAACCGAAGGCATAACAATCACATCTAGAGAACGGACAAGATGGCCCATTTCCTTATGTTTTGGTGAAACAAACTCAACCTTATTATTAAGAGAGTATCTGTTAATTAACGCTAGAAGTTCATCCCTGTAGCTATCGCCATATTCGGTAAAATCATCAATAACCAAAACAAAATTCTCAAGAGAAGAGATTCCTAGGGCTTCAATTAATAGATGCGCCCCCTTTTCCTTAACGATTCGCCCAAGCATTCCTATTTTCAGGACTCTACATGAGGCTGAGCGCTCATAATAAAATAGCTCAGAAGAATATCCTAAGGGTATAAATTGACTATTAATGCCTAAGGCTCTGTAATTTTCAATAGCTCTCGGACTACAGGCTCTAACTGAACAAAACTTTGATGACATCCCCATGAAAAAAAACCGCTTAACGATATTTCTAATTAAAAAGCGTGGTCGAACAAGAAGATCTTTCGATGAAATCCAATAACACTGGTC
>Ga0075444_10002877_pt1 | contig 10304 bp, 11 predicted proteins | sample CoawatmetaG01DNA_FD_76836 | JGI IMG/M metagenome (GOLD analysis project Ga0075444, IMG submission 76836) | Marine microbial communities from the West Antarctic Peninsula - Coastal water metaG017-DNA | ecosystem: Environmental > Aquatic > Marine > Coastal | place: Atlantic Ocean: West Antarctic... | reverse complement strand
TGTGCAGCAATATGACTTAAGTAATCCACGTTTTGAAGTGGTTTTTTATCACTTTCATGGGCTTAAATTTATTCAAGATGAGATGGTTAATCTGGGGAAGTATCTGAACACTCCAGCAGTGCTTAGTCGAGTATACGAGCCTTATATAAAGCATATAGAACGCATTAACGCCCAATTGGTTTCTGTAAGTCCGGTATTTCGTAAAGACCTAAGTGTAGTTAATGAAGAAAAAATCGGTGCTTTAAGAAAGCTTACTAGGTCGCTAAAAGGCCACTACCATGTGTACAAGAAATCCAAATTTTTATGTCAAAATTAATTAGTCTCCCAACCCATACAGATTCTCGTGGTGACCTTACGGTAATAGAGAAGTGTCTGCCATTTGAGGCGCAACGAATATACTATATTTACAATTCAACAAACCGGCGTGGCGGGCATCGTCACAAGGAAACCATTCAAGCATTGATTTGTGTTTCTGGTTCTGTAGATGTTTATGTGCATGATGGTGAAAGTGAAAAAACGATTACTCTAAACTCACCGAACCAGTGTCTTATCGTTAATCCACAGGACTGGCATACCATGCAAAACGCATCGAGAGAAACAGTGTTGTTGGTATTGGCCTCTCACCATTATAACCAGGAAGATTATGTTGATGAGCCCTATCATTGAATATGAAAATCTGAGGCGTACTAATGTTTCACTATTTGAAGCCTATAAAGACGATCTATCTGAGTTTTTAAATTCGGGTTGGTTTGTTTTGGGTGAAGGCGTGGCCAACTTTGAACAACAGTATGCCAAGTACTGCCAGACAGGGTATTGTGCTGGAGTTGCTTCTGGGTTAGATGCATTAACACTGGCTATCGATGCCTGTGGTTTTCCAAAAGGTGCCGAGGTTATTGTGCCGTCTAATACGTACATAGCGACCATTATGGCCGTAGTACGTAATGGCTTAATACCGGTTTTGGTTGAACCTGACATTAATACCTATAACATTGATCCAAGCAAAATTGTTCCGGCCATTACTGCAAAAACTAAAGCTATTTTGGCGGTGCATCTTTATGGAAAAGCGTGTGACATGGTGCGAATTCAACACCTTGCTGAACAATATAAGCTCACTATTATCGAAGATGTAGCTCAGGCTCAAGGTGCTAAGCACCAAGGCCAAGTGGCAGGCAGTTTCGGGATTGGTTGCCATAGCTTTTACCCTACTAAAAATTTGGGTGCGTTAGGCGACGGTGGTGCCGTTACTTGTCGTGATGAGTCGTTTGTTGAAAAAATAAAACAGCTTAGAAATTATGGATCTAGTGCAAAGTACCACAATGACGTACTAGGCTATAACTCTAGGTTAGATGAACTTCAGGCACGGTTTTTATCAAATAAATTAAATATATTAGATGAAATTAATGCGCATAAACGGCGTTTAGCACAGGTGTATTTTGAGGTTTTATCTGATGAATATATTAAACCTCAGGTAGATCAAGATTATTACGATGTATTCCATATTTTCACTATTCGTCATAAAAATCGGGATGTAATTAAGGAATACTTGTTAAAGCAAGGCATTAAAACAGAGATACATTACCCAATGCCCCCACATAAGCAAAAAGCAATGCAGGGCATACTTCAAGGTAGTTATCCACTCAGTGAAGAAATTCACGCAACGACCTTAAGTTTGCCAGTAGCCTTCTTCCATACAGAGGATGAAGTACAGCAGGTGGCAGAAACATTAAATAGGTGGCTTAAATGAAAGGTATAATTTTAGCGGGTGGGTCTGGAACTAGGCTACATCCTATTACCAAAGCCACTTGTAAGCAGCTGCTGCCAATTTATGATAAGCCGATGGTCTATTACCCTCTATCGGTATTGATGCTGGCTGGTATTAAGGAAGTCCTATTTATTACAACTCCAGAAGACCAGCACCGGTTTAAGAACCTTTTTGGTACAGGGAAGCAGCTGGGCATGCATTTTGAATATGTAGTGCAGCCTTCTCCAGATGGGCTGGCTCAAGCCTTAATATTAGCTGAAGAGTTTCTTAATGGTGATGATATATGTTTGGTGTTAGGGGATAACATCTTCTACGGCGATGGTTTTGTTGAATCATTACAAAATAGCGTTAAATTGGTTGAACAAACTCAGCAAGCTATTATTTTTGGCTATAAAGTGTCCGAGCCACAACATTACGGTGTTGCAGAGTTTGATGCGAACAATAATGTGATTTCAATTGAGGAAAAGCCAGATAATCCCAAGTCTAAGTATGCAGTAGTGGGCCTATATTTTTACCCCAACGAAGCGGTAGAAATTGCTAAAAAGGTGCAGCCTTCCGATAGAGGAGAGTTAGAAATAACGTCAGTTAACAGTGCTTTTTTAGAGTCAAACAACCTAAAAGTAGAATTGTTAGGCAGGGGTTTTGCGTGGCTAGACACAGGTACCCACGATAGTTTGATTGATGCAGGGCAGTTTGTGCAAACTATCGAGCGCCGCCAAGGTCATAAAATCGCCTGTTTAGAAGAAATTGCATATCGCAATGAATGGATAACTACCCAAGAACTGTTGCAGTTGGCGCGCCCCTTAGCTAAAAGCGGCTATGGTAACTACCTATTGGAATTAATTGAGTAGCAATTACATGGAAACAATTATAGTTACCGGTGGGGCAGGATTTATTGGTAGTGCGCTTGTGAGGTACATTATTAACCATACTGATTTTGCCGTAGTCAATGTAGATAAGTTAACCTATGCTGGCGATGAGAAAACACTGGCAGGAATGGACTCAAATCCTCGTTATAGTTTTGAGCAAACAGATATCTGTGATTCTTCTGAAATTCAACGCATCTTGAGTCACTACCAGCCTTTCCTGGTTATGCACTTGGCTGCGGAATCTCATGTAGATCGTTCTATTCATGGCCCTGATGACTTTATCAAAACTAATATTCTTGGCACCTATACGTTACTTGAGGAAAGCAGGGCCTATTGGTCCAAACTACCCTCAGCAGCCAAGCAAGCCTTCCGTTTTCACCATGTGTCCACCGATGAAGTGTATGGTGATCTTCCACACCCGAAAGACGCTATCGATAGTGCTGATCTGCCAAAATTTAAAGAAACAACGCCTTATGCGCCTAGTTCGCCCTATAGTGCATCTAAGGCAAGTTCAGACCATCTGGCCAGGGCCTGGTATCGCACCTACGGGTTGCCGGTTGTAGTCACTAATTGCTCCAATAATTATGGCCCGTATCAACATCAAGAAAAGCTCATTCCTTTGGTGATCTCTAGGGCACTAGCCCATGAACCTCTCCCCATTTATGGCCAAGGAAATCAGATCCGCGATTGGCTCTATGTAGAAGACCATGTAAAAGCGTTAGTAACAGTAGCAACAAAAGGGCGGTTAGGAGAAACCTATAATATTGGTGGTATGAACGAAAAACAGAATATCGATGTGGTAGAAACCATCTGTGATCTCTTGGACGAACTAAAACCCCGAATCAATAAATATGCACAACTTATTCAGCACGTAGAAGACCGACCAGGCCACGATATGCGCTATTCAATCGATTTCAGTAAGCTGCAATCAGAGCTTGGCTGGGCACCTCAAGAAACATTTGAATCTGGGCTGCGAAAAACTGTTCAGTGGTATCTTAATGAGTGGGCTAAATAAGATGGTCCAGAATTGCGCGCCAATAGTGTTGTTTGTTTACAATAGGCCTCACCACACGGCTGAAACCATAGCAGCCTTGCAAGCTAATGAATTAGCGCTGCATTCGGACTTAATTATCTTTTCAGATGGGCCTAAAAACTCTGCTCATGCTAAAAGCGTGCAGGCCGTTAGGAGTCTGTTGGATAATGTAAGTGGCTTTAAGAGCGTTGAAGTTAGAGCCAGTGAACGGAATAACGGGTTAGCCAAAGCTATTACTGAAGGCGTAACCGGAATAATAAATCAATATGGCAAGGTTGTTGTATTAGAGGATGATATTGTAGTTGCCCCAGCGTTTTTAAATTATATGAATGATGCATTGGATTACTACCAAGACAGCCCTAAGGTATGGCATATTTCTGGCTGGAATTACCCAATTGAATTAGAAACAGAAAAAGATGTGTATTTTTATCGTTTGATGCAGTGTTGGGGATGGGCTACTTGGGCAGATAGATGGGCGCATTTTGAAAAAGATATCGACGGCATGATAACTACTTATGATAAGCCCATGCGAAAGCGTTTTAATATTGATGGTTATGATCGGCTTTGGAATCAAGTGGTAGCTAGCAGAAAGGGTAAGATCAATACCTGGGCTATATTTTGGTATGCCACTATTTTCAAACAAAATGGACTGTGCTTGTGCCCAAGCCTAAGCTATGTGAAGAATGTAGGGCTTAGCGATGGTGAGCACTGTAAAGACCAAAATAAGAGTGATAATATATATTTAAATACTAAATTCCAGGTGAAGTTTAGTGACGATTTGACAGAAGATGCAGTAATACTTTCCCAAATTAAAGTGTATTTGGTTGGGTTAAAAAAAGGTTTTTTTGCCAAGCTTAAGCTCTATTTAAGGACTCATTTTGATTATTTCGTTTAATCTTGATAATTAGCTTGGTGTTTCGGCAGTTAATGAAGTTGGGGTTTAAACGTTGTATGAGTAGTAATTATTTCACAGGGACTGTGGGCGCAAGTGAAACTTCACCTGTTATAAAATGGATCGCTACGATCCTTGTTTTTATGTTACCTATTAGCGCTCACTATGCGCCAGCATTTAACTACACGTCTATTGGTTTGTTGGCGGCTTCCTTACTGTATTTAGCCAATCATTGGCGTGATATTAATATCAGCCGTCCTGCTAAGTTGTTTATTGCGGCTTCTTTTGCATTTCCGGTTGCCGTAGTTCTGAATATGTTGGTTTTTAATGACTGGCAATGGTTTTGGCTTGATAATCCAAGCCGCTTAATTCTGGTGTTGCCAGTTTTTATATTGATGGCGAACATTAGGTTGAACCCTTTGTGGCTGTGCCTTAGTATCCTTTTGTCTGCCTGTATTTTCGGCTGGACTGCTATCTACCAGTCTAATGTATTAGGAATTTCCCGTGTAAATGGTTGGATAACTGTTTTACGTTCGCCAATTACATTTGGTAATGCCGCTCTATTACTATCGGTTCTAAGCGTAGCCACCTATCCATTTATCAAGTCGAAATTTGGGTTTAAGTGGGCTGGCTTAGTAGTCATTCCGGCCGCAAGTCTAGCTGCGTATGCATCACTATTATCTGGTACGCGAGGTGGCTGGATAAGTGTACCCTTTCTATTAATAGTGTTGCTTGTTGGGGCCAGCAAAAGACCACTGCTGAGTAAGTTTCTTGTTTTTTTACTAGGACTGTTATTCTTCACTGCGATCTACATTGCCATCGACTCTGTTGCTGCGCGGGTAGATCAAGCATGGAACGAATTAGCCTACATGGTTGAAAGTGGAGAGTTTACAAGCGGATCTGTAGGTACTCGTTTACAGATGTGGTGGGCAGCAGTATTACTGTTCGTCGATGCTCCAATATTTGGGGTGGGTCTGGGTAATTATCAAGGCGCTAAACAGGTACTAATTGAGCAAGGTCTCATTACTTCCGCTATCAGCAGATTCGGCTATGCCCATAGTGAGCCTTTTCACTATTTGGCGGAAATGGGACTGACGGGTGTTGTTTCTTTGTTGTTATTGTATTGTTCTGGCTTTTGGTTGGTACTCAAACGTATGCACTTTAATAAGCAAATAGCCGTAATGGTGATGTTAGTCCTGATGCTGCGATTTGACATTAGCCTTACTCAAGTGCAGTTTGTTTACCATTACACTACGCTTCTTTATGCCATGATGTTTGCTGTGTTGGCTGGATTGATGTGTAATCCTCACTACCAAAACAACTGAGGAGTATAGCAGTGGTTAGTTTCCGATTTAAAAAGAAATGGAATCCGGACTTTGTTCCAGACCATGAAGCACAGATATTTATTACTCAAGGGCTTGAGGCAGGTACAACCTTTAATCGTGTCGGTACGACAGAGTTAAAAGTTTTACTTCATGTGCTGAATAAGGGAACCAAACTACCAGCTAAAATACGCCAAGAGGCGCAGTATGGCGCGGGGTATTATTATGAAACCCGTGCCGAACTCATCCGGTTTTGTGATCAGATGCTAGCTATACATGACAATTCCAATTACATTGCTAGTTTCCCTACCATGCGCCAGAGGGAATATGAGCAAATCTTAAATTATAATCCCGCGAAACGACTGCAGTTAGGTCATTATGAGCCATATAAATTTAAGGATAATTATTTTCGTTTTTTCCACGGCAAGACAATCACCGTTGTGTCTTCCTTTATGCATACAGTTAGTACACAATTACCTAAATTTGGGCAGTTGCATAAGTTTATTAGGGAAGAAGTAGAGTTTCAGTTAGTAGTGGCCCCCCAGACTAACGCAGGATTTTGTCCTGATGGTATAAGTTGGCAAACTCGTTTGTTAACCTTGATTAAGGAGTGCGAGCTAGCAGGTAACCAACACGTTTTAATTGGCGCTGGCAGTTATGGACCAATCCTCGCTTCTGAACTGTCGAAACGTGGCTACACTTGTATGGTTATAGGTGGCGGCATTCAATTGCTATTTGGTATTTATGGCCGTCGTTGGTATCAGCGAGAAGATTTCCAACCGCTGTTTAATGAACACTGGGTTTGGCCGTTAGATGAAGATATACCTAAAGGGCATGGATTAGTTGAGGATAGCTGCTACTGGAAGTAGTTATGTATTTTATGTTTAACTAGTGATTCGATGTGCTAGTCTGTTTCTTAGAAGCTTGCGTTTGATATCTGTGAATATAGATCGTTTAAATGCTGGTATGGTTACTAGTTGTTTGGGTGCCTTTTGATAGTTATTTTTTACCAGTTGGCTTAGGCTTGGTGCTGTTGAGTATTTTTTTAAGCACAATTCTCTAGCTTCCATAATTGCTGAGTAATTTTCTTGGAAATAGTCCCCGGCCATTTTCTCTTTCATAGCGTCAATACTGTATTGGAGATTGGCAGTATCTAACTCAATATAGCTATGTTTGGGGAAGTATTTGGCTATGTTGGTACACCCCATGTAGACAGGCATGGTGCATGCTAGAAAACAATCCATTATTTTCTCAGTCCAGTAGTCACTTTGCTGAGAATTTTCCATGGCCAAAGAATATTGGTAAGGATAAATTGCATCCCATTTGTCGGGGATGAAATTATGACGTTTACCATAAAGGTCAATTTGGCAGTTTGCTTTAATTTTATCTAGCACACTTAGGCGGTAATAATGACCCGCTAGTGCATTGTGGCCACTTATGACACCTGAAAACACCTTGGTTTTGTTTGCCAGGGATGCAGCAAGGGTAATGTCTACTGCAGTTAGTTCGTCGAAGGTTTTATCAACCAGCCAGTTTAAACAGGGGTGGCTGTTGATATCAACCCCAGGTAAGTGGCCGCATTTTCTTCCTATTACCTGTTCAAACATGAAGCCATGATACATCGTATCACCAGGTTCCTGATGCATATGAAATATATTGTTAGGGGCTATGGTAAGTTGTAACTTTTGTGTTGCATGATTGCAAATGACCACAGCGTCGATATCTTCGGTGACTTCCTCTACAAACTCTACTCCATTGAAGTTCATGTCACTAGCAGGGAAATAGTTCCTGTAGTCTAAATGGCTCCAGTTACTGAGTAGTAACGTTTTTATGGGCTTTGTCATAATGAGTGTGAGTCGTCTTTTAAGGAGGTTTAAAGCAACTTTAGTAATATTATACCGGTTAAGCTAGAGTGTTATTCTACTAGAAATAGCAGTTGTATTCTATTTATTAACTAATATTAAAAATGGAGGCGCGTATCAGAGCGGGACTGTATCTAAGGTATTTCGAAGGCTTGTAGTTAGCCTGTTCACCCCAGAATAACGTCTTTCAAAACATCTCAGGAATCTAGTCTATAGTTATAGGTAAAGGCTGAGGTGTTTTAGTTTATGAATTGCTTATCGATAACGAAAAATGGATTGGTGTTGGCCATTCTATTAGCCTTGAGTGGCTGCTCTTTGGTCGCCATCAGCCCCTATGATAGCAGTGCAGACAAAGCCATTACTAAACTCCACAAACAAACCGCTGAGTTTTTTGCCGATTCCAGCAAAGCTTCAGACGAGCCCGGGTGTGGCTATCCCCATCATTTACGTTTCTATCAAAATTCCAAAATTTCTATGAGTAGCCTGTTAGTGAGGGCCAGGGCCATGGCTGATAATAGTTTAACGGTTTCTCAGTTAAAGGTGTTGTCTTCGAGCTACGTCAATTTGGCACAATTGCACCAATTAGGTTGTTTTACGCCAGCTCAAGTGAGTGAGTTATGGGGATCTTTTGATGCGAGTTTTAGTGCTATTTTGAAGCTTGAATTGGCTAAAAAGTATGCTCGGTAAGCAGGGTAAGCGCTGTAAAGGAGGTTTGAATGAATGAAATCAAGGATGATTTAGGGTCGTTGTTGTTATCTAAGCTTCTTGTGCAGGCATCTTCTGACGGCTTATCTAGTAATCATAAGGCACCTGCGGATACTTTGCGTTTAGCCGAGGAATTAGACGCTATTAATACGATGGTTATCGCTGGTGAACTATCTGAAGAACAAGCTGTTCTCCATAGGGAATTACGACTTAATGCGCTTAAAATAAGGTTGTTATCCATTGAGGGCGATGATGATATTGCCCTTGAACGGACATTGGATGGCATGGGAAAGGTAATACGACGGTTTTATGGGGTTTAGTGGGTTGTTGTGTTGTGCTTGCATCTTTCTGGCGTAAATTGTGTAAACTAACGCGCCTACTGGCTGAATGTGAAAGCAAGTGATGAACGGCAGATATAGCGACACCAAAGGAATGACAAAGAAATGAACAAAACCACACTGAAGTTGTTTTTAAAAGATTGTGTTTCATCATTATCTTTAAAGAAATTACGCAAATATAGATTATCCACTGAATATCCGAGTTATGAAGCAGCATTTGAGGATGCAGATGGCTACGAAGACGAAATTCTTACAAAAATCATCATAGGCAAGGGCAAGAAATTTGCTAAAGAGTTGGCCGAGAATAAAGAAGTTGATTTAATGTCACTTCGTACTTTTATAGGAATTTCTTCTGCTATCAATTCTAATACGCTTAAAATGATTGACTTTGGTGGTGCTGCTGGAACTCACTATTATTTAGCGAAGTCAATTATTTCCCAGGACGTTGCTATAGATTGGAGGGTTGTTGAAACCGCTCAAATGGTAAAAGAGGCTAAAGAACAAGGATTAGAAACAGATGAGTTAAGCTTCTATGACTCGATTGATTCCGCAACTCAAGATGAGCATTTTGACTTAGTATTTGCGAGTAGCTCTATACATTACACACCTAATCCCTATGAAATTCTTAAAGAATTAGTCAACATAAAAGCTAACAAGCTTGTTGTTACTCGTACTCCAATAACAGACAAAACAATCGTTTTGTTACAGCGCTCGAGTTTAAGTGCAAATGGCACTGGAGCGATACCAAAAGAATGGGCCATACAGGATAAAGTGATTTCTTACCCAGCCACTATGCTAGAGAAAAACAAAGTAGAAGATATTTTTAAGTTGTTTGGCGACATAACACTTAAGATTCGCGAAGATAAAGCAGCATATGCCTCGTTAAGTTCTACTTATAATATGTGGGGTTATGTGGTCAGTAAACAGATACAAGATAATGAATAAGCGGTATGGCAGTCATAAAAATCCAACCAGAAATTTCCGTGAGCTGCGGCAAGAGTGCTTGGACGCAAGAGTATATTGCCAATAAACCTCTGGTCTCATAAGGCTAATTTAGCTCTTTTTAACCCTATGAAGAGTCTTTTAAATGTACGTGCAGGTACAGTAGTTAATTCTAGCTAACTTTCCACTCCGTCCCTCTAAAGTTATGCTTGGGTTAACTTAAGTGTTTGTCAGGATCTTTAACAGGATATAATCTATGACAATTATTCATCACGGTGCTGTTATTGGAGTAACTGGCTCATGTCATGAGCTGGTGTATAAACCTAATGCCAGTGTGTTGATTGATTGTGGGTTGTTTCAGGGTGCAGAAATCTCTGGTTCTGGGGCTAATGCTATTAAATTGACCATCGACTTTCCTATTGATGCAGTTAAGGCGTTAATAGTGACTCATGTGCATATTGATCATGTGGGGCGTATTCCTTATCTTTTGGCTGCAGGTTTTACTGGGCCTATCTATTGTTCTAAACCTTCTGCAGTGTTGTTGCCCTTAGTGATTGAAGATGCCGTTAAGGTAGGTGT
>Ga0075444_10002869_pt1 | contig 10323 bp, 3 predicted proteins | sample CoawatmetaG01DNA_FD_76836 | JGI IMG/M metagenome (GOLD analysis project Ga0075444, IMG submission 76836) | Marine microbial communities from the West Antarctic Peninsula - Coastal water metaG017-DNA | ecosystem: Environmental > Aquatic > Marine > Coastal | place: Atlantic Ocean: West Antarctic... | reverse complement strand
GGGGAATAGCGAACTACTTCACGCACTACAGGTGGTCTTTCTGGCGGACGCACGGGTGGATGTGGCTCAGTCGGTGGTGCCACTGGCTTGGGCACTTCTGGCGGCTTGACTGGCACAGTAACTTCTGGTGGCTTAACCGGAGTATGTGGCTCAACAGGCGCAACTGGCGGCTTAACCGGTACGATAACTTCCGGAGGCTTAACCGGAGTATGTGGCTCAACAGGCGCAACTGGCGGCTTAACCGGTACGATAACTTCCGGAGGCTTAACCGGAACTCTTACTTCTGGCGGCTTGGGAGTATGGGGCTCAACGGGAGCAACAGGTTTTGGCAGCTCCGGAGCTTTCGGTAATTCAGGGGCCTTTGGCAATTCAGGAGTTTTGCCAACATGAGGCTCCACGGGGGTGGTGAGAGCGCGGGGGGCGAGAGGCTTGTCGGCCAGAGGTGCAGCTAACGCCACCTTCATCACTGGCGCTTTAATAGCTTGTTCAGCTAAGTGTTGCGGAAAGGATGGAGACTTACCAGCGCCGCGCCCTTGGGTATCAAAGGCTTCATGGGAAAGTCTGAGGGCAGCGTTGTTATCGGCTGGTCCTGAGTGCTCACGAGGGACATCTGGCTTCATAGTAAAGGTCTCCTAGCATCAAAGAAAATAAACGGCTCAACTGCTGCCGTGAAATTAGATTACAAGAGGTTTATGGTCAAATTATGGGCGCGAAAAAGCCGAACAGATTAAACGTTCGGCTTCTCACTTCCACAATTGTCTGAACTGAACAGAGCTAACGAGCCATATCTATTAATTACACTGACTGACTAAAGAAAATCAGTTACTGGCTTAGAATCTGCTATAGCTGGCTTATCCACAATATCGGCAACTTGCATCACTTTGGCATCGTTACCAATAAACTTGATGCTAGAACCTGGTTTAGCTTGAATCTCTCCACCGGCAGCAAATATTCGGCTGTTTGCCTCAGCAGAAACAGAGCCACCAAATACGAAGGCACGGGCACCGTTGCGGACAACAACATCGGCACCAGGGCGAACCGTAACGAAGGCATTGTCAGAGACTTCCATCCGGTCACACATGCCAGCTTTAAGCACACCTTGAGTATGTTGCACACGAGGGCGGTCGACAAGACAATTGTCTTTATCAACAGTAGCCCGGCGTGGGGCATCATCAGGCGTTCTGGTTGAGTGGGAAGATTCAACAACCTTTCCTGCATTAGAGAATGCTTCAGACTTGCGCCCAATATTGAGCACAGTATCTGGATGAATGGCGTGAACTGGCCGACCTTTCGAGTCAAGTTTAATATCATTGAGAGCAGCGATACGCCTTACTTCAGCAGCAATTTCGCGAGTGCTGGCGTCGGCATGACCCGACACTCCCAGCGCACGCCTGGCCACTAGGGCCAGGGTATCGCCTTTCTCAACTTTATAAATACCTTGGTCTAACAGGTCATGCACCCAGCTATTGCGGTACATCTTAGCCGGCGGATTAATCCGCTCTTGCACTTTCATATCGGTGTAAGCAGATGTTGCTTCCAAAGATAAGCTTGTGCGAGTGTCTGGACGACTGTCGCCACTGTTAGTTAAGCGGCTATCAGACTGGCTCTCCCTTACTGCAACTTCAATTCGATCAGCAGCTTTAGTAGCCACCGGAGTGCCAAAAGAATCATATGTTTCCATGGCTCTACCTTACTTTTTCTTGGCTTTGGCAGGGTCGTCGCAATCAGCATCCTTAGGCTTAGCTACAGGTGGTTTGTGGCTTGGTGGGCGATGAACTGGTTTAGGAGGAGCCACTTCAACTACAGCGACGCCAACTTCAACTTTGTTCTCAATGATCACAGGACGCTCTTGCAGCCCCTTAACAGCTTTATCAATCTGCTCAACTTTATTGGCGAGAGCTTCGTCTAAGATGCGCTGTTCATTGGCGTTCTTAGCTGGCTCAACGATAATTAGTGGTCGGTCTAGACCAGCGGCTTTCAGTGTTTCAACGTTAGCATTTGATCCAGTAGCGAGAGTGGTGCAGACATTATCTAGTTGCATCGAGCTTAGTGCTTTAGCATCAGAAATGCGGCTCACTCTTCTGCCAACACTGGCAGCCATTGGGTTTGTACTCATCTCACGACCAGCTGCTAGTTCAAGCTGGAAGCTGGATAGAGCGACTTGGGCATGCTCGTCACTGGCTTTGCAAACAGACTGCATGGTTTCTTGGAAGTCACGCATCTTCAGGCATGATTCATTAATGGTTGATTTGCCGCCGCTGACACCAATGCCGAGTACATAGACTCCAGCACTACCGCCTTCACTGCAGAAACCTGAGGCATAGACGTTTGGTGCGCTCGCACTGCCACCATAATAGTTGGTGCGGCTGTTGTCTGTGGTCTGAACGTTACCACCTGTTGCTCGCGAATTGGAGTCGCCAGTGCGAGCGCTAGAATTCGAACTTGAATTTGAGCTCGAATTTGAATCACCAGTTCGCACATTATTGTTCACGTTGTTGCGAACATCAGTGTTGTTACTGACGTTGTTTCTCACGTCGTTTGTATTTCTGTTATTGACGTCAACATTATTGCGATTGGTGTTGGCGTTATCGTTGCGATTGGCATTGTTATTGGCATTATCGTTGCGATTAGCATTCAAGTTAGCATTATCATTACGATTAGCATTGTTATTGGCGTTGTCGTTGCGCGAACGATTAGACATATCGACATCGTTGTAGTTGATGCCACCAGGCGGGGTAATAGGGCCGTGTGGTTCGACGGGTCTGTCGTAAGTCATAGTAGATTCCTCCAAGGGTGGGGTGTCGCAATTACGCGAACATAGCTCTGCTGCTCGCAACAGACACATCGGCCGCTGCAGTCAAAACATTTGTGGTTACGAACGGTGGGCTTACTAAAAGTAGGAGCGCCGCGGTTCCTTGGTAGAACATTACAAGAAGCTTATTGGCATTTTAGGGGCAAAGAAAAAAAATCGCATAACAATGGATATTGGGCATATTCAAAGTATGGTTACTACCAGGTAATAGATGGCTATTCCCCCAAATAATCCTAATAGCAAGTCAGACAGCGAGCACACCCCTCCCAACCGAGGGCTGAATAGCAATCCTAACAACGGCCAGCAGAGCGGCCAGAGTAGCGAAACTGGCCCGATCGAACCCTCTAACAAACCAGGTCTGTCAGAAACCTGGAGTACGATGCACATGCTCGCCCTCGACTCGACAAAGCTTTCGGGGCAAGCGCAAACGGCATCTCTACCGATGGGTAGAGGGATGACCAAAGTCTACTCAACAGGCGACATAGTCGATAACTCTTACCGACTGCTCTCTCTGTTAGGTACGGGCGGCATGGGCGTGGTCTTTCACTGCCAGCATCTAATATTAGGCAAAGAATACGCTCTCAAGCTCCTTGCGGCAGACAAACTTAGCGCAGAAAGTTGGTCACGCTTTCAGTCTGAAGCCAAAGCCCTGGCTCGCTTGCACCATCCCGGTGTGGTCGGTATTCATAATATGGGCATTGATGCCCAAGAATGCCCCTACTATGTAATGGATTTGCTGGAGGGTGAGTCGCTCTCACAGATAGTCAAAGACAATCGACGCTTACCAGTATCAAGAGCTCTTCCTATATTTATCCAGCTAGCAGATGCTCTAGATTCTGCGCACCAGCAAGGAATCATTCACCGCGACATCAAACCATCAAATGTGATGGTGCTCCAAGAAAAAAATAGCGACAAAGTAAAACTAGTAGACTTCGGTATTGCCAGGCTATCTAATCGCGGGGTGGGTAACGCCTTTGATAGCCAGAACAAAACAGCAGCTGGCACCGTATTTGGTACTCCCTATTACATGAGCCCAGAGCAAAGCTTGGGCAAACCAGTCGACCACCGCTCAGACATCTACTCACTCGGATGCGCGCTCTTTGAGGCTTTAACTGGTGTTCCACCATTTTGTGGTGGCAATGCATTTGAGACAATCTTGATGCACCAAACCAACGAGGCTCCATCACTCAATAGCGTTTACCCTCAAGGAAAATTCTCCAGCTCGCTCGAAACGGCCGTGGCTAAGATGCTCAGGAAAGATGTGGAGGAGCGCTACCAGAGCATGAAACAAGTGGCTCATGATCTAAGCCGCATACAAGAAGGCAAATCAATTGGAATTGAAAAATCTGGAAGCAGAAGTGTGGCTGAACCTAAATTCAGTGACGAAGAAGACCACATAATTGAAGCACTCGGAACCAAGAAACAGCAAGCGAAGCCGTCAGCGAAAACCTTGACCGCAGTCGCTGCAGCAGTATTACTGATTTCACTAGGCGCAATTAGCATCTGCCTAGCGGCAAAAGGTATGTTAACCAAGGTAGCCGATTCGAATAATGAGAGTAACAGTACATCAGCAAAAGACACTAAAGAAGATTCGACAACTGGAGACTTCCAGCTCGAAAACCTAAAGAAGCACCTCAAGCAAAACGAAACCTTATGCCAAAGCTCTGTAAACGATGCTGGCCAACCCGTGCGGCGATTCATTTTTCCAAACAACGACTATCTCGGCTACATAAAATGGGGCGATAATCCACCTCAGAAAGCAATGAAAACAATTGAAGTGCCAAAGAATGAGAAAGTGTATTTGTATTTGCAGTGCGTTTGCACCCCTTTTCCAGAGATCTGCAACAGATTCGGCAAAGACAACATAGCGGGTCTTGAAATTGTTAGCTTCAACACACCGAAAGTAATCGACTCGCTAAAGTCGTGGACAGCCTTAGAGCACCTCTCGTTCTCCAATTCACTAGAACGAGTAAAAGGAATTGACTGTTCAACACTTGCAGTGGAGGACCTCCCACTTCTTGACCAACTAACCCAGTTAAAGTCACTCGGTGTTGCGGGTGAAGTGAACATAGGCAAGCCAAACCATGGTCATGAATTGACAGGTGCCAGCATTACCAAACTGAAACTACTAAACTCACTGCAGGCCTTACAGCTGCAAGAAATCAAAGACATCCAGCCTATGCTGTCAGAAATCACCAGACATCCAAATCTAAAAGACATCACGCTAGTTGGGCTGGACATTGATGACGCAGATTTAGCAGCGCTTGCAAAGGCCAAGAACATTGAAACACTGCGAATTTATCAATGTAATGGAATCACTCCTGCTGCAGTATCTTCCTTGGTGCAAATGCCAGGCCTAAAGGTCGTGCGCGTTGACCAAACCTGGCCAGCGGAAGCGAAAAGGAAACTTCTGGCCGCTGGAAAAAGCTGGGAGTACGAAGACTATAAGAAGAATGCGAGAAATTAGACTCACTTCGTAATTCCAGAATCCTCTCTTCTAGCCATTTAGTCTTGGCAATAAGTGATTTTTATACGTATTGTCGGAAAGCTGAAAAAGAGACCGTTGATGCCATAAGAAAAGCACTTAGCATTGCCAAGAGAGAAAAATCCCCAATAAAAAACCCCGAGCTTTTGGCTCGAGGTTTCTTAGTTCAATTGGATAATAAAAGACCCACGCTATTCACGTGGGTCTTTTATAAATCCTGGCACCGGGCTATCTTTCCAGGCAGTCACCCACCAAGTATTGTCGCTGCTAACCGTCTTTACCGTCGTGTTCGGGATGGGAACGGGTGTGTTCCGGTCGCATTGGCACCAAGAACCTTTTAGGGTTATCGGAGTTTGCACTCCAATACCCTGAAAACTACATATTGAGGTTTTATTCGTATTTCACAAGCTTATTCAAAAGCTTCACGCTTTCGTCATTTCAAATTACTTTGAGTGACTTATCTTTGTTGGATAAGCCCTCGACCGATTAGTAACGCTCAGCTACATGCTTGCCTTTCGGGGCATTTCTACCTGCGTCCTATCAACCCGGTGGTCTTCCGGGGGTCTTACTAGCTTAACGCTATGGGATTTCTCATCTTGAGGTGGGCTTCGTACTTATATGCTTTCAGCACTTATCCTCTCCGAGCACAGCTACGCTGCGTTTACCGCTGGCGCGATAACAGCCATACTGGCGGCTCGTTCGTCCTGGTCCTCTCGTACTAGGGACGACTCCTCTCAAAAATCCTACGGGCATGCCGGATATGGACCGAACTGTCTCACGACGTTCTGAACCCAGCTCACGTACCGCTTTAATGGGCGAACAGCCCAACCCTTGGAACGTACTACCGCTCCAGGATGCGATGAGCCGACATCGAGGTGCCAAACCTCCCCGTCGATGTGGACTCTTGGGGGAGATCAGCCTGTTATCCCTATGGTAACTTTTGTCCGATGAGCAACGACCCTTCCATGCGGAGTCGTGGGATCACTAAGCCCGACTTTCGTCCCTGATCGTGATGTCTCACTCTCAGTCAAGCTCCCTTCTACCTTTACGCTCGATGGCTGATTTCCGACCAGCCTGAGGGAACCATTGGGCGCCTCCGTTACTGTTTAGGAGGCGACCGCCCCAGTCAAACTGCCCAACTGAAACTGTCCCCGACCCAGATAATGGAATCAGGTTAGTATGCTAGCTACATCAGAGTGGTATCTCAACGTTGACTCCATCGGGACCAAAATCCCGACTTCAAAGTCTCCCACCTATCCTGCGCAGATATAGCCCGCAGACAATTTCAGCCTACAGTAAAGCTCAATAGGGTCTTTCTGTCCTGGCACGCCTAGTCCGTATCTTCACAGACAATCCTATTTCGCCGAGTCTCTCTCCGAGACAGCGCTCAAATCGTTACTCCATTCGTGCGGGTCGGAACTTACCCGACAAGGAATTTCGCTACCTTAGGACCGTTATAGTTACGGCCGCCGTTCACCGGGGCTTTGTTTTTCAGCTTCGCTTGCGCTAACCGATCCACTTAACCTTCCGGCACTGGGCAGGAGTCAGCCCCTATACATCACCTTACGGTTTAGCAGAGACCTGTGTTTTTGTTAAACAGTCGCTTGAGCCTCGTCGCTGCGATCATCTCAGGCTTCAGACGCGAAGTCTTACACCCTACCATGACACCTCTTCTTCCGAAGTTACGAGGTTATTTTGCCGAGTTCCTTAGAGAGAGTTATCTCGCGCACCTTGGTATTCTCTACCTGACTACCTGTGTCGGTTTAGGGTACGAGCACACATTATCCTGGCTTTCGCCGCTTTTCTCGGCAGCGTGGCATCTACACAATTTGCTCCTTAGAGCATTTCTTACTCGGCCTTACTTTGTAACGCCAGGGCGGATTTGCCTACCCTGACTAGCTACGCCTTTGGAGGTACAAAACCAAACTGTACCCTGTGTATAGCCTCCTGCGTCCCGACTTAGCTCCTAGCGGATAATAAGTGGCACGGGAATATTAACCCGTTGTGCATCGGCTACGCCTGTCGGCCTCGCCTTAGCTCCCGGCTAACCCCACGTGGACGAACCTTGCGTGGGAACCCTTAGTCTTTCGGTGCATTGGATTCTCACCAATGTTTTCGCTACTTAAGCCGACAGTCTCACTTGTGCTTCGTCCATAAGTGCTTACGCTCTTACTTCGACCTACAACACAACGCTCCCCTACCGATCAATTTTTAACGTTGATCCTACGATTTCGGTATCATGCTTAGCCCCATACGTTTTCGGCGCAGAATCGCTTGACTAGTGAGCTATTACGCTTTCTTTAAATGGTGGCTGCTTCTAAGCCAACATCCTAGTTGTCAATGCAACTCCACCTCCTTAATCACTTAGCATGAATTTTGGGACCTTAGTCGGTAGTCTGGGCTGTTTCCCTCTTGAGTACGGAACTTATCTCTCGCACTCTCACTGCCAGATAATGACGCTACAGGTATTCGGAGTTTAACTCGATTTGGTACGGATTTTCTCCGCCCGCACCGAACTAGTGCTCTACCCCCTGTAGGATAAATCTGACGCGGTGCCTCAACGCCTTTCGGGGAGAACCAGCTAGCTCCGGGTTCGATTGGCATTTCACCCCTAAACACAGCTCATCCACTGATTTTTCAACATCAGTTGGTTCGGACCTCTACGCAATGTTACTTGCGCTTCATCCTGGCCATGCCTAGATCACCCGGGTTCGGGTCTACCACATGTAATTATCAACGCCCTTATCAGACTCGCTTTCGCTATGGCTTCGCATATTAACTGCTTAACCAACTACATACGGTAACTCGCCGGCTCATTCTTCAACAGGCACACTGTCACCCTATAAATAGGGCTCCAATTGCTTGTAAGCACACGGTTTCATGTTCTATTTCACTCCCTCTCACGGGTTCTTTTCACCTTTCCCTCGCGGTACTTGTTCACTATCGGTCGTCAGTCAGTATTTAGCCTTACCAGATGGTCCTGGCAGATTCGTACAAGATTTCTCGTGTCCCGTACTACTTGGGATACTCCCAGATGTCGAAAGTTTTCGTCTACCGGACTGTCACCGTCTTTGGTAGCCCTTTCCAGAGCTCTTCAACTAACTTTCTTCAATTCTTTATAGAGTCCCGCAACCCCAATAAGACTTACGTCCTACTGGTTTGGGCTGTTCCCCGTTCACTCGCCGCTACTTAGGGAATCACTGTTTTGTTTTATTTTCCTCTCGGTACTAAGATGTTTCAGTTCCCGAGCTTACCTCGTCACACCCTATGTATTCAGATGTGCGTCGCTGACATTACTCAGCGGGGTTGCCCCATTCGGAGACCCACGGATCTTAGTCTATAACGACTCCCCGTGGAATTTCGCAGTTTATTGCGTCCTTCATCGGCTGCTGACGCCAAGGTATCCACCGTGCGCTCTTAGTAGCTTAACCAACGTCTAGAAGATCTTGTGTTTATGATAACAAGCTTGCTTGGCGTGCGTCTTCTAGACTGCTGCTGTGATTGATTGCTCAACCACAACTACTTGGTGGAATACGGACCTCAATATGTAGTTTTCAGGGTACGGAACTGGAATTATTAGCCTCGCAGCCGGCTGTCGGACTTGGTGTCCGACTGAGTGGATAACTATATCACACCAATCGGACTTTTGAAGAGTGTTTTGCTTAGAACAAACTCACTCTTCGGAATCGGCCGCTAGAGCGCTTCTTAGGCGCTTGTCGCTTCGTTTTGAGAAGCATAACACATCGATTCGATGGTTGTCTTCTCGGCGATCAGCTTTGGTTACTTTCGTTACCATCACTAATTCTTCGAGACGCTTACTCGCTCACATCATACAACTGATGTTCGTTTTCTGCGGCGCTGTTCACTTTTTTTCAATCATTCAAATGACTGATGAACAGCAGATTTCTGGAGGCTAGCGGAGTCGAACCGCTGACCTTCTCCGTGCAAAGGAGACGCTCTACCAACTGAGCCAAGCCCCCGGGCTTTTGCAAACTGCTTATAGCGTTCAGCGATTGTTGACGTTCCATTTGGTGGGGAACAAATCGCGTAACAAGCAGCTCGCTTGAGCATCTTTCTGCTCTGCGCTGTCTCTGTATCTCATACTATCAAGAACGAGATTCGTGCGACAGCTTTGTTGCAGAAAGTGTTACTTACTGGGCCATCCTGGACTCGAACCAGGGACCTCACCCTTATCAGGGGTGCGCTCTAGCCACCTGAGCTAATAGCCCGCAGCCAAAAAAGAATACCATTGGCTCACTCTCTTGTCCCAACCTCCGTGCTGTTGTTTCAAGGATCTTCACAATGCGAGGCGAAACTCGGTCAGGTAGCACATCTTGCAACTTCACCTAGTTGTACATTTCTCGCTCTCTAAATACTGTTCCCCCTGCCAAGTGATTTTTATCAGGCACCCTCAACTTTTCCGCAATTAATGACAACTGTGTAACTAACCCAACAACCGGGAACTTCTAGGGCAATATATACTTGTCATCCCAGAGATCTACAAGTAACCTCCGCCGCCCCCATCAGCAAACCTACTTATATATAGATATTGATCACAGCGTTCAGACGAGACTCCTTATATGGATATTGAAATCGACCCCCAGGCCCAGACCGTAATCTTTCGGGGCGAGGGCCAGGCCGAGCACCACTACCACTGTGGCGATGTGATTGGCGGCTCCTATCAATTACTTGAATTGATTGGTCAAGGCGGAATGGGTGTTGTTTATCGCGTCAAGCATTTGATCCTCGAAAAGCAATTCGCTCTAAAGCTGCTAGCACCCAATCAAATCAACAACCAAAATTGGCGTCGCTTCGAATTGGAAGGGCGCTCCCTGGCCAAACTCAATCACATCAATATCGTCGCGATCTCCAATATGGGCATCGATAACGGCTGCCCCTACTTTGTGATGGATTTGCTGACAGGAATTTCTCTGGCCGAGCAAATCAAGAATTGCGGCCCACTGAGCGAAAAGGAGAACCTCGATGTTTACTTGCAAGTCTGTGCTGGCCTTTCTTGCGCCCATAG
>Ga0075444_10002864_pt1 | contig 10336 bp, 12 predicted proteins | sample CoawatmetaG01DNA_FD_76836 | JGI IMG/M metagenome (GOLD analysis project Ga0075444, IMG submission 76836) | Marine microbial communities from the West Antarctic Peninsula - Coastal water metaG017-DNA | ecosystem: Environmental > Aquatic > Marine > Coastal | place: Atlantic Ocean: West Antarctic... | reverse complement strand
CTCTTCATAGTACTATTATAACAGACTTACTGCTAAATGTCGAAGGAAATCTCATATCCTACCGCAACACCGTACTTACCACCTGTTTCATATGCTGGTGTTATAAAGAATCCATTGTTAGTATAGCGAATCATCGGTGCGATTGGCATTGAAGTGTAGCCACTTACTAGTCCAATCTCCCAATTACCATATTTCTTACCCACATATACTGATTCATTGCTCTCACTATTGTAATATACACCATAAATTGTATTACCTACCGTGCATCTTACACTAGGATGGACTTCATTATAGTCACCAGCGAGCCCAATGTGGCTAGATACTGCTAGTATTATTGATAAACAAGTATTCATTTACTTCTTCTTTGTACAATCATAACAAATATCACGTGGTGGATGATGGATAATGTTTATTAATGCTCCACACAACTTACATATCAATGCTGGCTTGCTCTTTTTTTTACTTAACCACCAACTCATAGGATTATCCAAAAACCCAATAAGGTAATTACTATTATTATTAAAATTTTAGGTGGTAGTATCATTTTCTTATAGTGTATTTATTGTACGGAATTTAACATTCGTAAAGTTTAGAGCTGTCATTATACATTATATAGCAAGACGCCTTGAATGTCAAGCCTACGAGCAAGTTTCTTTCCTATAGATATCAATGACTTACAACTATTTTCTGCTCTACAGATTACGACATATAGATCACTTAGAAAAAGTGCAGGTATTTTTGCACTATACAGTTGACAGGGTATGTAATCTGTGTATAATAAGTGGTAGTTAGTAAGGAATAAGGGTATTCAGTAGTAGGTTCATTTTGTCAGGTACGTTTAGGTTGGGTGCATTCCTCAAGGTGCACCCATTCTTACCCTCCCCGAGTCAAACATATAGATGATCTTATACATATCATCATAATAAAACACTATCCATTCGATGTTACATCAGCAGCTCTTCAGCGAATGCGAATGAGAAGCATTTAAGACTTAAATAAAGATTGACAAACGACTCGAAACCGTGTATAATAGTAGTAAGTTTAAAGGAAAAATCAATGATGATTCGCTCATGATTGGTCAAGATAGTAGTAACCTGTTGAAAGACAGTTAAGTAAGCATATATTCGATAACATATGCTATAAATACCAGTATGAATAAAAACACTCGATACGAAACACAAAACGATTCAAACCGTAACTACCAATTAAACACAAGACACTATAATAAGTTAGTTCACGTTATCCCCAATAAAACATTTTATAATGAATTAAACGATCACCCAGAATACACAGCCAAATTAAGAGCCAGTCTAAAAGCCAATTTATTAAACAGTTGTGAACACAGTATACTAGAACTTTTCGATAACAGTAACAGAGCTTGGGTAGATGACTTAGTCGATATGAAGTTCGAATACGCAATAATATGGCCCGATGGAACCTGGCCACAAGGCGAATTTGAAGAGAACTTACTAAACGTATTAGACGAATTAAACAAAGCAACTAAACGAAACAGTAGTTGGTTAGCATTAGGCAAGGTACATGAATTAAAACACGACCTATTCATGTTTACCGAAGGGTTTGATTACAGTTATCCAATAATAATCAATTTAGATCAGTATGTTAAGGCAGAGAGGCCTAACTGGTTTAGGCTCGATACTGAATCAATATTCGAATTTATGGATGAACTGGTTCCAAGACTGAGATCTACTAACCCGATCAGTGGTGAATACAGTAAGATACCGCTGAATGAACTAGCAATTGAGGATGGTTACGAAGATGGGCATTACATTAAAGGCTTAGGTTCACTTAACATGCACCAGTTTGGCTCGGCAGAAGCGCATATTCGAGCGTTATCGAGCATAGATCTCCATTATGATGCACTTTTTAGGGTCGGAAACGTAGTGGATATTTTCAAAACCGTAGGGAGGCAAACCATTACTTTAGATAATTTGAACGCTGAAAATTTGAGTGAAACGAAAGAAGGTTCACAACAAAATACTAACGATTTAAATGATCAATTAAATTCGTCTCCGATTCGAAGACAGCTGCTTCCCCCAATGGTGGAGGCAGAACTGGCAAGATCAAAAACGGTAGAGCAAAAAGCATCCACGATGCGATTAATGTTGAATACCATTCTTGATATGCATACGGATAATCCGATAGAGAATTTAAATGATGTATTAAAATGGATTAATAATAATGACTTATTGGTTAATAATATAAGTTCGTCCGATGATAATGACTCTACAGTGAAACCACAGTCCGATACAAACGTAGTCCCCATCAACATAGATGCTTTAAACTCAGCACGTAGTTTTAGTGACACAATGACTCACAGTAGACGTAACCTTTATTCACTCAAACTATTACAGTATCAAATCGTATACATTACCAACACGGAGTCCATTCCTACATCTGATTATTCAAATAATAATATAAGAACATTAAAGGATGGTTCTTTATTCAATCCGAATTGTAGTCACGAAGTAATGTTATTGCCTTGTTCCGGCTTGCATCAATTCTATCACATAATACGCAATCCGAATTGTAAGAAAGTAATATGGTACGATTTTAACCCTTACTCGGTAGAGTGGACAAAGAAGGTATTAAATGAGTTTTATGTTTACCAAAATGATAATTATAGTGAGTTAACCGTTGCCCAGCAATTTGATGACTTTGTTTATGAGAACCGACGAAGTATAACGGTGGACGGAGTAATACTAGACGACAATATTGAGTACGATCTCGACAATGTGGAGCAATTCTTTGACGTGCATTTTGATAATGATGGCAGAATGTTTCGATTATTAGATGAGGATTCGACTCCTGTATTTGAAAATTTCGGAGCCGACATCTTCGATGTCGATAGTTGGCGTAGTAAACTCGAGTCTGAGGAGCAATTCTTAAATGAGGGTGCTAAAAATTCGGGCGAACGCTTCGCGTTTTCAGGTGAGGATAAACTTGGTCGGGGCTACTGGTGGGAAACTATGGAACATATTAAATCATTAGAGCATGAGTTTATTGTATGTGATGCCGTTAAAGACTGGGAAACATTAGCAAATACCGTTGGTGTGGACAATCGTGTCTTTATGCAACTGACTAATATATGGCAATATGAAGTTAATTATTTAAATAGTGATGGATTAGATGCCCAAATTGCCTTCCTAAACCTAATAAATACTGTATTGAAGAACAATAAATCATTGTATTTTACCGGTGATACACCGAGTGGAATACATTATCGTAATAAGAATATAGCGGAATTGAAGGGGATATATTAATGTGGTATGAAGGTGGCTTTTTAGATAGAGAAGAGATATGGGATGAAACTCGAGAATTCTTCGCTTTAAATGAAGATATTAAACGAGGATTTTACGGTATTGATGATCCACAAGTATTAAGCGAAGCAGGTAAAGTAGTTAATAATCTTTATGGTGCTGATTTAGACTATGTAATGGATAATACTAAATTACCTTATATTCCAGTAGACATAGAGGTTCCATATAAAGATATATTTGAAGAAGCAAACCATTTATTATATACAAGTTGTTATACTGCACATAGACCAGCGAGTTCTGGTTGGTTATCATTAGCAATACATGGTATGTCATCAGTACATACTAACTGTGCCGAGGACTATAATCTACCTGAATCAGCAGAGGAAGACTTATCTACATGGACTGATATTGCAAAATTTTGTCCTAAAACAGTTGAATGGATGAAAGAAGAGGTTGAATATACCGCATTTACTCGTGTTCGCTTTATGGCATTGTTACCGGGCGGTTGGTTAGGCAATCATCGTGATAGAGATAGTGTAAAAGGTGTCGGTGCAACTAATATTGCCATTAATAACCCAGACGGATGTGATATGGTGTTAGGTGATTGGGGCAAAGTTCCATTTAAGCCTGGTATGGCAGTTAAATTAAATACAGGATACGAACATTCTGTATGGAATAGATCAGAGGAACCACGTATTCACATGATATTCGATGGTGCTCCTAATGATATATTTAAAACAAAAGTAAATCAATCTTATCATAAGATAATTCATTATGCCAACATGCTTGGCTCTTAAAAATGCTGTAACAATCAGCCCAACTGGTGAAGCAAGACCATGCTGTTCATGGCAAAGTCGTGATGGCCTTCCATTAAATAAAATAAATAAATCATTTAATTCGTGGTACGAACAAATGGAGTCATCAGATGATTTCCTGCCACAATGCAAAGAATGTGAACAAGACGAGGCAGATAACAACAAAAGCCTACGTTTATACATGAACGAAGTACTGTCAGACGCTCAAGGATTAGATTTCTGGGACTTTAAGATTAATAATACGTGTAACTTAGCCTGTCGTTCTTGCGATGCTGTCAGCTCAAGTTCTTGGGCCAAAATAATTAAAGATAATATGTCAGAAGAGTGGCATCCGCATACAATATCATCACTTGATGTTGATACTGGTTGGCATAAAGAAATAAAAGATTTATATCCACAATTATATGAGGCAAAAAATGTTAAATTTACTGGTGGTGAACCATTTTTAATACCACAAGTTGAGACAATCTTAGAGTTTTTAGTACAAGAAGAACTAAGTCATGTAGTTAATTTACAATTTATTACTAACGGCACACAACAAATAGATCATTTAATTGATTTATTAAATCACTTTAAGTCTATCACCATTATAATTAGTGTTGATGCAATTGGTGATCGCTTTGAATATATTAGAAGTGGTGCTGAATGGGAACAAGTTTCAAATAATATATTAAATATTAAAGAACAGGTAAATAGTAATGTTATAATTACTTGCTTACCAAGTGTGTTAAATAAAGATCATATACACGAAGTAGAAGGATGGTGTAACGATAATAATTTAATATTTAATCGTGCATCAAATCTAATACGACCAGAGTACTTACAAGTTGGCGCATTAGATGATATAGAATTAAAAAAACAATTAATTAAACAAATGGAAATACTCGACCGTATTCATAACACTAATTATAAAGAATTTATAGATGAAAACAACTAAACCATTACCAAGCGACACATTTTGTGCCTTACCATTTATGCATGTAGCCACTAATGCGGCTGGTTCATTCAGAGTCTGTTGTAATAGTAACCCAAATACAAATCAAATAATTAATCCAGACACTAATAAACCATTTAAAATATATAAACATGAAATAGATGAGGTATGGAATAGTCCAACTTATACTAAAATAAGAGGTGAATTAATTAACGGAGAGAAACCTGAGATGTGTGTAAGATGTTTTCGTGAAGAAGATGCAGGCATCCGCAGTCCACGAGCAGGATTTAATGAGAAATGGTGGAATGATGACGTTAGAGTTGGTATTGATATACCAGTTGATGTTCGTTATGTTGACTTACGACTAGGTAATTTATGTAATTTAAAGTGTCGTATGTGTAATCCATGGGCAAGTAGTATGTGGGTTAAGGATTGGAATAAGGTAGTGCCTACTGCATTGTTAGATCCGCCACAGGAAATAAACAAAGAAACATTAGATTATATGAATATTATGACTGAATGGCCTGACTATAAACAAACAGGATTAAACTTCCAAAGCATTGCACATACTGTTGAAGAGATTTACTTAACAGGTGGTGAGCCAACATTAGCAGTCAGTCAATATAAATTATTAGATTATTGTATTGAGAATGACATAGCAAGTAATATTAAATTAAAATATAATACAAACCTAACAAACATTCCACAAAAAATGATAGATTATTGGAGTCATTTTAAGGGAGTACAATTAAATGCATCAATTGATGCGGTAGGCGACAGAGATAGATACATTAGATATCCAAGTTCATGGGAGAAAGTAGTTGAAGTATTTGATAAATTAATGACTGTTGACTCAGTAAACATACAAATACATTGTACAATACAAGCATTAAATGTTGTCGCACTATCAGAACTATTAGACTTTGCAGAGTCGAGAGGACTTACAGGTGATCAAGTATATTTAAATATATTAAATCATCCACGTAGCATGAACATACAAGTATTACCAAAAGAATTAAAACAATTAGCACAAGACAATCTAGAACAATATAGACATTGGCCAAAAGTAGACGATGTAATAACATATATGTGGGCAGAAGATTCACATGAAGCACATTGGCAAGAGTTTGTTAATTATAATCTTAAAATGGATGAATTACAACGTGGTAATTTATTTGATGCATGTCCAGAATTTATAAACTATATAGATAAATAGAATTATATATACTGTTAAAGGATCGCAATGCCACCAAAAAGAATATTATGTACTGGAAATCCAGAGACTGGATTAGCCAAGGCGATATTTGAAAAGTGGCCTGAAGCAGACTTTTGTAGCCAAACAACCTGGGGATACGATTTAACTCTATCAACATATAAAGAAGCATTATCAGTAAAGGCTCTGGAATACGATATTTTTATTAACTCGAGCGCACTATGGCAGTTCCACCAGACAATGCTACTAAATGTAGTATATAAACGTGCCGAGAAGGCTAATCATTCACTACATATAGTATCAATTGGTAGCACAACTGACCGTACAACTAAAGGCTCTGATTGGCAATATCAACAAGAAAAGAAGGCGTTGCGTAGTACAAGCAATGCATTAAACTTAAAAAGTACTTGGCAAGGCGGACCTAGAGTATCTTACGTTACCTTTGGCACACTTGAGAACTATGCACACAAACATCCAGAACGTACTTGTATGAGCATGACAGACGCTGTCAGAGCAATAGAATATATAATAGAATTTCCGCCAACATTGATTGTAAACGAACTGAGCATAGACCCGATACAAACAAATTGGCCTAAAGGGGATAAATGAAAGACTACAGAGACACCGAACTTATGTTAGACAACATAAGTATGATGACGCACAAAAGAGTTAGATTTATCATTGATGACTTGAATAACGAGATTGAGGGCGAAACTTATAGTTATAATGACTATTTGAGAAATAAACCATTACCATTACAAATGAGAGATAAATGTCGCAAGGAAGAAACGAGACTTCTTAAAAGAGAACGTGATATTTTTAAGATGAACGAAAAAAGAGTACGACAAAATCTTATTGATTTGCGTAACAAGATGTTTATATGGGTTGCCCCAGTCTTATTGATAGTTTGGATAGGGGTTAACATCAGTAATAATTTTTAAACATAAATACTAGTCAATAGGGGAGAACTGAAATGAGTTTGAACACATTAAAATGGCTAGGGTCATTTATGTTTGTATGTGCGGGTGTTTTGATATCACTAAACATACCAGAATCAAAATGGGCATTTCCTATTTTTGCAGCTGGACATATAACTGTACTATACGTATTTTTAAAATTAAAGGACAAACCTATGATTTTCCAGAACGCTTTTTTCTTAGCAATTGACATATTAGGAATATTTCAATGGCTGATTTAAAATGGAGCGAGTATGATTTTAGTGCTACGCCTTATGATGATTTAGTAAGAGTAGGACAACGTAACATGTTATATCGTGACATGTTTACTGTTAGTTGGTTATTAGGACGATTTTGTAACTACAATTGCAGTTATTGTTGGCCTTATGCTCGTAGTGGTAAGAAAGACCACCGCCCTACTGAACTCAACTTAAAAACAATTGACGAAATTAAACGTCAGGCACGTGAGCGTGGGTTTAATAGTTTCCACTTTAGTTTAAGTGGAGGTGAGCCAACATTCCATCCTGGGTATTTAGATATGTTAAAGCATCTAAGTGATGACGTAGAAAATACAAATTATACAAGTGTACACATGACATCAAATTGTAGTCGTAATATGAAATGGTTTAAAACATATGTTGAATATGCGGCTAAGTTTCATCGTGCAAGTATTACAGCAAGTTTACATACAGAGCATGTTAATACACCTGAGAAGATGCAGGAATTTGCAGACAAATTAATATTTTGCCAAGAGCATGATGTTCAGGTTACAATTAATATGGTCATGGTTCCAGATTGGTTCCAGAAGGATTATGATAATGCATTGTTCTTCCATGAACAAGGAATTAACGTAACACTTAAACCTATGTCAGATCCAACTGCAAGTAAAATTGTAGATGGATATACAGACGAAATGAGAGCAACATTACATAATGGTATGCCACAACGTGGATTCACTGAAGTAAAGGCTGCAGAAACACAAATAGTAACACGCCCTAAGCCAACATTTAGAATTGACCAAGATGATCACTATCGTAAGCAAACAGCAAAAGTGCCGTGGAACATGCAAGTAGAGTTTAGAGATAGCAAAGGAGATCCGTGGTACATGGACCAAGCAGAACGTTTTAATGCGTTTGACTTTAATAAGTTTGAAGGTTGGGAATGTAGTAGTGGATATCGTAGTATAATTATTAGAGAACCCGATGGAAGTGTAAAACGTTCATACAGTTGTATGGATCAACCTTTAGGAAATATTGAAACAGGATTTCAGTTGTTCGATGGACCTAAAGTATGTACAACAGGTGCATGTGTATCAAGTGCAGATAGTAAAATACCAAAACGTGCGCCAGGAACAAAATTACCATTATGGCCAGGAGATACAACATATGAAAGGAAATGATTGGAAAAGTAGAGGTGAATCTAAAGAAGAATTCAAAAAGTCAATAGGACTTCCTGGTACTATATGGATACATGAGCATCACTGTCATCATGACTTGATGCGATCAAATATTATACCAATAAGCAATTGTGAATACAGCGATATTTTAAATTATGTAACTAAAAATAATGAACACTTACAAGTGACATGGGCAATACATCCTTTTAATAAATCTCAAAATACAAAAGGTGACACATATAATAGAGATTCATATGAAATAGTTTGCAAAGAATTTGGCTATGAAATACCTAAGAAAATACATGAATGGAATGAGTATAGTTCAGATGAATTATGGGAATTAGTTCAATCATGGGATTGGGAAGGCAACATTGATATGGGCGACAGCAGAACAATAATTGCAGAATTAGTAGCAAACGGTAATATTTTCGATCGCTGGTATAAACACTTATTTTCAGGAAAGATTAAATACAGTGAATGGATACATGTAATAACAGATGGAGAGAGAAAATACCCATGGAAATGGAGATAGCAACAGTATGTGGCGTAGATATAGAAATACCTGATGGTCCAATTGGGATAAGTGTTAGTGGTGGAGCAGATAGTGTTGCATTGCTATATATTTTCTTAACCCATTTCCCACATAAAGAATTGCATGTTTATACTGCTATTGAAAACACAAAAGATTTTAGATTGGCTGCAGGACCAGGCGTAAGTACCATTATAGCAAGAATACTACAAAGAAGCCAGTATTGTAACATTCAGCACCACATAACTCAATATAATAATACTGGAAATACTTTTGATCCAGCAAAAATATATGAAGCGGCATTTGATCATATTGATAAGGGAATTATAACATCTATTTTTAGTGGGGTAACTGCTACACCACCACTTGAAGTTGCAGAAGGATTTTATGACAAACGATTTGATGATAACGAGGATATGGTTAAAGAAACAGAATCAAGATTGCCAGAACAAAACTTACCAACTAAAATGGGTGATGTTTATATGCCATTTCGTAATCATGATAAACTAAAGATTGCTGAAATATACAAAGCATATGACTTAATAACTTGGCTGTTTCCATTGACGTTTAGTTGTGAAGATACAGATAACCAATTAAATAACTTAACACATTGTGGTGAATGTTGGTGGTGTAATGAACGTATGTGGGCGTTCGGGAGACTAGTATGAAAAGTTTCAAACAGTTTATAGTAGGCGAAGAACAATTTGAATATAAGACACAAAAATTGTTTTCTTTATTTCCAACAAAAATGAATAGTGGAAAATGGCAATGGTTTAGATATTACTATTCAGAGACATCAATACTATTAGGATTTAAAACTGGCATCTTGTCTGAAAAGCCAAAGTTATATTCAAAAGAAGAACTATTCCTCAAAAAACTAGAAGAAGGTCTTTATTAATTGGTGTTTGCTTTATAAATTGAATGCATATCAAAAGAGCCTGCCACATGGTGCATCGCATACCAACTTGAGTCGTGCCAAACATCATTCATATCTTCAGTTCCTGTAACGTTTTTGGAGTACACTTCTTCATAACCATACCTGTCTTTTAATTCTGGTTGATACTCATCAACATAGCGAAGGGCCTGCCTTACAACTTTTTGTGGTTTATCTGGTATATAACCGTCCTTTGGCCTCTTATGTAATGGCAATAACATTTTAGCAAAATGCTGGTCTTGATTAGAAGCAAGATTCATTGAAATGATAGGGTATAACAT
>Ga0075444_10002862_pt1 | contig 10338 bp, 12 predicted proteins | sample CoawatmetaG01DNA_FD_76836 | JGI IMG/M metagenome (GOLD analysis project Ga0075444, IMG submission 76836) | Marine microbial communities from the West Antarctic Peninsula - Coastal water metaG017-DNA | ecosystem: Environmental > Aquatic > Marine > Coastal | place: Atlantic Ocean: West Antarctic... | reverse complement strand
ATAAATTTTGAAATTAAAGCTAAAGCAGGAGCTAATATAAAAACAAAACAATAATGAAAAATAATATAAAAAAATTAATCGTTGTACTTTTAGTTACTTGTAGCTTTAATGTCTTTGGGCAGAATAAAGTAACAAAAAATTTATATACAACAATAGACAAGATATTTAATATTAGTTTAGGAATGACACCTGAGGAGGTTAGTTCTACTCTTGCAATTCAGCCATATGATATTCATCAAAATCTTGCTTTAAGTCAGTTAATTGTTGAATATAAGTATGTGCATAAATTCATTAAAGATAATGCTGATGTAGTTTATTTAGAATCATCAAGAAATAATGGGGAATTATACTTTCAAGATGAAACATCTATTTATATGGTTTTTGATAGTAACAGATTTTTAATCTCATATTTCACTAAAGAAGGTATGTCTAAAGCTCAGGATGCTTATGTTTGGGAGAACACATTAATGTTGTTAAATTCCAAAGTTGATTGTGGTAGTTGTATAAAATTACAAAGGTAAATAAACAATCAGCTACAGAAGTAGAATCCAAAACTGTTACGTCATCTAAATCTAGTAAGAGTTCTAAAGTAAAACCAGTTACTAAGGTTAAAAAAATCAAAAATAATCAGAAAAATATAGATCTTAAGGTTGCCAATGAAAAGCAGGATGCCAAATTAAAGGATGCCAAAGTTAATCAAGCTAATAAGGATTTGAAAGCTAAAGAGAAGCAGGTAGCTAAGGATTTGAAAGCTAAAGAGAAGCAAGCAGCTAAGGATTTAAAAGCTAAAGAGAAGCAAGCTTCTAAGGACAAGAAAGCCAAGGATAAGCAGGCGGCTAAGAATAAGAAGAATAAAAAGAAATAATATAGATTTTATAGAAACTGTTAGATATTCTTAACTAAGAAAAAGCCGAGTATTTACTCGGCTTTTTTTTATAAGTGAAAGATTAAATTTTCTTTTTAAGAAACTGACCAGTGATTGATTTTTTACAATTTACTATTTCTTCTGGTGTTCCTGTAAATACAATGTCACCTCCTTTATCACCTCCTTCAGGTCCAAGGTCAATTATCCAGTCAGCACATTTTATGACATCTAAATTATGTTCAATACAAACAATAGAATGTCCTTTTTTAATGAGTGCATAAAAGGAATTAAGGAGTTTATTTATGTCATGAAAATGAAGTCCTGTAGTTGGCTCATCAAAGATGAATAATGTTTTTTCAGGTGTATTTCCTTTACCTAAAAAAGAAGCTAATTTTATTCTTTGCGCTTCTCCACCACTTAGTGTGTTTGAGGATTGACCAAGTTTTATATAACTCAATCCAACATCTTTCAATGGTTGTAATTTTCGTGCAATATTTTTTTCATTATTGTTTTCAAAAAACTCAATAGCTTCATAAACAGATAAGTTTAAGATATCTGATATATTTTTATCGCCAACTGTTATTTCTAATATTTCTTTTTGAAAACGTTTCCCTTTACAGTGTTCACATTCTAAATGTACATCTGCCATAAACTGCATTTCTACAGTTATCTCTCCTTCTCCCTTACAGTGCTCACATCTTCCGCCATCAACATTAAAAGAAAAGAATCCTATTTTATATTTTCTACTTTCAGCTAATGGTTGTCTAGCAAAAAGTTTTCTAATATCATCATATACTTTGATGTAGGTTGATGGGTTCGATCTTGATGATTTTCCGATAGGATTTTGGTCAATAAATTCTAATTTAGTTAGGTTTTTTTTACTGATCTTTATGTTTTCGTAATTCTTATTTGTCTTACTAAAATTACCGAAATGTGTATTTAAAGCTGGTTTTAGTATGTCTCTCACTAATGTGGACTTTCCAGAGCCACTCATTCCTGTAACTAAGGTGAGTCCGTTTAAAGGGAATTCTACGCTTATATTTTTTAGGTTATGTTTATTAATTCCATCAATAATAACTCTCTCTTTAGTACTTCTTCTTTTTTCAGGAACAGGAATTACCAGCTTCCCAGCAAGATATTGGGTGGTTAAACTTTTTTTCTCTTTGTAAATATCCTTTAATCTTCCTTGGAAAATTATTTTCCCACCATGAATTCCTGCTTCAGGGCCAATATCAATAATTTGGTCTGCCTGTTCCATTATTTCCTCATCATGTTCAACTACTATAACTGTATTGCCAATATCTCTTAGTTCTTTCAATATTTTAATAAGTCGTTCGGTATCTTTTGAATGTAATCCAATGCTGGGTTCGTCTAATATATACATTGCTCCTACTAATGAACTTCCAATAGAAGTAGCAAGGTTAATTCTTTGCGACTCTCCTCCTGATAAAGTGTTCGACTTTCTATCTAGAGTAAGATAGCTTAATCCCACTTCGTTTAAATAATGTAATCTGCTTATAATTTCTTGTATTAGTCGGACAGCAATCTTGCTATCATTAGTGTCAAGCTTTATATTTTTAAAAAATAAAAGTGCGTGTTCGATATTCATCTTTACAATATCAGCTATGCTTTTTCCTGCAACTTTTACATATAGGGCATCTTTTCTTAATCTGGACCCATTACATTCGTCACAATCTGTTTTTCCTCTATATCTGGCAATAAGTACTCTGTTTTGTATTTTGTATTTTTGACTTTCTAATTTTTGAAAAAACTGCTGTATTCCTTTGCACTTTCCCTTTCCGTTCCAAAGAATATCTTTTTCTGTCTCTGTTAACTCCTTGTATGGTCTGTGTACTGGGAAATCAAACTTTGAGGCACGTATAATAAACCGTTCTTTCCATTTGCTTAGTTTTTCACCACCCCAACAGCTTATTACACCTTGATAGACCGATAAGTTTTCATTAGTTACTACCTTCTTTTTATCAATTCCAAGAATTGAACCAAAACCTTCACACTTCTGGCAAGCTCCATAAGGGTTATTGAAAGCAAATAAATGAGTGGATGGTTTTTCAAATTGTATTCCGTCTAATTCAAATCTATTTGAGAAATGGTATTTTTTTTTATTAATTAAGATATTACATTCTCCATTTCCTTCAAAAAAGGCAGTTTGTACTGAGTCAGCAACCCTCCCTTCAATATCAGTATTATCAATAATTATTCGATCAATTACTACATGTATATTACTGTATGATGCTTTTCCCTCATTCTTAAGTAAATCTTTGATCTTAGTTACTTTCCCTTGATGTATAACCCGAGAAAAACCTTGTTGTCTTAAGTTTGTAAGTATGCTGTTATTTTCTTCCCCTTTGTAGTTGGCGGTTATAATTACTGTTTCTTCTTTTTGCTGTGTTGTTATAAAGTCAACAACATCACTTACTTGTTGGCGTTTTACTTGTTTTTCTGAAATTGGTGAAATTGTTTTTCCTACTCTAGAAAAAAGAAGTTTTAGATAATCGTATATTTCTGTACTTGTACCAATGGTTGATCTAGGATTATTGGTGGTTGTCTTCTGCTCAATAGCAATTGCAGGGCAAATTCCGAGTATTTCATCTACTTCTGGTTTCTGTAATTTGCCTAGGAACTGGCGGGCATATGACGATAGACTTTCAATGTAGCGTCTTTGTCCCTCGGCAAATAAAGTGTCAAAGGCTAATGAAGATTTACCACTACCTGATACTCCAGAAATAACAATTAATTTGTCTTTTGGTATGTTAATTGAGATGTTTTTAAGGTTGTGCACGCGTGCGCCCTTAATCACAATTTTATTTGAAGTATTTATTTGTTTTTTAGTCATCTAATTTTTACACAATTTGCAAAGCTAATAAATTAGATTTGGATAATTAAAATTGTTTTACTATATTTGTCCCTGTAATAACAAAATTAATTAACAACATACTCGCCTATAGTCACACATTTACTTTAAAATTCTTATTAACTAAAATAAAGTATATGTTGTTAGACAATTTCTCAGATAAAGTATTGGTTCAAAATTTTTTAAATGGTGATAATAAATCATTTGAGATTCTATTAAGTAGACATAAAAGTAGAGTATTTGCTTTTATTATGTCAAAAGTTAAAAATCGTGATATTACGGAAGATATTTTTCAGGATACCTTCATTAAAGTAATTAATTCTTTACAAAAAGGTAAGTATAATGAGGAAGGGAAATTCTTGCCTTGGATGATGCGTATATCTCATAATTTAGTGATTGATCATTTTAGAAAGGAGTCAAAAATGAGAAAAATTAGACCTAATTCAGAATTTGATATTTTTGATGTTATAGATGATGGGAATAAAAATCAAGAAGAAATAATGATACAAAGTCAGGTGCATTTCGATTTGAAAATATTAATTGAGCAGTTACCTTATGATCAAAAAGAAGTATTAAAGATGAGATATTTTGAAGATTTATCATTTAAGGAAATATCAGATTTAACTGATTCAAGTATTAATACAGCTTTGGGTAGAATGCGTTATGCCTTAATAAACCTTAGAAAGTTAGCCGATAAGCAGCATATTGACTTGCAGTTGAAGTAAACGTTTAGTTTATATAATATAAAGCAGGGTATTGCGTTTAGTACATAATGAAACTTAAAAAAATCTTATATGAGAAAAAACTCTACTCTAAAAATGTGGAATCATCTGTTAAAAGAAGAATATACTTTATTTGACAAATCGGTACACAGCATACTTTCTGAAAGTCAGATTGGACCTAAAAAAGAAACTATAGATACTATTCTTGCATATGCAAGTTCAGTGAAAGCAATTAGAACAAAGTTGAAAGATAAAATTCTAATTTCGTTAAACTAAGTGGTTTTGGTTAGTAAAAGAGGCCATTAGGCCTCTTTTATTTTTTACCTTTGTTTTGTGAATAAACAAGAAAGAACAGACTGCTTTATAGCTCACTTTTCTGAGCATATGCCTGTAGCTAAAACAGAACTTAACTATTCGAATGTTTTTGAACTTACAGTTGCTGTATTGCTTTCTGCACAATGTACGGATAAACGAATTAACATAATTACTAAGGATTTATTTAGAGAGATGCCTACAGCCAAAGTTATGGCTGAATCCTCAATAGATTTAATTTTTAATTTAATTAAATCCTGTACTTACCCAAGGAATAAAGCAAAGCATTTATCTGGTATGGCAATAATGTTGGTGCAAGATTTTAATAGTGAAATCCCTTCAAACCTTAAAGATTTACAAAAATTACCAGGTGTGGGGAGGAAGACAGCTAATGTAGTAGGTTCAGTTTATTTTGATATCCCAGCTATGCCAGTGGACACTCATGTGTTTAGAGTTGCCGATAGAATTGGTCTTACCACTAATGCAAAAAATCCTTTGCAAGCTGAATTACAGTTATTAAAATTTTTCCCAAAAGATAAATTAAATATTGCTCATCATTGGATGATATTGCACGGAAGGTACATTTGTAAGGCAAGAAGCCCAGATTGTGAAAGGTGTGGTATTACGTCTATTTGCAAGTATTACTCAAAAAATTAATTTTGTTAATAAAACTGTCTAATTTTTTTTGATGTTTGTTAGATAATTCCTCTAATTTGTACAAAATTTATAGTTATGAGTAAAAAAGACCAAAGTGCAAAATTAAAAGCATTAGAACTTACTTTAGGTAAGTTAGAAAAATCCTACGGAAAAGGAGTAGTAATGAAGTTAGGTGATAGGGTAGTCGAAGATATTGAGGCTATACCAACAGGTTCAATTGGTTTGGATTTAGCTCTTGGTATAGGTGGATATCCAAGAGGTAGAGTTATTGAAATTTATGGTCCTGAATCTTCTGGAAAAACAACTTTAACTATCCACGCAATTGCTGAGGTGCAAAAGCAAGGTGGTATCGCTGCTTTTATTGATGCTGAACATGCTTTTGATGCTGCATATGCCAAAAATTTGGGTGTTGATGTCGATAATCTATATATTTCACAGCCTGATAATGGTGAGCAAGCTTTAGAGATTGCGGATCATTTAATTAGTTCTGGAGCAGTGGATTTAGTAGTAATTGATTCAGTTGCGGCGCTTACACCAAAATCAGAAATTGAAGGAGAAATGGGTGATTCCAAAATGGGGCTTCATGCTCGATTGATGTCTCAAGCACTTAGAAAGCTTACTGCTACAATTAGTAAAACACAATGTACAGTTATCTTTATTAACCAGATAAGAATGAAGATTGGTGTTATGTTTGGGAACCCTGAAACAACTACTGGTGGTAATGCTCTTAAGTTTTACTCTTCTATTCGTTTAGATATAAGAAGAATTGGTGCCATTAAGAATGGAGAAGATATCATTGGTAACAGAACTAGAGTGAAAGTGGTAAAGAATAAAGTCGCTCCACCTTTTAGGAAAGTTGAATTTGATATTATGTTTGGTGAAGGAATTTCTCGTTCAGGTGAGGTATTGGATAAAGCGGTAGATTTAGATGTTGTTAATAAATCTGGATCCTGGTTTAGTTATGGTGATACAAAACTTGGTCAAGGGCGTGATGCTGTAAAACAAATGATTGCTGACAACCCAGAGCTTGCTCAGGAAATTGAAACAAAAATTAAAGAAGCCTTAACTCAAGAATAAATACTGATGATGCGTAAAATTGCATTTTTTTCGGTTCTTTTATTTTGTGCTTGCGTTGGTAAGGAAAATAATGCTAAAAAATCAGAAATTATTTTACTTTCTGAAGCAATTCAAAAAGATCCTACGAACACTATTTTATTATTAGATAGAGCTAACTACAATAAGGAACTTAATAATCTAGAATCTGCTCTTTTTGATTTAACTCAATGTGTGCAGCTTGACTCTCTAAATCCTGATTTTCATTATTCAGTTGCAGAAATTTATTTTGAGCTTTCAAAAAGGCCTAATGCTAATGGTAAGTACCCTTCATTAGTCAAAAACCATTTAACTAAAGCGATAGAATTAAATGATAAGGATCAGAAGTCTCAAGCTTTACTAGGTGAGTTGATGTTAGCTTATGCAAAATATAAAGAAGCTATTGACTGTTTTAATTCTTCATTAAAAATTGAATATAATCAAGCAAAAACACATATGTTAATGGGCTATGCTTTTAAGCAGTTAGGTCAAGATGATAATGCTATTAATTGTTTTAGAAATTCTGTAAATGTCAATCCTGAGTTTAAGGAAGGGTTTATTCAGCTAGGGCAAATGTTTCATATTAAGGCAGATACAAGTGCAATATTGTATTATAATAATGCTTTGCAATTAGACTCTACTGATGAGATGACTCTTTATAACAAAGCTTTGTTTTATCAAAGCACTATGAATTGGAATGCTGCCTTGGAGGCATATTCTGATTTGCATAAAGTTAATTTTACTCACAGTAGTGGACATTATAATATTGGATTTATCCACATGGAATTAGGGCTTTATGATGTGGCTTCTAATAATTTTTCAGATGCTATTTATTCTAATTCTGAATTTTTTGAGGCTTATTATTCTAGGGGGAATTGTTTTGAAACTTTAGGAAATATAAAACAAGCGGAAATAGATTATAAAAGAGCAATAGAGATTAATCCTAAATATACTTTTGCATTGGAAGCTTTAGAGCAATTGCAATTACAAAATAAAAAATATAAAAAATAATGAGTGTACAAGACCAAATTACAAGCGATATAAAGGATGCAATGAAAGCTAGAAATGTAGATAAACTAGCTGCTCTTAGAGCGGTAAAGTCTGCTATCATGTTAGAAGCAACTAAAGATGGTAGCGCATTAGTCTCTGATGAAGTCTCTTTGAGGCTAATTGCTAAGTTAGTAAAGCAAAGGAAAGACTCTGCTATAATTTTTGAAGAGCAAAATCGACCTGACTTGGTAGTTGATGAAGTAAATCAACTTGCTTATCTTGAGCCTTACTTACCATCTCAGATGAAAGAGGAAGAGGTCAGACAGATTGTTAAAGAAGTTATTGAAAGTGTTGGGGCATCATCACCTGCTGATATTGGTAAATGTATGGGTCCTTTAATGGGAAGGTTGAATGGTAAGGCAGATGGTTCACTAATTTCTAAACTAGTAAAAGAGGAGCTTTCCTAGTTAGATTTTGAGATAATAAGTAGGTTTTAAAGAAATAGAGGAAATGAAAAAGGCGAACAAATGTTCGCCTCTTCTTTTTTAGCACCAACTAAAAAATTTATTTTATTTTATCCAAAATTACTTTAAAAGCTTCTGGGTGATTCATTGCTAAATCAGCTAAAACTTTTCTATTTAGCTCTATTCCGTTAGCGTGAATTTTACCCATAAATTGGGAATAAGACATTCCGTGTAATCTTGTTCCTGCATTAATTCTTGCAATCCATAATGCACGGAAAGTTCTTTTCTTGTTTTTTCTATCTCGGTATGCATATTGCATTCCTTTCTCTACAGCATTTTTTGCTACTGTGTGTACATTTTTTCTTCTCCCAAAGTATCCTTTGGCAGCTTTTAAAATTTTGTCTCTTCTAGCTTTTGCAGCTACTGAATTTACCGATCTTGGCATAGTTTAATTTTTTTTGGTGTATAGTGGCTTTTAATTTTTTGCCCTTACTTGAACTATATACCTGGTTAATAACCTAATTAGTTTTGTTAGATACCTAACTGAAGCTTAACACTTTTTGTATCAGCTTTTGATACAAATCCTGTTTTAGTTAAGTTGTGCTTTTGTTTAGTCTCTTTCTTGGTTAAGATGTGTGACTTGAACGCATGCTTTCTTTTTAGGTTACCATAACCAGTAAGTTTGAATCTTTTCTTGGCTCCAGCCTTTGTTTTCATTTTTGGCATTGTTTCTCTTTATTTTATTTCTTCTTTTTTGGTGCTATTATCATTATCATTTTCTTTCCATCAAGCTTTGGCATGGTTTCAACTACACCTATATCCTCTAGCGCTTGTGCTAGTCTTAAAAGCAAGATTTGTCCTTTGTCTTTAAAGATGATTGATCTACCTCTAAAGAATACAAATGCTTTTACTTTTGATCCATCTTCTAAGAAACTTTTTGCATGTTTTAACTTAAAATCAAAATCATGTTCTCCAGTATTTGGTCCAAACCTTAACTCTTTAATAACAACCTTTTGTGCTTTGCTTTTGATTGCTTTTTGCTTCTTTTTTTGGTCGTAAATAAACTTCTTATAATCTATTATTTTACAAACTGGTGGTTCAGCTTTTGGAGATATTTCTACTAAATCTAAGTTAAGGTTTCTGGCAATTTTAAGTGCCTCATCGAGCGAAACAATATTTGGTTCGCCTCCTTCACCTACCATTCTTACGAATGCTGCTGTTATTTCTCTGTTAGTTCGGTGAAGTTTTTTCTCTATTACTCTACCTCTGAATGGTCTCTTTTTTGCGATTGCGTTGCCGTTTTTAGTTATTAAAAGCTATTAAATTATCTATTTCTTCTGTTATTATTGTTACTAATCCATCAACCGAAATGCTTCCTAAATCTTCACCTCCATGTTTACGAACGGAGACAGTTCCATCATTTTCCTCTCTTTCGCCAACTATGATGATGTAAGGAACTTTTGAAACTTCTGCATCTCTTATCTTTCTACCAGTAGTTTCAGCCCTATGATCAATTGGGCCGCAAATATCGTAATTTTTTAATACTTGAGATACTTTTTCGGCATAATCATGAAATTTCTCGCTGATGGGTAATATTATGTACTGGTCAGGGGCTAGCCAAAGTGGAAAGTTACCTCCACAATGCTCTATTAATACTGCAATAAATCGCTCCATCGATCCGAATGGTGCTCTATGGAGCATTACTGGCCTATGTTTTTGGTTATCGGCACCTGTGTATTCTAGTTCAAAACGCTCTGGTAAATTGTAGTCAACTTGAATAGTTCCTAATTGCCACTCTCTTCCTAAAGCATCTTTTACCATAAAGTCCAACTTAGGACCATAAAATGCAGCTTCACCATATTCTATAACTGTTTCTAACCCTTTTTCAGCAGCTGCTTGGATAATAGCTGATTCTGCTTTTTCCCAGTTCTCATCCGAACCAATGTATTTTTTTTTGTTTTCAGGATCTCTTAAAGAAATTTGTGCTTTAAAATCTTCAAATCCTAAGGCTTTAAAAACATATAATACCAAGTCAATTACTGACATGAATTCTTGTTTAACTTGATCAGGACGTACAAATAAATGAGCATCATCTTGTGTAAATCCTCTAACACGAGTTAATCCATGTAATTCGCCTGATTGCTCGTAACGATAAACTGTACCAAACTCTGCGAAACGAACAGGTAAGTCACGGTATGAATATTGTTTTGATTTGTAAATCTCACAATGGTGAGGGCAATTCATAGGTTTAAGAAAAAACTCCTCTCCCTCATTCGGAGTTTTGATAGGTTGAAAAGAATCCTCTCCATATTTTTCATAATGTCCTGAACAAACATATAAATCCTTATGGCCAATATGTGGTGT
>Ga0075444_10002858_pt1 | contig 10349 bp, 9 predicted proteins | sample CoawatmetaG01DNA_FD_76836 | JGI IMG/M metagenome (GOLD analysis project Ga0075444, IMG submission 76836) | Marine microbial communities from the West Antarctic Peninsula - Coastal water metaG017-DNA | ecosystem: Environmental > Aquatic > Marine > Coastal | place: Atlantic Ocean: West Antarctic... | reverse complement strand
TTAGTTCAGATTTTTGAGCCATTACTATTATTACTTCATCTACTTTAGCTATTGGCTCTAAATGAGTAGGAGTTGTATTTTTCATTGATGTATAGGGGTTGCTCTGAAAAGTTAAGATATTATCTTAATACAAATAAAAAAAATTCCATAGGATTTAGAGGTTAATATCTTTTCAAGATTGTTGATAAATAGTTGGAAGTAAATTACCTAAATATTCCATTTCTTCATTCGCATGTTGTTGCAAATTATCAGCATCATTCTCATTTAGTAATAACATACGGACTAAAAAAGTATTGCCAATAAAACCTATAAGTGAAGGAATTACCTCATTCTCTTTTCTCTTAGCAATATGTCCTAACCAAAATCGAGATCTCATTTCAGCCCCATCTTCTGTATCTCTCACAATATGGCACATTTTTGCTTGATTCATTTCTTCATCAATTAGACCTACTCTTGCACAAATGACAAATGTATTCTCATTATTAGGATCATAACCAAAAAATTCAGTGGGGCTTACAAACTGAATTCTTAACTTTAATAGATCATCCCCAATATATTCATGAACTAAATGGCTGGCACCGATGATTCTACCCTTTTCTTTGTTTTCCCAATCCATCCAGACATGGTCTTTTGGATGCCATTTTTTATACTGTTTTGTAGTTTGAAGATAGTCAGAAAACCACCAATTCACCATTTCTGCCTTTACATCTGGCATGAAAGTTCTCACTGCTACTAAAAAGGTGCCATCTGGAAGTCTACTAACTTCATTATTATAAACTCCAACTTCTTCAATAAGTGCTTTTCGAGCATCAATGCTACTTGTTAAAGGCTGAAAACCAAATTTAGCTATTACAATCAGAATGATTAGAACTAAGATAAAAAAAAGTGTTTTGATCTTTTTATGAATCATTAATTAAATCTTTTATGTTATTCAACTGTTAGTAAGAAGCGTCCATTAGTTGCTGAACTGAGAATATTTGGTTTAAGAAATGCCCATGCAGATGCAGCATCACGAGTGTAGGCATCCATGAATGCTAAGGATGCAGTATTAAAGATTTCAAGCCCATCATAATCAGGGATCATATCTACCTCACGATGAATCAGTCCACCAAAATAGTGGTCACCATCTTCGATCAATAACAGGTATTTATCCCCTGTTAACTTATCAGGAAGGCTTAAAATCTCGTTCTGATATTCTGCTGCTCGTCGACCATCACCCATTAAACCGTAATCCTTTGGTCCTGTTGATAGAAAAGTTGGAGTCATTCCACCCTTCCAAGTATTCTCTGGCATCATAGCCATTTTGCCTGGATCGCTTAACATAACTGCCGCCATGAACCGGTCTTCACTACTCTCTGTTATATGATTATTCATTGGATTTCTTATTCTCTGCCCAGTATTAACCAATACCACTTGAGTGCCAATCGAATGTCCAGCTGCAATAATCATATTTTGATTCAACTTACCCTTTAAACCGGGATTCTGTCGCTCTATAGCATCTAGATTATCGAGGACAAAAGACATGTCTGAAATTCGGGTATCAATAATACGAATCATGTCTTCAGTCTTACTCGGGACAATACCATAGTTGGCATCTAGATGATTTGGCAGAATGACTACGTAACCATGTTCTGCCCAGAATTCAACTACCAGATTATATTTTTCACTTGAGGAAAATGTACCATGAGAAAAAATAATGATGGGAAACGGTCCGCCCTGATCTGGATAGACAATCCGTAAAGACATTTCTCTATTTTGGAATGGGATTGGCAATATCGCTATTCCATCCCTGTTAATCGTCAAAGGCCCAACTACACCATCATAAGAAATCTTAGAACTTACATCAGCACAACCAATGAAACTAATCAATATTGCTGATATGAGGATCAGTTTTCTCATTTTCTTTTTTTGTTTAATATGACGATTTTATTGTTTAAAATTCTTATCCTCAATTAATCGGCATTTGGCATAATAAGAACCTTCCCATTTCTACCAGATTGTTCAGCACGAGAGACTGCTTGCTTGATTTGATCAATGGTAAAACGAGAGTCAATATTGGCTTTTAGAGTCCCATTCAAAATCAAGGGAATAATTTGACCAAAAGCAGCCTGTATATCTTCCATGTTAGCTGCCTCATACCATTTAGAAAGCCAAAAGCTTCGCAAACGAATATCATTGACTATAGTCATACCCGTGTTCAGAGTTGCATCTTTTCCTGAAAGAACACCATAAGCAACCATAGTTCCACCATAACCAAGGCTATTTGCAAGTCGTGTATAGGTATCACCACCAACGGCATCGAGTGCTAACATAACAGGAGCATTGTCAGTTGCTCTGGAGATTTGTGAAACAAGATCTGGCCCATCTATGAGCACTACATCTCCACCTTTTTCGATCAAGTCTTCAGCCAAACCTTCACGACGAACAACATTGATAGTTTTTATGCCACGTTGTTTTGCAAGTTGAATAATATACCCACCAACAGCTGAATTCGAAGCGCTCTGCACAAGCCATTGGCCCTCTTTCATCTCTACAAAAGAATTCAACATGATTAATGCTGTCATAGGATTGACTACGGTCATTGACAGTTGCTCAATCATATTAGAATCAAGAGGTCCAAGATTAGGCAAAGGAAGAAATCCAGATGCAGGAGCTACTATTTCATTCCGCCAGGTTCCAGTTTCTCCACCAAGAAGAAGCACTAATTGACCTACTATTAAATGTTTTATTTCTGGGGATACTTCTAGCACCCTGCCTATCCCTTCCTTGCCTGGTTTATAGGGTAATACTGGATCTATACCATAGTTACCCTCTATCTGTAATAAATCTGATGGATTAATGGGCACAGCCAATACTCTTACTCTAACTTCACCACTCCTTAATGATTGTGAGTTATCTTCCTTTACTTCAAGAACATCTGAAGGGTTACCAAGTTGACTAAATTCTATATATTTTAGCTCTCCAGCAACTGAGTTATTAACCAGAATACATAGAGGAATGAAGATTAAAAAAAGTGAAAAGATTTTAATATTAGAAAAATATTTCATAGTATGAATCCTTAATTTTTATATAGTTGCTTCGACTTTAATTGGTGAGCCATCAAAAAAGCGTTCCAGTCGAAATGGCAGCAAATCAATTGTAGGCTTATTCTGAATCATTTCACTTATTACTTTTCCTGCACCAGGCCCAATTCCAAATCCATGTCCACTAAATCCTGTGGCAAGATAAAAACCTGGTATTTTTTGTATAGGTGAGATAACAGGAACAACATCTGGGGTTGTTTCAACCATTCCTGCCCAAGACTCAATGATTTTTGCATCTTTTAATTCTGGATACACATTTGAAATTTCACTCGATATTTTTGCAATAACATTTTTATTTGGTTTTGGATTTAACACCCTGTTTTTTTCAAAAGGGGATTCTTTATCTAGGTCCCATGTTTTTGGTGCGGTCAATTCATCAATAAATTCCTTGCCTATTGATAATCTTAATCCATTAAACTCTTTAATTAGTGCTTGAATATATTTAGGAGCAAAGTACAAAGTTGAAGGTGTTATTGGATGATCTAAAATTGAACCATGTGCAACTGTATAGCCACCATCAAGGCGTTTTCTTATACTGACTTTTTTATCAAAAATACTTCCATTGATTTTTGTTTCAATAGGATTTGTCCTAGCAACAGTTCCTTTTACTTTTAATTGTGGAACTTTAATACCGAGGGATCTGCAAAAATATGATGACCATGCGCCCGCAGCACAAAGAACAGTTGAGGTATTGATAGAGCCTTTTTCTGTAATGACTTTTGAAAGTCCTCCACCTGATGTTTCTAGACCTCTGACCGAACAGCCAGTAATTATTATAGCTCCATGTTTTTTTGCAGCCTGAGCAATTGCCAATGTTGCCTTCTGGGGCTCAGCTCTTCCGTCTGTCCGTGTGATAATTCCGCCACGCCAATTGTTTGATGCTAGGCCAACTTCATTCCCAAGTTCTTTACTATTTAAAATGTCTGTTTTTATGCCATATTTTTTTGCTAATTTAAGCCAAGGGTCATGGCTTTCAAATTCTTTTTCATTATATGCGGTGTATATGCAACTGCCTTCTTCATAACCCGTTTCTAATCCTGTCATAGAAGTAAAGCTTCTCCATATTTGTTGACTTTGTAACATCATAGGAATTTCTCTTTCATCCCTACCTTGAATACGAATAAAGCCCCAATTTCTTCCTGATTGTTCCCCTGAAATATAACCTTTCTCACACAAGCAAACTTTTATGCCTGCTTTTGCAAGAAAATAAGCAGTAGATACACCAACTATTCCACCGCCTATTATTACAACATCTGCATTCTTAGGAAGATTAATTGTAGATTCATAGTCACCACTCCAAGTAGAGCTCACATTATTTATATCAATACTCTTCATTTGTCATTTAATTCCTATACACATCAGTTCCAAAGCTCTCTCAACTCTAGGTTAACCTACCGCTGCATATGCATAGAGGTAGTTTCTTTATTTTTTATATAGATTTATCTATTTCTAGATCAATTAGATTACACTGAGTGAAATGGTTAGTAAATTCGATAAAGAACTTGGTCTTGATAGAACTATCACTCGACGTGATTTTGGTTATGGAACATCCCTACTTCTTAGTACTGCGGTTGTTGGATGTGGAAAAAGTATTGATAAAAAAATCCAATCAAATAGTGGTTATTCTTTCGATGTTAGCGCTAATTGGTATGGCCCTGGAGGCATTGGTGATTATGCTAAGTCTCATGGTAATACACCTGAACTCATTAAAACTGCACATGAAGTAAGATCGGGACGATTCAATAAAAATAATGCACACGCAGTTGATTCTGGAGAGGAATATGATCTTGTGGTTGTTGGAGGTGGTTTTTCTGGTTTATCTGCAGCTTATCACTTCAATCGTTTAAATCCTGCAGGTCGTGTCCTTATACTTGATAACCATCCACTTTTTGGTGGGGAAGCGAAACGTAATGATTTCAATGTTAATGGCATTCATATTTCAGGGCCACAGGGGTCCAATGATTTTGGTATTCCATCTGCTACTGGTGGTCCCGATGATTATTTTTCTGCATTGAATCTGCCAAGAGAATTTAACTACGTGGAACCAGGAGGATCCGCAGCTGGCATGCGTATTCCGATAGATAATTATGATTACATGACCTGGCAAGAGAAGCACTATGATGTAGGCCATTTTTTTAATGGCGCAGTAAATCCCTGGATCAAAGATGTGTGGGGGACTGGATTGAATTCGACTCCATGGAGTACTGAGGTAAAAGATGCTTTTTCTCGTGTTCGTTCAACTGAGATAGAAGATCAGAGCGGACGAAATACAGATCGATGGCTAGACTCTATTACTCTAAAGTCTTATTACGAAGAAGAATTGGGATTGCCGCCTCAGGTTACATCTTTTTATGATCCAATTATGGCTAGCATCATTGGTCTTGGCTGTGATGGCATCAGTGCATATTGGGGTAAGTATTTTGATATGCCTGGTTTCAAGAAGCCTGAACTATATAATGAAAATTTATTGCAGAGTTTTCCAGGTGGTAATACTGGCATTGCCAGACACTTTGTTAAGAAACTTATTCCAGATGCAATCGATGGAACATCGTTTGAGAAAGTATTGTTTGGCAGAATTGCTTTCGATCAATTAGATCGCGAGGATAAGCCTGTTCGCATAAGACTTGACTCAACAGCGGTAAATATTGAGCATGCGAGCCAAGTTAATGGAAATGAGCGAGTTCATATTACCTACGCTAAGAATGGAGAGCTAAATCAGTTGAAGGCCAAAGCAGTCGTAATGGCGACTGGTGGCTGGGTTAATCGTCATGTACTTAAAGACTTACCTAGTGAATATCATGGAGCTTATGGCAAGTTTGGACATTCACCAGTCCTCGTAGCCAATGTTGCTCTAACAAATTGGCGCTTTTTAGAGCGCCTTGGTGTTTCAGCTGCAATTTGGCCTGAAGGATTTGGCTTTACTTGCAACATACGCCGACCAATGATTGTTGATGGTAAATCTCAACCGTTGCATCCAGATAAGCCAATCGTATTAACCTTTTATACGCCTATTTTTAAGCCTGGTCTTGAAAGAAAAGAGCAAGGTGCTGTTGGCCGAGCAGAGTTACTGAGTACATCATTTTCTGATTATGAACGACAAATCCGTGAACAAATGACGACAATGTTTTCTGCTGGAGGCTTTAATCCGGCAGAAGATATCGCTGGAATTATTTTAAATCGCTGGGGCCATGCTTATGTTAATCCAGATCTGGGCTTTATGTTCGGTAAGGATGGCAATATGGCACCACCTGATGTAATACGTAAGCCTTATGGGCGTATTGCGATCGGTCACTCTGAGTTGAGGGGTCACCAATATTGGTCGGGTGCTGCTGGTGAAGGTCGCCGTGCTGTCGAAGCACTCTTGGACCTGCATTTTTAGAAAAAACCCTTAATATCTGTTGTCCGAAAGGACGTTTCAATCCCGTTTCCGGGCACCAATTGAAGTCGTGAAACCCAATGTTTATATAAATTTCAGAGATTCCCTGCATTCCCACACAATAACTAGATTACGTCTTTTGATCAGCCAAGTTATAGGCAGGCTGCGTTACCGAGTAAGCCCAATAGATAAAAATAAATTGTAATGGTAAACGAACATAAAGCAGAGAAACAGAGAGATCAGGAAAAGCCTCAGGTGTAATGGCCATATAAATATTTGCAGGATAAACGGCAACTAGCAGAGCAACTAATCCCCAACCAGCTATTTTGCGAAGGCGAGGAATCAAAACACAGACACCTCCTAGTATTTCAAAAAAGCCACTGATATAAACAGCCTCGGGATGCAATGGAAAAGCCGGAGGCATAATGGATAAATAAAAGTCTGGATTAATAAAATGGTCTACTCCAAAGTTGATAAAAAAAGCAGCCAATCCAAATAGAACTAATTTTCTCCAGAAACCAACTGGTAGTTGCAGTGTTGAAAAAATATTAGATATAAAAGTGATTATGCTTCCCATTACCACTCAATAGTTATCAGATAACCTTGTGCCATCTCTTCACTAATGGTCCACAGGCGCTCTGCCATTGGTTTATCAAATATATAATTATCACCACCAACTGTAACCGCATTACAATCCTCAAAATAGGCACCACTGACTCCCTTGAGAGAGGGATTGGTGGCCACATAAACTTGAGTGGCAGCACCCTCTTGGGGTGTCTTCGCAATAAGGTCGCCAAACCAATCAAACGCTTTACGCATAATTATAGGGGCGGTGCGGGCAATATTGGTTTTGACCAAACCCGGATGAATAACATTTGAAGTAATACTGGAACCTTCCAATCGTGTAGCCAGTTCAAGTGAAAATAAGGCATTGGCTAACTTGGATCGACCATAAGCTTCCTGGGCATCAAATACACCTTCACCTCTAAGGTTGTCAAAGTCTATACCCACCGCAGGAGCCTGAATATAGGCAGACATACTGCCAACATTGACAATGCGACTTTCCTGAGCCTTTTTCAACAAGGGCATTAATCTATTTACCAATACAAAGTGACCCAAATGATTCACAGCAAATGTCTTCTCGATACCGTTCACTAATTCCAACTCGCCAAAGGTATTAATGCCTGCATTACACACCAGGATATCAATAGGGAGACCTAATCCGGCAACTGTGTCTGCGCACTCTACAACAGATTGTAAACTGGACAACTCCAGCGCTACGGGTGTGGTAGTGCCCGGCACTCCGGCACAGGCTTTACTGGCTTTTTCAAGGGTTCTACCGGTACCAATGACATGTGCGCCTCGCAACGCTAACACCCTCATAGTCTCGAGCCCTAAGCCGGAATTACAGCCAGTGACTAAGGCTGTCTTTCCTGTTAAGTCCAATCCCAATGTGACCTCCTCAGCTGTCGATGTCGCACCAAAACCTCCCACTGGATAGCTATTGTCAATGCTCACAACAGGTTGATCTCTATCGCAACCTGCCAGCACTGGCATTGCAACCGCCGTTGTTCCATATAAAAACTGTCGTCTATTCATTTTTTTAACCTCTCATTGCCACTTTATCATTAAAAGTCTTCACACACTTCGCCTCTTAACATCTCTTTGAATAGCTTTAACTGACTTTGATCCAAACTCTGACTTGTCCACCAAGAAGCATGCTTATCCATACTAATCTTTTTGTCGATAACTATCCCCCACATTGGTGCTATTTGATTTGGGATCATTGAGTAACGAATATCTGTAACAAGATCATTCTTTTCGTCATAACCCAAATAATCTTGTGAAAACCATCGAAATCTCTCAATATCCCTTCCTTGTTGACTATCTTTGTCAACACTAGGGATATGATAGTTAAAGTCAAACCTCTTAATACTGTCCCCTGAACACCAAGTTGATGAATAAACTGTTCGAATTGCATCAACAAAATAAATTCCATCATGTTGATAAATAGATTTCCATAAAATTAAGTTTCCAAATGAAGGTTTAAGAGTTAGACGCTCGGCTTCATGACCTCTAGAATACGCGAGCTCCATTGCTGCTGAAAGAGTTCTTTCATATTGCATAAATCCTAAAAATAGATAAAAAGTAATCCATCCAATTGCAAAAAAACTAAACATCTTTTTTCGTGTCTTTATTGCTGTTACTGTCAGGATTATGATGGGTATTGTAAAGAGTGGATCAACTATAGATATATTATTCCAAGCGACTCGCTGATCCGAAAAAGGCCAAAAGAGTTGGGTGCCATAGGAAGTACATGCATCAAGTAATCCATGAGTCGCATACCCTAAAAAACTTGCTGTATAAACCATCTTGAGGCTCATTGACCCTCTAAGAAAAGGAAAAATAAATAGAGTAACAAGCAAAGAGCCAAAGGGAATAAAAAAAAGCGAGTGAGTAAATTGCCTATGATACTCAAGAAAAACAATCGGATCGTCTGAGGATTGAATCAAAACATCTAAATCAGGTGCCAAACCAGCAAGAAAACCAATCAATGCAATCCGTAGGATATTATTTTTTTTAGCTATTGACTGTGAAAATGCTGCACCAACTGCACCTTGAGTTATTGGGTCCATATTGGTTCGTAGATATATTTATTAAAGTTATACATTAAGGGTTTCCAAGGTATTATTTTAACTTTATAACTACCTCTGTCATGATTTCCACTAGCTCCAACAACTGCAATAGTTTTTACCTCTTTAAGTACTTCTTTTATATAAGTTTTAGAATAATTAATAATCATTTATATGTTACTTGCACTACTCCCACTCAATAGTAGACACTTATATTTTCCTCCTTAAAACAATATCTTATAAAGGTTAAAATCTTGTATGTCAAATGTGTGTCAACTTTTCCCTTGCTTAATTGTTTTAGTTCCTCAATTGAACAGCTGTGCAATCCAAGAAACTAAATAATAAATCGTTGGCACAATTATTAAGATAATTGAAATTACAGTAATCACTACTGTGGCCAAAAGATCTCTTACAAAAAAAACTAAAAAATCTTTGGTATTTTCAGTGCCTCGAAAAATTAAAAGATACAGCAAGGACCATGGGAATAAAATAACAAATGCTGTTGTGTATGCCAGACCGTCCCAAAATCCCATTATTAGATATGGGTTTTCTTTTTCTTCCAATTCTCTTTTCAAACTCTATGCCTAAAATTTTATGCCTATTATTTCCACTCAATAGTAATTCATTTTTAAACCCTTACAGAGCAAGGGTTTCAGAGGGGGATAATTTAGTTTGTAGTTACTTTGTAGTATCGAGGTATAACACTTGTTTCTTATCATTATAATAACCCCAGTCATTTCAGTAATTTACAAATCCCCTAATATAGACTTGTTAGTATATTAAGACTCTTTTTAAGAGTCACTTTTGTTATCTTATCAAACACCAATTATGGTGGAAGATATACAATAACTTATAATTTCATGGTGTATATTTATATTTATGGAAACAGAACGAATAAGAATAATGGAGGTTAATATAGCGATATACGCTTAACGAACCAACACTTTACGTTACAACACCTAAAGAATACCTGCGAAGCTGCTCAAATACTTTTTCGGACTTTTCATATTCCTTATTTTAACCCATTTTATGACAAAGAATGTCTCTCTAAAAATTACTTTTATGTATATAAAATAAAATAAGAAAATAATTCTATATGTAACCTTTACTTCCCTTTGGGGTTATGATAAGTTTGCGTTACATTTAATCGTGTGATCTCTGTCACACATATAAACAAGGAGTAATTATGGACGTATTAGGTTTATTAATTCCAATAGCAGGAATGGGAATGGTGGCATATATTGTTTTCATAACTCA
>Ga0075444_10002857_pt1 | contig 10351 bp, 8 predicted proteins | sample CoawatmetaG01DNA_FD_76836 | JGI IMG/M metagenome (GOLD analysis project Ga0075444, IMG submission 76836) | Marine microbial communities from the West Antarctic Peninsula - Coastal water metaG017-DNA | ecosystem: Environmental > Aquatic > Marine > Coastal | place: Atlantic Ocean: West Antarctic... | reverse complement strand
TGACCTGGCTCAACTATTCCAACCCCTACATCTCGCCCTTCCAGGAGATGCAGAAGTGGAAGACCCACCCCGAAATCGCAGCGATCCTGAAGGGCGCCAAGCGCGTCAGCTACGGCGCGCGCGCGATCAGCGACGGCGGGCTCCAGTCGATCCCGAAGCTCGTCTTCCCGGGCGGCGCGCTGATCGGCGACAGCGCCGGCTTCCTCAACGTGCCGCGCATCAAGGGCACGCACACCGCGATGAAGAGCGGCATGATGGCCGCCGAAGCCGCGGCCGACGCGATTCTGTCGCAGCGCCAGCATGACGAACTGGCCGCTTACCCCGAAGCGTTCGAGCACAGCTGGGTGAAGAAGGAGCTGTCGATCGTCCGCAACGTCGTGCCCTTGGTCAAGAAGTTCGGCGATTTCCTGGGGTCGGGCCTCGCCGGCATCACGATGTGGCTCGAACATTTCGGCCTCAAGATGCCCTTCACGATGAAGCATCACCCGGATCACGAGACGCTGTGGCGCAAGGATCTGGTGAAGGCTCCGGTCTACCCGAAGCCCGATGGCGTCCTGACCTTCGACCGCCTGTCGTCGGTGTTCCTGTCGAACACCAACCATGAGGAGGACCAGCCCGTCCATCTGACTCTGAAGGATCCCAACGTCCCCGTCGAATATGATCTGCCGCTCTACGATGAGCCCGCGCAACGCTATTGCCCGGCCGGCGTTTACGAGATCGTCGGGCAGGAGACGGGCGATCCTAAGTTCGTCATCAACGCTCAGAATTGCGTCCACTGCAAGACGTGCGACATCAAGGACCCCACGCAGAACATCAACTGGGTGGTGCCGGAGGGCGGTGGAGGCCCCAATTATCCCAATATGTAAGCGTCTATTCCTAGCATCGGTTCTGAGCATCGCGGTCGCCGCGCCGGCTCAGGCCGATGTGGCACGCCGCGCCGATCCGGTCGCGGACTATATGCAGGCCCGCGTCGCCGATGCGGACGGCGACGTGACGACGGCGATTGCCGGCTACGCCCGCGCGCTCGCCGCCCGGCCTGCCGACGCAACGGTCGCGCTGAGGGCGTATCGCGAAGCGCTGGCCGCCGGCGACATCCCGCTCGCCACCCGCGCCGCCGCGGTGCTGCGCGACCAGCCCGGCGCGCCTGCCGACCTCGCGCTGCTCCCCCTCGCGCTCGCCGCCGCCCGCAACGATGCGGCAGGTGCCGAGGCCGCGACGCAGTCGCTCGCCCGCACGCCGCTGTCGGTGATGGTTCCGGCGCTTCGGGCGTGGATCGCCTACAGCCGCGGCGGGAATCCGAGCGCCCCGATCATCGCCGCCAATGTCGGCAGCACCCCCGTCGCCCAGCGCCTCGCGGCCGAGACCGCGGCCTTGCTTCAGATCGCGATGGGCGACGTGCAGGGCGGCCTGCGCGGGGTGCAGGCGCTCCGTGAAACCGGCTCGCCCGTCGATCTGCGCCTGTCCGCCGCGCAATTGCTGTTCGGCACCGGCCATCCCGACGAAGCGCGCGCGCTGCTCGCCGGTGACGACCCCGCGCTCGCCGCGCTCCGCCAGGGTTCCCCCGCCAAACCGACGCTCGCCTATGGCGTCTCGCGCCTGCTCGCTCGCGTCGCCGGCGACCTCGTCGATCAGGACGTCGCGCCGCTGTCGATCGCGCTCACCCGCACCGCGCTCGTCGCCTCGCCCGCCAACGATCGTGCCCGCCTTCTGCTCGCCCAGGCGCTCGCGGGGGAGGATGCGACCGATCAGGCGCTCGCGACGCTCGACGCGGTGCCCGCGTCCAGCCCCTTCGCCTCCACCGCCATCGCCGCGCGCATATCGATCCTCGCCCGCGCCGATCGCACCGCCGACGCGCTCGCACTCGCCCGCCGCGACGCCGAGCGCGCCGACGCCGGTCCCGCCGCCTGGCAGCTCTACGCCGACCAGCTCACCACCGCCGGCAACAACGCCGAAGCCGCCCGCTGGTATCGCCGCATCGCCGAGGCGCAGCCCGCCGCGTGGAACGCCTGGCTGCAATATGGCGGCGCGCTGGAGCAGGCGGGTGACTGGCCCGCCGCCCGCGCCGCGCTGAAAAAGGCGGTGGCGCTCGCCCCCGCCGAGCCGCTGGCGCTCAACTACCTCGGCTATGCGCAGGCCGAACGCCGCGTCGACGTTCCCGCCTCGATCGCGATGCTCCAGCGCGCGCACGCCGCCAAGCCCGACGATGCCTCGATCGCCGATTCGCTCGGCTGGGCGCTGTTCGTCAACGGCGACACCGCGCGCGCGCTGCCGCTGATCGAGCGCGCCGCCGAGGCGGAGCCGACGAATGCCGAAATCGCCGAACATCTCGGCGACGTCTATTGGGCGCTGGGCCGCCGTTACGAAGCCCGCTACGCGTGGCGCGCCGCGGCGTTGACCGCTCCGGCCCAGGACGCCGCGGCGCTCGCCACCCGGATTGCACAAGGCCCGCCCGCCCGATGATCGTCGAAGCCGCCCCTGCCAAGATCAACCTCGCGCTCCACGTCCGCCATCGCCGGCCGGACGGCTATCACGAGCTTGAAACGCTGTTCGCCTTCGCGGCCGATGGCGACACGGTGACCGTCGTCCCTGCCGACACCGATAGCTTTGCGATCACCGGCCCGTTCGCCGCGGCGCTCGAGACGGCATCCGGCCCGAACCTCGTGCAAAAAGCCGCCGGCGCCTTCCGCGAGACGTTCGGCATCGCCGGGCATCACGCGATCACGCTCGACAAGCATCTCCCCATCGCCTCAGGGATAGGCGGCGGATCGGCCGACGCCGCCGCGACGCTGCGCGCGCTCGCCCGCCTCCACGCGATCGCGCCGCAGGACCCGCGCCTGTTCGTCCTTGCCGAAACGCTCGGCGCCGACGTGCCCGCCTGCCTCGATGGCCGCACCACTTTGGGCACGGGCAAGGGCGAGGCGTTGATCCCCATCGCCGGCCTCGCCGGCACGCCGTTGCTCCTGGTCAACCCCGGCGTCGCGGTCAGCACCGCCGCGGTCTTCGCGCGCTGGGACGGCACTGACCGCGGCGGCATCGCCGGGGAGGGCGACCTTCTCACCCGCGCCGCCGCCGGCCGCAACGACCTGCAACCCGCCGCACTCGCACTCGCCCCCGTCATCGCCGACGTCCTGTCGCTCCTCGAAGGGGCAAATAGCGTCCACTTGGCGCGCATGTCCGGCAGCGGCGCCACCTGCTTCGCCTTGTTCGCGGACGAAGCGGCAAGAGACACAACCCGCGACGCGGCGGTAGCCAAAGGCTGGTGGACCCTAGCCACATCTCTTACCTAAAAGGTTATCCTTCCCGCTCGCCAACCGTCATCCCAGCGCAGGCTGGGATTTTATAGTTACAGCGCGCCACCAGCGCCGAGAAATACGCAAGCCTCCGCTAGGGTGACGCAAAAGGCTGCGAAAAGCCGCCGCTGCCACAAGCGCAACCCCTCCGCGTCCTCCGCGCCTCCGCGCGCAAAACCTCTTCGCGTCTTCGCGTCTTCGCGCGAACCATATCCACCAACCCCATGGCCCAAAACCAAAGTTCCCCTCTTGTTCTCATGGAACAAACATCGTACATACAGAACAGACGCGTTGCTCATGCCGCGCGCTTGCTCTAGCGAGGAACCCTCCCGATGGCCGCCAATCTGAAAGTGATCGACACCGGCATGGCAACCGCAAACGCAGACCGTCAAAAGGCGCTCGACGCCGCCCTCGCGCAGATCGACCGCGCCTTCGGCAAGGGCAGCGCGATGAAGCTCGGTCAGAAGGAAACGATGCAGGTCGAGGCGATCTCGACCGGCTCGCTCGGCCTCGACATCGCCTTGGGCGTCGGCGGCCTGCCGCGCGGCCGCGTGATCGAAGTCTATGGCCCTGAATCGTCGGGCAAGACGACGCTTGCGCTGCATGTCATCGCCGAAGCGCAGAAGAACGGCGGCACCGCCGCCTTCGTCGACGCCGAACATGCGCTCGATCCCGTCTATGCCAAGAAGCTGGGCGTCAACATCGACGAACTGATCGTGTCGCAGCCCGACACCGGCGAACAGGCGCTCGAAATCACCGACACGCTCGTCCGCTCGAACGCGATCGACGTGCTGGTGGTCGATTCGGTCGCCGCGCTGGTGCCGCGCGCCGAAATCGAGGGCGAGATGGGCGACAGCCACGTCGGCCTGCAGGCCCGCCTGATGTCGCAGTCGCTGCGCAAGCTCACCGGCTCGATCAGCCGCTCGCGCTGCATGGTGATCTTCATCAACCAGCTGCGCATGAAGATCGGCGTGATGTACGGCAATCCGGAAACGACGACGGGCGGCAACGCGCTGAAGTTCTACGCCTCCGTCCGCCTCGACATCCGCCGCACGGGCGCGATCAAGGACCGCGAGGAAGTCACCGGCAACACCACGCGCGTGAAGGTGGTGAAGAACAAGGTCGCGCCGCCGTTCAAGCAGGTCGAATTCGACATCATGTACGGCGAGGGCATTTCGAAGATCGGCGAGATCCTCGACCTCGGCGTGAAGGCGGGCCTCGTCGAAAAGTCGGGCAGCTGGTTCTCCTACGATTCGGTGCGGATCGGGCAGGGGCGTGAGAACGCCAAGAACTACCTGCGCGAAAACCCCGAAATGGCCGACCGCCTCGAAAAGGCGATCCGCCAGCGCACCGAAAAGGTCGCCGAGGAAATGATGGCCGGCCCGGAAGCCGACGACGATCTGTGATCGCCGCGCCATCCCATCGGATGCTACGAGGGGGCTCGCCGGCAACGGCGGGCCCCTTTCGCATGGAGGCGCTCCGGACGCCGACGTATCCTCCACTTCGTCCCCTTCCACGCTCGTTTTGGCGGAAATGGGTTGGGGGCGTAATCAGTATCGCTCCTCACGCCTTGCACGCAGCCGTATGGGCGGGGCGGGTGTCGTTCCTGCCCGATCCACACTCACCACGTCACCCCGGACTTGTTCCGGGGTCCACCGTGCGGCACGGGAAAGGTTGGAGGCTCAGGCCTCGCCCCCGCGGCTGAGTGAACCCCGGAACAAGTCCGGGGTGACGCGGAGCAAGGGGCAGACGTGCGCCCACCCCATCACAACCGGACCCACCCCATGACCACCGCCACAGACTGGACCGGTCGCGTCGGCCGCACCTGGGCCGCCGAATGGCAGCGCACCGACCGTTCCTTCGCCAATTTGTCTCCGCATCTCGACGCCGCGATCCGCAGCGCCGCCCCGGCCGGCCCCTTCCACGCGATCGACATCGGTTGTGGCCCCGGCGCCACCAGCCTCGCGCTCGCCGACGCCCGCCCCGACGCCACTGTCACCGGCCTGGACCTGTCCGCCGACCTGATCCGGACGGCGCGCACCCGAGCCGGTGACTGCGGCGCGGTAACCTTCCATCATGGCGACGCCATCGCGCTGGCCCCGCAACTCCCGCCCGCCGACCTCATCGTCTCGCGCCACGGCGTCATGTTCTTCGCGGATCCCGTCGCCGCCTTCGCCACGCTCCGCACCGCGGCTAGCCCAGGCGCCCGCCTCGTCTTCTCCTGCTTCCGCGACCGCAGCGACAATGTCTGGGCGTCCGATCTGATCGAGCAGGTCACCGGCAGCCGCCCGCAGCCCTTCGAAGGCTACGCCCCCGGGCCCTTCGGGTTCGCCGACCGGACCGCCACTGCCGCAATCCTGACCCAGGCGGGCTGGAGCGTCGACAGCGCCACCCGCATCGACTTCGCGTATGTCGCCGGGGCCGGCCCCGATCCGGTCGCCGATGCCGCCGATTTCTTCTACCACATCGGCCCGCTCGCCTCGGCACTCAAGGACGCCGCCGATCCATCGCTCGACGATCGGCTCAAATCGGCATTGCAGCGTTATACAGCCGACGGCATCGTCGCGCTCCCGGCCTCCGCCTGGATCTGGCGCGCGACCGCAACAGGGGAACAGCCATGATCATCGTCCACCATCTCGAAAACAGCCGGTCGCAGCGCGTGCTGTGGATGCTCGAGGAACTGGGCCTGCCCTATCAGGTCAAGCGCTACGAGCGGAACAAGACGACGATGCTGGCGCCGCCCGAGCTGAAGCAGGTCCACCCCCTGGGTAAGTCGCCCGTCATCGAGGATACGGACGGCGGCCACGTCATCGCCGAAACCGGTGCGATCGTCGAATATCTGGTCGAGAAGGCGGACGGCCGTCTGGGCGCGCCCGCGCACCGCGATTCGGCGCTCCGCTACCGCTTCTGGCTGCATTATGCCGAGGGCTCGCTGATGCCGCCGCTGCTGCTGAAGCTCGTCCTCAGCAAGGTGCCGCTGATGGGCAAACCTGCGATGAAGCGCATCCAGCCGATGATCGACGTCCACCTCGACTATGTCGAATCGGAGCTGAAGCAGCGCCCGTGGTTCGCCGGTGACGCGATGACCGCCGCCGACATCATGATGAGCTTCCCGCTGGAGGCGGCGCGCAGCCGCGCCGGTCTCGATACCGCTCGCCCGGCGACGATCGCCTGGCTGGAAAAGGTGCATGCCCGCCCGGCCTACCAGGCCGCGCTGGCGCAGGGCGGGCCCTACGCCTACGCCTGATCTTCGGCGTTTAGTGCCTGAAGCTGGTGGCCGGCGGCAACGCCGGCCCCTCCGCCACCGCCGGGTCGATCTCGGCCGGCTCGCGCGGATCGAAGCCGCCCTCCCACTTGGCGACGACCGACGCCGCCACCGCATTGCCGATCACGTTGGTCGCGGTGCGGCCCATGTCGAGGAAATGGTCGATGGCCAAGATCAGCAGCAGCCCCGCCTCCGGAATGTCGAACACCGGCAGCACCGCAGCGATTACCACCAGGCTGGCCCGCGGCACGCCCGCAATGCCCTTGGACGAGATCATCAGGAACAGCAGCATCGCCACCTGCGTCCCCAGCGGCATGTCGATGCCATAGGCCTGGGCGATGAACAGCGACGCGAACGTCATGTAGATCATCGACCCGTCGAGGTTGAACGAATAGCCCAGCGGCAGGACGAAACTCGCGATCCGCGGCGGCACCCCGAACTTGTCGAGCGCCTCCAGCATCCGCGGATAGGCCGCTTCCGACGAGGCGGTGGTGAAGGCGACCAGCAAGGGCTCGCGAACGTAGCGGATCAGATCCTTGATCCGCGGCCCGATGACGAGGAACCCGACGCCGAGCAGCACCGCCCACAGGCACAGGAGCGCGAAATAGAAACTGCCCATGAAGAAGGCGAGCTGCCCGATCACCCCGGCACCGCGCTCGGCGAGGGTTGCGGTCACGGCGCAGAACACCGCCACCGGCGCGACGCGCATCACATAGTCGGTGATCCGCAGCATGACGGCGACGAGGCCGTCGACCGCCCGCACCAACGGCGCGCCACGCTCGCCGACCGCGGTCAGCGCGACGCCGACGAAGATCGAAAAGACGACGATCTGGAGGATCTCGTTGGTCGCCATCGCCTCGATCATCGATGCGGGGACGATATGCGTGATGAACTTGTCGAGGCTGAATGCCGCGGTCGCAACCCCGGCATCGGTGCCGGCGGGCGGCAGGGCGAGGTTGATGCCGACGCCCGGATGGATCGCATTGACCAGGACGAGCCCAAGGCCGAGCGACACCAGGCTCGCGCCGATGAACCAGCCGATCGCCTTCGCCCCGACGCGCCCCAGCGCCGCGGTATCGCCCATCTGCGCAATGCCGCTGACCAGGGTCGCGAAGACGAGCGGCGCGATGATCATCTTGATCAGCCGCAGGAACACCGTCGTGCCGATCGTGAAATAGCCGGCGATCGCCTTCAGCCGCGCCGCGGCCTCCGGCGTGCCGTCGTCCAGCCAGCCGTTCAGAATCAGGCCGGTAACGATGCCGAGCAACAGGCCGATAACAATAAACACAGTCAGCCGCTTGGCCATTCATTCCCTCCCGGATTCGCGCTTAAGGGAAGGGGATTGCGAGCGCCGGGTCAAGCGCCGTATCGTTCCGCGATGCCCTTCACCCCTTCGCGCCGCACGTTTCTCACTGCGGCCGCCGCCACGCCGCTGCTCTCGTCGGCCATCCTCCGCGCCGCCGAACCCGACCTGTCCGAGTTGCGTGACATCACCACCGGCGCCCAGCCGATCGGTCCCGACGAACGCGGCCGCCGCCTGGCCCGTGCCCAGGCGCTGATGGCGCAGAACGACATCGGCGCCGTCCTGATCGAGCCGGGATCGTCGATGATCTACTTCACCGGCGTGCGCTGGGGTCGCAGCGAGCGGCCGACGCTCGCCATCCTGCCCCGCGAGGGTCAACCGTTGATCGTCACGCCCTTCTTCGAGGAGCCCTCGGTGCGTCAGACGCTCGCCGTCCCCGCGGAGGTGAGCGTCTGGCAGGAGGACGGCAACGCGCTCGCCATCGTCGCCGGCTGGCTGAAGGAGCGCGGCCTCGCCAACGCGAAAATCGGCATTGAGGAAACCGTCCGCAGCTTCATCCCCGCCGACCTCGCCCGCTTCGCACCCGCCGCACGCCAAGTCAGCGCCAACCCGATCGTCCTCGGCTGTCGCATGGTGAAGACGCCGGCCGAACTCGCGCTGATGCGGACTGCGACCGACGTCACGCTGGCGGCCTATCGCTGGCTCGCCCCCCGCGTCGAAACCGGCATGACCGGTGCGGAGATCGGCGCACTGATGAACGCCGCGACGCGGAAACTGGGCGGCGATCCCGAATTCGCGCTCGCGCTGATCGGCCCCGCCGCGGCGCTCCCCCACGGCAGCCGCGAGGTATATCGCGTCACGCCGGGCGAAATCCTGCTGATGGACTGCGGTTGCACCGTGCAGGGCTATCAGTCCGACGTCTCACGCACCTGGGTGCCGAAGGGCGCGCCCAGCGCAGACCATCGCAAGGTCTGGGATCAGGTCGCCCGCGGCCAGCAGGTCGCCTTCGCCGCCGCGAAGCTCGGGGCCACCGCGGGCAGCGTCGACGACGCCGTCCGCCGCTATTACACCAGCCTCGGCTACGGCCCCGACTATAAGCTGCCCGGCCTGTCGCACCGCACCGGTCACGGCATCGGCATGGACGGCCACGAGCCCGTCAATCTGGTCCGCGGCGAAACGACCCGCCTCGCACCTGGCATGTGCTTCTCCAACGAACCCGGCCTCTACCTCCCCGGGAAGTTCGGCGTTCGCCTGGAAGACTGCTTCCACATGACCACCGATGGCCCCCGCTGGTTCAGCACGCCGCCCCGTTCGATCGAACAGCCGTTCGGATGAAGCGGGCGCTGGCAGAGCAGGGTTTCACCCTATGGCCCGGACGGCTCGACGCTGCGGCGCTCGCCGAACTGGAGCGGCTGTTCGACGCCATGCCTGCCGATCGCCCGGGTTTGCGGATCGCACCGGGAGACGCGGCCCGCTTGAGCGCCTGCCGCGCCATCCACGACGATGTCCGGCACTTGATCGGTTCCGCCGCGCGGCCGGTACGGGCGCTGCTGTTCGACAAGCGCGACGCGAGCAATTGGGCGCTCGGCTGGCATCAGGATCGCACGATCGAGGTTGCCGAACGCGTCGATGCTCCCGGTTATGGTCCATGGACGGTAAAACAGGGGCGCTTGCATGTCGCACCACCGATCGACGTGCTGGAAACGATGCTGACCGTACGCCTGCACCTCGATCCCGTCGGGGCGGACAATGCACCGCTGGATGTCGCCCCGGGAACACACCGAATGGGGCTTCTCGCCGAAGACGCGATTCCCGACGTCGTTGCCCGATGCGGCACCGCGACGTGCCTCGCAGAGGCGGGCGGTGTCTGGTTCTACGCCACGCCCATCCTGCACGCGTCGGCGCGCAGCGCGTCCGGCCTGCGCCGCCGCGTCTTGCAGATGGACTTCGCCGCGATCGATCTGCCCGGCGGCCTGCGCTGGGCCGCCGATCATGCTTGAGGGGAGGGGCGCTCTCGCCTAAGTCACGACGCCTATGATCTCGACCAACGATATTCGCCGCGGCTTCCTCGATTACTTCGCGTCGCAGGGCCACACCATCGTACCCTCCGCGCCGTTGGTGCCGCAGAACGACCCGACGTTGATGTTCGTCAACGCCGGCATGGTGCCGTTCAAGAATGTGTTCACGGGGCTGGAAACCCGGCCCTATGTCACGGCGACCAGCAGCCAGAAGTCGGTACGCGCCGGCGGCAAGCACAACGACCTCGACAATGTCGGCTATACTGCGCGCCACCACACCTTCTTCGAAATGCTCGGCAATTTCTCGTTCGGCGACTATTTCAAGGAACAGGCGATCCACCATGCCTGGACGTTGCTGACGAGCGTCTGGGGTATTCCAGCCGAAAAGCTCACCGCCACCGTCTACCACACCGACGACGAGGCGTACGGCCTCTGGACCAAATACCTGCCCGAAGAGCGGATCATCCGCATCGCC
>Ga0075444_10002850_pt1 | contig 10376 bp, 11 predicted proteins | sample CoawatmetaG01DNA_FD_76836 | JGI IMG/M metagenome (GOLD analysis project Ga0075444, IMG submission 76836) | Marine microbial communities from the West Antarctic Peninsula - Coastal water metaG017-DNA | ecosystem: Environmental > Aquatic > Marine > Coastal | place: Atlantic Ocean: West Antarctic... | reverse complement strand
TCAAGCGCTTGCCTTTTAGCGCGGTGAGGCTAGCAACAATCCCTTTTTTTGAACCTGACACCCTGGCTGCTTTCACAAAATTTTTATTAATAGTATCGCCAGGAAAAGCTGATTTGGTATACATCAGTGCGGGCTGATCATCCTCTAGCGTAATGCCGATGTAGGCCGACCACTTGGGAGAAGGGCATCTAACTTGAACAGTCTTTTTACTTTTTTTATACGGAAAGCTCACATCAAAAGCTGAAGAGCACGCGGGAACCCTGAGTCGCCGATCCAATGCGCTTACCTCGACCTGCCATGCCTGCAAACTCGTCTGCAAAGCTACCCAAGTTTGCACATCATGAATCATTGCCTGCTTGGCCGCCGGCAGTTGATAAGGCGCTTGCGCCACTGCAATGGAGGAGAGGATGCAGAGTAGAAAAATTATTTGTTTATACATAGGGCTAAAGTATGCGCTAGATAAAACGGTGACGCAATACCGACATAGCGGCAAAACGGACCGGCAAAACTCTGCCACAGAAGTGGCAAGGCCGAACTTTTTGGGAAGAGCAAAGATATGTAAGTTATTGAATTAAATACATTAAAAATATTTAAAGCGGTAGTTGACCTAGACTTGGCATCCCTTTTGCATTGCTTGAGTTAGGGATGAAATTGTAACCGGTTATGAATTCATCGACACAACTTGAAAAAACTTTATGGATTATTTATGAAAGTGTTTGATTCGGTATTTGCATTTAGCGAGAGCACGTTAGCTCTGCGAGGACAGCGCATGGAAGTGTTGTCGCGCAACATTGCAAACGCAGACACTCCAAATTTCAAAGCCCAGGATATAGATTTTAAAGCTGTTTTGAAAAACACTCAGTCTAGTGCTGGACTGAGTACGACCCACTATGGGCACATCAAAGACACAAATGGTATTGCGAGCGCAGACCTTGTCTACACCGTTCCATTTAACTCTTCTGTCGATGGGAATACCGTTGAGTTAAGTGTAGAGCAGGCTAAGTATGGTCAGGCAGCGGCGCAATACCAGGCAACATTACGATTTTTGGAAGGCCAAATGAGTGGTATCCGTAAAGCACTAAGAGGAGATTAACAGAGTATGTCTATCAATAATATTTTTGGCATTGCCGGGTCAGCTATGAATGCACAGATGGTTCGCATGAACTCAACTGCATCGAATATGGCCAATGCGAGTACTGTTGCGGGGAGTCAAGATGATGCCTACAAGGCCAAAAGACCTGTTTTTGAAGCGCTTCTCTCCGAGCAGCAAACAACCCTAAGAGCCGCCACAGTTGGTGGCGTGAAAATTTCTGAGATGATCCAGGACAGCAGACCTAATAAAGCAGTTCATGATCCCGGTCACCCTAATGCAGATGAGGATGGGATGGTTTTTCTATCGAACGTAAATGAAGTTGTAGAGATGGTAGATATGCTAGCTGCCGCACGGAGTTATGAAAATAATGTTGAAGTCATCAATACGGCAAAACAGTTGATGATGAAGACCCTCGATTTGACCAAGGTATAGGGAGAATTACAATGATTAGTACATCAACAGCGATACCTTATTTAACATCCGGAGAGTATTCGGATCAGCAGTCGGCCATAGCAGCAGGTGAAGATGAGTTAGGGCGAGACGCCTTTTTAACACTTCTAACTACGCAGTTAACCAATCAAAATCCCCTAGAGCCAATGGATAATGAGGCCTTTGTAGCCCAGCTTGCGCAGTTCTCTTCGGTAGAGGGGATTAAGGGCATGCAAGAATCTCTCGAGAATATGGTGTCGGGAATGCGACAAGATCAGATGATGTCCGGCGCTAATTTGGTCGGTAAGAAAGTGGCTGTGGAGGGTGGTCTTTTCACCGGTGGTAATGGTGCACCATCTCAAGGATCAATAAATCTCCCCTTGGGGGCAGACTCTGTTGTTGTGAGTGTTTATGACGCAGAATCTGGCGATTTGATATTCCGAGAGACTCAAGGAAGCAAAGTACCTGGTCAGACCGAATTAGGCTGGAGCGGACTGAATACTGACGGAAGTCCTGCAGCTGCCGGCAGTTATGTAATGACTGCAAATGTAATCAAAGATGGACGCTCTGAAACGGCTGCAGTCACAACACTTGCTACGGTCAACAGCGTTAAATGGAACCCTCAAACGCAGCAATTATCGTTGGAAATTGGAAATGGAACATACGTTCCTCTGTCAGCCATTGAAAGTATCGGCGCATAACCACTAAATTTTAAAATAGGAAAATACTATGTCTTTTTATACATCACTTACTGGCCTTAATGCGGCAGCAGCAGAGTTAGCAGTTGCCTCAAATAACATCGCGAACTCAAGTACTACAAGCTTTAAGCGCTCAGATGTCAGCTTTGGCGACATCTTCGCTAGTTCATCAACATCAAACACCTCCACTGCAATGGGTGGAGGAGTTTCCCTAATTGGAGTAAATCAGGAGTTCTCTCAAGGCGGGCTGGAGCTTTCAGATAATGCTCTTGATGTAGCGATAACGGGGGACGGATTCTTTCCTTTAGCCTCAAGCGATGGAGGTGAGCTCTTTACTCGAAATGGTGGCTTCATGCTAAATGATGACAACTTAGTTGTCACAACAGCCGGTCATACACTCCAAGTTCATCCATTGGATGTCAACGATGTGAGCAATTTTAATCAAGCAATGATTCCTTTGGAAGTTAAAAGAAGCTTGCCAGCTTTACCAACCACGACTATCGATTTGGATATCAGGCTACCTGAAGGAGCTGATGTTATTGGTGCTGACGGAGGAACAGCGATCGATCCAGATGATGCGACTACCTATAGCCAAGCTCAAACTATGACCCTTTTTGATGATGCGGGTGATGCCTATACAGCCACCATTTACTATCAAAAAATTGGGAATAATGTTGTGAATGGGGCGGCAGTCGAAGATCAGTGGCGCGCCGCAATTTATGTTGGAGATGATGCAGCTGCGTCCAATACGATCGAATTTAACTTTGACCAGAACGGAGATCTTACCGCAGCTATTCCCGCACCTATCATTGGAGCTTCTGCGGTGGCTGGACGCTCTCAGACCATTACTTTGAATATTGCCGCTGCAGCTCGCAGTAGACCCTTCGAAATTGTTGATCAGACTCAAGACGGTAAGACAAAAGGCGATCTGGTAAATATTAATGTTGCAGAAAATGGGTCAGTGGTAGCGACCTATTCTAACGGCACTCAGCAAGTGGCTGGCCGAATTAATCTAGCGACCTTTACCTCTGCACAAGGATTGGGCCAGAAGGGTAATACAATTTATACCGCTACGGGGGCATCTGGAACTTTGGGCTATGGGGAGCCGGGTGCTAATGGAGTTGGTACATTAGCCGGCGGAGCGACGGAACGATCGAACGTAGATATTACAGAAGAACTCGTCAAGTTAATCTCAGCGCAACGCAATTTCCAGTCTAATGCTAAGGCGATGGAAACTACTGGGGCCTTAACTTCAACCCTTATCAATATGCGTGGATAAGAGAAATAAATAGGACTTAAACATGGACAGATTAGCGTTTACATCGTTGGGGGCTGTGACGAGCCAAAGTGAAATTAGAGCTCAAATTACCAATAATTTAGCTAACGTTTCAACGGTTGGATTTAAGGAAAGTTATGCTCTTGCTTCAAAGACCGTTGCCGTTGCTGGTGATGGATTTGATTCTCGGGCATCAGGCAGCATTGAGGCCACCGACGTCATTAATCTAAAGCCAGGAGTGCCCAATCAAACTGGTCGAGCAATGGATGTTGCACTGCAAGCATCTACAGTACTTGGCGTGCAGGCAGAAAGCGGAGAGATAGGCTTCACTCGTCGCGGTGATCTTCGAGTATCGCCAACAGGTCTCATAGAAAATGCAGCTGGTCATTTAATTTTGGGAGAAGCCGGGCCCATCAATGTTCCACCAGGACAGATGGTAAGCATAAGCCCAGATGGTACTGTTTTTGGTTCTCTACCTAGTGAGCCGAACGTCCCGCCTGTTGCTTTAGGCAAGCTGATGTTACGAGACGCAAGCGAAATGCCTCTAGCACGCAGAGCGGACGGATTATTTGAACCCGTAGTAGCACAGTTTAAAGGAACTGATTTTCCTACAGGACAGCAACCGGTTTCATTACAGAGTGGCTCTTTGGAGGGCAGTAATGTCAACCCGATCGAGTCAATGATCAAGATGATGGATTTTAGCCGATCATATGAATCGCACATCAACATGATTAAGGAAATTAAAGCGATTGATGAAACCGGTTCAAGTCTCATGAGAGTTTGATGTTAATCGGTAATAACGAATACTAAATAAAGGATAAAGCTAATGGACGCTTCACTTTGGATAGCTAAAACAGGCCTAACGGCCCAGCAGACAAGAATGCAGGTTATCTCGAACAACCTTGCAAACGTCAACACCACGGGCTTTAAAAAAGACCGAGCAGTTTTCGAGGATCTGTTGTATCAAAATATCGTTCCAGCAGGTGGTCAAGCTGACGCTCAAACACAGACACCGACCGGATTAATGTTGGGAACGGGTACTCGTGTTTTAGCAACGGAAAAGTTGCATGCGCAGGGCAATATCATTAATACCGAAAACGCACTAGACATCGCTATTGCTGGCGAAGGTTTTATTTCAGTTCAGCAAGCTGATGGCACGGTAGGCTATACCCGAGACGGTTCGATGAAGCTTGATGCTCAGGGGCAGTTGGTCACATCGGGAGGAGAGGCAATTCTTCCGGCTATCCAGATCCCGCAGAACGCTACCAGTGTAACAATCGGCCGTGATGGAACCGTGACGGCGGAGCTAGCTAATGGCGGTGGATCTGCTCAGGTCGGTCAAATTCAGTTATCTATTTTTGTTAACAACTCAGGACTACAACCCGTTGGCCGTAATCTACTAAAGCAAACTGAGGCTTCTGGCGCCGCCATCGTTGCAATACCTGGCGAGGGTGGATCGGGCATGCTAATGCAGGGATCTTTGGAAGCATCTAACGTAAATGTAGTTGAAGAGATGGTCAACATGATCGAAACCCAGCGTGCCTATGAAATTAACTCAAAGGCAATCTCAGCGGCCGATGGCATGCTGCGATTCTTGAACAATAACCTGTAGGGCAGACTAATGAACTTTGATCGTTTTTTGATGGTGTTGTTCTTAGCTAGCTTGCTCAGCGCTTGCGCGGGGCAACCACAAATGATGCCAACAACTGAATTCTCTCCGGTACAGCCTATTCCCAAACAGAAACTAAGGCAGGTGACAGGCTCAATTTTCACCAATGGCCGCAATTTGTTTGGCGATCTTAGAAGTTACCAGACTGGTGATGTTCAGGTGGGCGATTTAGTAACTGTACTTTTGAGTGAAACGACACAAGCGTCACGCACCTCCGCGGTGGCCACAAGCCGGACAACAGCAAATGACGCTATTGGCCCTAATCAGATGAGTTCGATTATCGACAAGCTTGGATTTGGAGTAGGATTTTTTGATGGCGTTAATACCGATGGTTCAGTCATTAAAAGTGACGGAAGTGGTTCTGCAGGGCAGGCAGCTAGTTTAACAGGGTCAATTTCAGCGATGGTGATTGAAATATTGGCCAATGGAAACTTGGTGATTCTCGGCGAGAAGCAGCTTGCGCTAACAGAAGGCACTGAGTTGATAAGAGTGAAGGGAATTATCCGTCCGGCAGATATCCAGCCAGATAATACGATTTTGTCACAACGCATTGCTCACGCACAGATCTCTTATCGTGGTACCGGAGAGTTAGCATCAGCGTCTAGAGCATCATGGGGCACTGGATTACTTTATAAATTCTGGCCATTTTAGAGTGGCCGCAGCGAGAATATTATGTTTAAAATTAAATTTTTGATAGTTGTTTTGTCGGTACTAAGCACTTCCTTTGTGAATGCAGACCGTATTAAAGACCTTACTGATGTAGCCGGCGTGCGGTCGAACCAAGTGGTGGGCTTTGGTCTTGTTACGGGTCTGCAGCAAACGGGTGATGGTAAAGATCTCCCAATTACTGCCCAGGCTCTAAAAACATTACTCTCAGGGCTAGGCGTTAGTGTAGATGGTCCCGTTACCGACTTCGACCTTGGAGATCAGCTGGCCTCTTTGGCTGCGCAGAATGCTAAAAAAGAAGTTAAGGTGGAAAATGTTGCCGCAGTGATGGTGACCGCTGAAATTCCGCCCTTTGCTAAGCCAGGACAGAGAATTGATATCGCGGTTTCAGCAATTGGCGTGGCGAAGTCGCTACGTGGAGGACAGTTAATCATGACTCAGCTGCGCGGTATTGATGGCCAAACCTATGCTGTCGCACAGGGCGCAATGTCAATTACCGGTGTCAGCGTGGAGGTAGCCGGCGGTAGTGTCCAAATTGGTGTTGCTACGTCGGGAAGAATTCCAAGTGGTGCAACGGTTGAGCGGATGATACCAACTCCTTTCGATACATCAGAGCATATTGTTTTAAACGTTAAAGAGTCTGATTTTTCAACGACCATGGCAATTACTGAGGCGATTAACACTGCCTTTGGTATAGGAACAGCAAAAGCACTTGATGGTGTTTCTATTGCGGTGAATGCGCCCATGGATTCCTCTCAACGCGTGTCCTTTTTGAGCATGATCGAGAACCTTGATGTGGCGCCAGGCGAGCCTAGTGCTCGTGTTGTGATTAACTCAAGAACTGGCACTGCGGTAATCAACCGTAATGTAAAAGTAACCGCTGTTGCAGTTACTCATGGCGCGATCACGGTCAATATTTCCGCAACTAATGAAGTCAGTCAGCCAGCACCCTTTTCCGAGGGGGAAACGCTTGAAGTTCAAAACGCAGATATAGAAGTGACTGAAGTAAATAATCCAATGGTTCTTTTCCAACCCGGCGTTGATTTGCGAGAGCTTGTAGATGCGGTTAACCAGGTTGGCGCCTCTCCCTCTTCACTAATTGCAATCCTCGAGGCATTAAAAGCATCGGGCAGCTTGCGTGCCGAGCTTGTGGTGATCTAAATGCAAGATATCTCTACAACAGCTAAAAGCTACCTCGATTTCGCTGGTTTAGGCCAGCTTAAAGCGAAGGCAAGCGCAGACCAAGCGGGTGCAGCTCAAGAAGTTGGGCGGCAGTTCGAGGCTATGTTCGTGCAAATGATATTTAAGTCAGTGCGCGAGGCGAACGCTACCATGAAGAGTGATCTGATGGGGTCATCGACCGTCGATACGTTCGAGCAAATGTACCATGATGAGCTGTCTCAGGTGATGGCTCAAAAAGGTGTCTTTGGATTAGGAGACTGGCTTGCTGATCAGGTAAGCGGAAAATCTACTATAGAGAAGGGCGTAAAGGCCTATGAGCAAACTCTTCCATCTGCAATGCCTCTGACTAATAAAAGTACTCCAAAGCTAATGCCATTATCTACAAAAAATGACAACAATTTTCAAGGACTAAGCAATGGTTGATATTTTAAACATTGGGGCAGGTGCAGCGCAGGTCTATCGGTCGGCGCTGTCGACGGTCAGTAACAATATAGCCAACCTAAATACTGATGGTTATACACGTCAGGTTTCAGAGAGCGCTCAAAATATACCTGTTCAAATGGGGGGGATGTATGTGGGTGATGGTGCACGGCTAGCAAGCATCACTAGAGCGTTTAGCGAATTTAATGAGAGCAATCTACGAAACAGTAGCAGTGAGCTTGAGACTCAAGATCCGATGATTCAATACGCAGATCGGATCGTAGATGTAATGGGATCAACGACGAGTGGTCTTTCCAGTGCGCTAGATAATTTCTTTGGCGCAGCGAGGGATCTGAGTTCAGATCCTGGCTCAATCACGTTGCGTAATGGCTATTTACGAGATGCAGAGGGCCTATCGGTTCGCTTTCGAGAGCTGGCAGGACAGCTGTCTAATATTGAGGATGAGACTGAGTCCGGTATTAATTTACAAGTCACATCGTTAAACAGTTTGGGAGAGCAGCTATTTGATGTTAACAGGCTACTGGAGAAAAACTTTACTGTTAGCGAACAGCCGCCTGCGCTGCTTGACCAGCGCGACTCGATTCTAAGAGATATGGCGAAGATCGCCAAAATTAATGTTAAACAAAATACATCTGGGTCAGTTGAGATACGCCTTGACAGTGATGTTGGAACTCTAGTGGTGGACGCTCAGCGAGTAACAGTATTTAGTGCAACCTTTCAGCCAGGCCAAACAGTAATTTTAGCTGATGTTTATGGAACGCCCAATCCAACTACCTCAGTGGTAGGTGGATCATTGGGAGGAATTTTAAACTTTCGAAGCCAAATATTAGCTCCTACAATTGCTGGACTGGATACCCTGGCAACAACAGTCGCAACGGAGATAAATACGCTTCAGACAACAGGTGTTGACGCTAACGGAGTGCGAGGAACTAATCTCTTTGATCCTGGTGTAAATACAACGGGCGCCGCAGGATTTAGCATGCTGCAGACTGATCCTTATCAAGTTGCTACTGCAGGACTACTAAGAATTACAGCCAATGCTGGGAATAGCGGTACTGCAAAATTAGACTACAGCCAAATTGCTGCAGGTACAGCTACTCCTACATTCACTCTAACGTTTACAACTGCAGCGGGCTACAGGATTGGTGGAGCCGCCATAGCGGTCGATGCTAATGGCGATTTCACTCATGAGGGAATCAACTACTCTGTTACTGGGACCCCCGGAGATGGCGATAGCTTTGCCATTGGATTAAATACCAATGCAGCTGGGGACAACCGAAATGTTCGCCTAATTGCTCAATTACAAACAAAGCAGGTAACAGCTCAAGCCAGAACGATAGGCGATGGTTATACAGATTTAGTGAATAGCGTTGGCAGCGCATCTTCGCTTGCCAAGATATCTCAGGATGCCCTGCAGGTGGTCCATGACCAAGCTGTGATGGAGAAGGATAAACTATCTGGAGTAAGTCTTGATCAGGAGGCAGCTGATTTAATTCGTTTTCAGCAGGCCTTTCAGGCTGCTGCGCAGATTATTCAGACCTCGAACAAAATGTTCGACGCGATTGTGAATATTAGATAAGGAATATTTAGATGAAGATTTCAACATCTCAAACGTTTGATACTGCGGTCTCCCAGATGAACCGTCAGCAGTCAAAAATTGCTGATATACAGGCAAAGCTAGCGTCTGGGACTCAGCTTGTTAAGCCCAGTGATGATGCAGAGAAGTCAGGGATTATTCAGCGTCTTACATCTGCTCTGAGCCGTCAGGATAGCTTTGAGACTGGACTAGATCGAGCCCAGAGCAGACTCTCGTCTGAGGAGTCTGCTCTGATGAGTTCAGAAAGTATTCTTCAACGAGTTCGAGAGTTAGCCGTTCGAGCTGGCAACGATACACTCGGTACGTCGGATAAAATGGTGATAGCAAATGAAGTGGCCAGTCTTCGCGATGAGTTATTTGGCTTGGCAAACAGTCAAGACGTTAACGGCAACTACGTCTTTGCCGGTGCAGGGGTCCAGAACGCCGCATTTGTTACAGCTGCTGATGGATCAGTCACTTATGAGGGTGATCAGAATAAAACTTCTGTCGATATATCGGACTATAGATCGATTGTGATTAATCGCCCGGGGGATGAGGTATTTAAGTCGGTAACACGAGTTGAGACTGGCGCAGACGATGTAAGTGTGGGTTTTTTTGCGGTTGTTAATGACTTTGTTGACGCGCTTAATACAGATAATGGTGCGAATATTTCTCGTGGGCTCACCGAAATTAGTGGGCTGACTGAGAGCATGGGCATGGCCATTGCCGATTTGGGTAATCGCATCAACACAGTGGACTCTCAAAGAGACATCTTGGCTGATACTAAGTTCCGCTATCAGGAGCTTTTGTCAAATGCCGAAGATTTAGACTATGCAACGGCGGTAACTCAGCTATCCGCGGAGCTTCTATCGCTTGAAGCGGCGCAGGCCAGCTTTGCCAAAATTTCGCAATTAAATTTGTTCAACTATCTTCGGTAGAGATTATAAATGAGTGAAGTTAACAGTGTCGCCTCGACGGTACTAACGAGCTTAGATATTGGTTCCGGTCTAGACATCGCTAAGCTGTCTAAGGATCTAACGGACGCAGAAAAGGTACCTAAGCAGGAGGTTATTCAGGGTGATATTGATGCTACTGAATCTTCTATTTCTGCCTATGCATTGGTTAAATTTCAGGTAGACGCATTAAAAACTGCCTTTGAGAAACTTAACGATGCAAACGAGCTTGCGACAAGTAAAGGCACAACATCTGATGCAACTAAACTCACGCTATCCTCAGTAGCAGGCAGCGCCGCTGCTGGGGCATATGACTTTACCGTGAGCCAACTTGCCCAAAATCAGCGAGTAATGTCTGATCAGTACACCTCAAAAACTCAGGCCGTAAATAGC
>Ga0075444_10002849_pt1 | contig 10377 bp, 4 predicted proteins | sample CoawatmetaG01DNA_FD_76836 | JGI IMG/M metagenome (GOLD analysis project Ga0075444, IMG submission 76836) | Marine microbial communities from the West Antarctic Peninsula - Coastal water metaG017-DNA | ecosystem: Environmental > Aquatic > Marine > Coastal | place: Atlantic Ocean: West Antarctic... | reverse complement strand
TATTGCTAATGCGGTTGTAGCTTGGTTTGTGTTCCCTGCCAACTGGCCAATTGCGATTGTTATTTCACTTGTTCTTAAACTTGTTGTTTCAATAGGGCCAACAATCTTACCAGCAACTCCATCAACCATAATAGTTGAATCATCTCCAAATACACTACCTGTTACATCACCAATCATTGGCCCGTATAATGTACCTGTTAGTCCGTCCATCATTAACTTTGAGTCGTCTGCAAACACACTACCAACTACGTCAGTAACCTGTACAATGTTATTGTTTACTAGTAAAGTACCTGCGGCACTCATGCTTATTTTTTTACCGCCTAAGTGGATAAAATCTTTAACATGTAAATCTGCCCATTGTTTTGTACTGCTACCTAAATCGTATAATCCGTCAGTAGCTGGAATTAAACTTGCTGCTGTATTTGCAGGATCAAGTGTTGTACCAGCATATAACTCGTTAAAGTTATTATTAATTTTTGTAAATGCAGTACGTAAAGGATCACCATTACCTTTATTGGCACTTGTGCCAATATTAACTGTTTGCCTAGCCATTTGTTAGATTCCCCTTATCAACTTGTATTCTTATTTTGCCAGCTGTAGCAATAACTTGTCTTCTTTGAGGATTTTTTGTATCCACTGCACCTGGTGTACCATCTTTAACTAGCTTATTTAAATATTGCTTGCTTAATAGTTTTTTATTATCATCATCACTCATTAATGTTTCCCTACTACAACTTCAACAATGCCACGTTCTTGACTTGATTTGTTTGATACTGCCTTACCAATTATAGTACCTACGTTAGGTGTATTATTAACAATAGCATATCCTGGGATTGCACTAGCAACTAGCATATCGCCTTTGGTAACTATGCCAATCACTTTACATGGAACACGCCCTTGTAGTGCTAGTGCAGTTATATTCATACCTTCTATTGCACTGTTCATTAAGTGTGCTGGATTAGTTGATACAACACCTGCGACCCTATGATCACCTTTAACAGTAGTTGTTGTTAATTCTGATTCACCACCAAATATTAATACTGTGCCTGGATCGTACACATCGTCTGCTAAGTAGTTTTCCGCTAAGTCAGCGTAGTATGCTTCAGTAGCAGTACCATAGAATGTAGTTGCATATATATCTTTGTATTTTAATGTTGAAGTACCAATGTCATATACATTTGTAACATCTGGTACTACACCTGAACTGCTAAAGATAAACGGAGCAACACTTGAAGTTGTAGCAGCATCAGCTGCAACTATAGCAATCTGTCCTGTAGCTGTCTTACCTGTGTTAGCACCAATTGCTATACCTGTACTTGCAGCAGTCTTTTCGCCTGGTGCTTCAATAAAGCTTGAGAAGATCCAATCAACACCTAGTACTGCTTCGCCATTAAAGTTTGAAGCATTTTGTAGAATACTTTCCGCAACACCAGTTCCGTCAATATTAACACTACCAGCAATTAATACATCTGGCTTACCATTTGCACTAACACCTGTAGTACCTGTTGCTCTAAGTATTTCACCTTGTGCTGGTGTTTTCATTATAACTGTTGTAGTATCAAGGCCTAATATTTCGTATGTCGGATCACCACCAAGTATTAAACTGTTAACTTGTATACTACCTGATGTATCAGTTTTTACAATACTGTTAACTTCACCTGTTTTAGTAACATTACTTACGGCATATGCCGCAGCACCTGTTTTAATTACAGCTTCGCCTGGATCTGATGCTGCCGCTACCGTTGATGCTAAGTCAGCATCACCAATGCCGCCACCTTCAGATACAACTGTAGCAAAAGGTATTTCATCAATATCGTTATCACTACTATCACCGCTCCAGTTACCTAGTACAGTTCCGTCACTAACACGTTTAATTTTCTTTAGATCAAGTTGTCCGTCTGCAATACTAACCCAACCATTTGTTAGTGTAAATGTTGCACTATCAAACGCAGCAACACCTAAGTCTGATTGGTCAATATTAACAGCATTAACTCTACCTGTTGCAGCATTAAGTGTTAGCTTACTTTGTGATATGCCTGCTGCACCGCTGACATCAGCATTAACAATAGCTCCAACTTTGAGCTGTATATCTAAATCAATATGTCTATCAGTTACTACGCCACCAACTATAGTTCTGTTCCTAGTTGGAACAAATGTAATGTCACTAGCTGTTGTTGCAATGCCGTTAGCCCATACATCAATTGGTCCTTTAACTAATGAACCAGATGCTGCACCTACAACACTAATTACGTCTTGACTTTCGCCACCGCCTGCAGGTAATCCATCTGTGAATACTCCTGTACCAACAGTATATGTCATTTCAATAACGTTGCCTTCGACACCTGTTGTTGTTTGTAAGTCAACAATAGTACCTGTTGCGCCACTGTTGCTACCACTAATAGCTTGTCCAGTTACAAATGGTCCACTTACAATTGACCCTGCACTAATAATAAGTTTTTTCTCGCCTGTAGAAACAAACAAGTTACCTACGCCAATATCATTATATTCAGAACTTCTTAAGTCTTCAACTGATGTTGAACCAGCAATGCCATCGACATATACTTTTGTTGCTGCATCACTGTCTTGTACTGGAGCTTTTAAGTTACTAATTGTATTACTTGCAGCATTTAAATCGCCAGTCATTGGTACAACACCGTTTGGTGCTAGTACGCCAGGTCCTAGTTTGTTAGCAACTGCTGTACCGTTAACGTCATAGCCTAAACGTCTGTTAACATAACCTCTAACTGCTCCTTCTGTTGGAACTGTGTCAGATGCATTGTCAGTCATTGCTGTGTCTGTTGAGAACTCAGTAATAACAACACCACGCTTAAAGCCTAGTCCGTCTACATCACTAAGTGCTATACTTGCACTAAACGTAACTGTTCCTGTACCTTGGTCAACTTGGAAGAATTTACCAACTCTAAAGATACCGTTTTGATCTGTACCTACAAAAAATACTCTACCTTTGTTTTTCTCAACAACCTCTTGTGCAGAATTCTTTTCTCCTGGAGGTCCAAAGATAAAATTTGGATAGTTAGTTGCGTTAAACCCGCCTGTACCAATGTCTAAGAAGTCATGACCTGTTGCTCTACAAGTTGAAATGTTAACTGTAACATCACCTGTAGCACCTGCTTGCAATCCAGCACGTAACGTATTGGATAATGTACCTAGTACTACAGTTCCATGTATACCTGTTGCGTTAGTTGCGTTAATTGTTTCGCCAACATCTGCAAGGTCAACAATTGCATAAACATCATCTGCTGCTGATACTTGTTCTGCGCCTGCACCTGTTACGCCTCTATAGTTATAAACATAGTGCTTCTTACCTTTCCATGTAATAATTGGAGCTTCTGTTAATGTTGAAGTTGTCCAACCTACAGGTCTGTAAGCTTCTGGGGTTCTTGTGTTATTGTTAAGTCTAAATTTCTCGTTATCATCTGCAACTGCTTGAAGTGCTAATCTTATGTCGCCTGCTGTTGCACCTTTAGTAGCACCAGCTCCGCTAAGTGCGCCTTCTGCAGCTCTAGTATTATCAATAGCTAACCTAATGTAATCAAACGAAGCATCAAATCCTGCTTGAATACTGTTAGCACCTAGTGGGGTTCCTAAACTGTTACTGGTTAAGAATGATATTGATCTATAAAAAGAACCTGGATTTTCATTAAACAGTATCGCTGTACTTGGTCTAATAGTTAGCAAGTCTGGCTGCGCCAAGTCATTAAAGATGTGGGTTTCATTACGTCTGTAGTTAATTAGATCATTATGTGTTGGTGCTGCAATAATACCGTTCTGTGCATACTGTGCTGATGATGTTGAGAAGTTTAATTTATAAACTGCACCACTGTAAGTTGGTGTATCATCTGTTGTAGTAAGAGCAGTACCTGCTATAGTAGCACCTGTGACAGCACCTGTACTTACAGCTGCTCCAGAGTCAACTTGTGATACTGTAATTGTAGCATTGTTAGCTGCTGTTGCCCCACCTAAGTTTGCACCCGGTACTACTAATGTATCACCTACTCTGTAGTCTGTACCTGCTGTTTGAACTACTACTGTATAACCATTTGTTTTATCTTTACGTACTGAGAATCTAGCTCCACTTGCTGTACCAACTGCTACTGTTTGTGTAGCCGCAATTGGCGGAGTACCAGTACCACCTACTCCATTAAATGCACCTAAGTGCGGAGTAGCTAGTTCTACGTTACTAACTTCGTATACACCATTAACAGGATTTGGTGAAGCGTTTGTATGATATATATCAAATTCTGATCTGTTTGACGGAACATCTTTTAAATCATATACGTACATATATGCCGTTGTTGCAGCATTTGTATAACCTGTTGCATCTACTGAAAGTGGAACACTGGCTGCTCCAAGTGCTCCTGTTACACTACCTGAAATAGTATTTGTTGTATCAAAGCTTCCTGTTGTAGTTTTTAAATAATGTGTATGGTTACCATTAGACCCTGTTGCTATTACTACTATACCTGTTGCACCTGAAGAAGCCTGTGTATATGTTTCTCCTGCTGCACCGATAACTGGTCCTGTAGTTTGTAACACAACTGATGCTGAGAATATCTTACCTGGCATCACCATATCTTCTGCAAGTGATACAGCATCTGGGATTTCGTTTGGATCAGATCCTTCTGCAACTAATCCAAATTCACCGTAACAACTAGAACCTGTTAGTGATCTAATCTGCGAACCGTTTTTAGAATAGTAACTGGTATAACAATAGTAAGTGAACATAGATACCATTTCTGATATGCCACCGTTAACTGCAACTAGTCCGTAACCTAAGTCGTTAATTTGTGTAAAGTCATTACCCAACATACTTCTATTACCAGCTGTTTGTAGTGTAATATCAATTGGCGATGCTACACTTTGTACAGTTTTTCTAATAATTAACGCTCTGTTAGTATCAATAGCACCGTGTGAAGCCTGCAATGGACTCGCTGCCCAAGTAATAGCAGGTTTAACAATTGCAGGAACACTGTTTAAGTTTGATGCACTTATAACATTAATTGGAATAGCAAGTAATATGCCTAGTTGTGTTGCTGCGGCTGCATCTGCTGTAACGCCTGCTGTTGTTTGAGTAGATGCGTTACCTGTTGACTTTGTAAAGCTAACACCATTAACAATATTTGCTAGCAAGCCTTTAATATGATTCATTGCATTTACAGTTGGAGTAACTTCACCAGCTGCTAGTACAGCTACACCATCATCAATGTATGAACGTGCTGCTGTCCTTGATGCAGTGTTACCACCGTAGTTAATATCATATGATATTGCATCAATTAAAAATCTTACATCTCTAGCACATTTAACTTGATCGTATCCCGCTGACGGGCTGTTTAAGTTAATATATGCTACTGCCTCTGCACCTAAGAATATTCTGTTTTCTTGTAGTTTAGTACGTGCTTCGACAGCCTTTGTATATGGTAATGTAGCTGGAGTTGAAAATGTAATTGTATCTGCAGCAGTTTCAGTGCCTAATGCACCGTTATTAATAATATCAATAATTTCATCAAATGCTGCATTTGATCTTGTTAATGAAGTTGCATCGCCTGCAATACTTGTTAGTGCGGCTGTAGTTGCTTTAGCAACTCCAATAGCTGCTACTGTTTGCGATTTTTGATTTGCTTGTAAATACGCACTAACGACATTACGTTGATATGCTAAGCCATTTGTTACTTGGTTATAGTTTGTACCTAATGCTAAGTCAAATTGTACAGCGTCTAAAATAAATCCTGTATCTCTTCGACACTTAGTAACATCAAATTCAAACGTACCAACTGCTGTTAAGTTAAAACCACTAGATAGTTCACTAGTAACACCAGTAAAACCAACACTGCCGTTTGAACTTCTGTCTAGTACAATTTCTGCGGTACCTAATGACTTATCATAATTTGTTAGTGCGTTAACTTGGAAACGTCTACCATCAATATAAAATGCACAAGGTGTTTGTGGACGTCTAACATACAAGCCTTGTGGCGATGCTGCAGATCCTAAACTCTTAATTGTAAGTCTAAACGGATCATTGCTAACTCTACCTGTAACCTGGATTGCTGAGTTACCAACAAAAGCATCAGTATATAGTCCGCCTCTAAATGCTTGCTTATTTAATGATGCAGCAAAACTTGAACCTGTTTGGATATAAGGTGACTTAGTAAGTATTTGCCCATCTGGGTCAAGTACGCCCATAAAGCCACCTTGACCTTGTACTGTCATATTACGTAAAATAGTTGCATCATTAAGTAAGAATACATCTTGGTCTATATTACGCTTTGGTGGGTTATAAGCTGCATTAAATGCAAAGTTTACTGAGTTTATAAAGTTTTGTACAGTAGTATCAATGGTATCAATTTCAGTCCAGTTTGTTGCAATTTCACTTGCATTAAATGTGACACCCGAAGTATGTTGAAGTTTTGGAACATAGTATCTAGTTGTGCCAGCTGATGTAAATTTAATTACATCCTGCAACTTGTATAGATTATTAGTTGTCCATGTTGTTGGAGCAGAACTTCCATTAGTTAAATCTTGTGCATATATTCTATCACTAGCGGCACCACCTGCTTGATTGTAAAGTGTTGTAGGAACAAGTCCTTGTAGTAATTTATTTGCCATAGTATAAACGTGCGTAACACCTGCTACCCATTCATCATGTAAGCTCGTTGGTAAAGAAGGATCTGTTTTACCTTCCCAGTAAATGTCGCCTTGTTCTTCTAGTACAAACTCATTACTGCCTAATCTTAAATCTTTTATAATAGCATCAACAACTTTGCCCATCCAGCCAAACCATTTTGCTCTTGAATATACTGCACCCCCTGGTAACGCCGGGTATGTTGTTTCAATGTAGTTTATAGATTGTTCTTGAATAAATTCTTTGTTGTCAATAAATGTAAGGGCTGATGTTTCCCAGTTACCTACGTTAATATAGCCAGCACCGATATTCTTTAAGCTTCCTGGTTTCTCTAAGTAGTGATAACCAAAGTATCCGTCAAACGTTCCAGTAAGTGGGTTTTTATAAACATCACCGTTTAGTATAGTATCAACTCGTAGTATAACAGCCGGTGCGCCACCGCTACCTAACTTTGAATCAGCAAGTGTAATAATTTCTTCTTTTACAAAGTTTTTACCTTTCACTGTTGCTGTTGCAGCAGTAATTGCTCCATTAGCGTCAACAATAACAGATAAAGTTAATCCTGAGCCTTTTCCACTAGTAGTCATATTACTGTCGCCAGTAATAGTATATGTTCCTGCTGTTCTTGAAGAATCAATTTGTGTTTCAAATCTAAGTGTATTAACTTCTGAAACACCTAATACTAAGCCATCAAACTGTGCATCTCTATAGAAGTATGTGTCTGCATAGCGTGACTGAGATACACGTTTCTTAGGACGTATAATAACTCTACGCTGCTCGTCGCCTCTTATAGATATGTTGTTAGGTACTTTGATTGGAAAGTCTTCTTCATAAATTCCAGACTCAACTACAATAACAACTTGTGTTTCGTTTTGTACATTACCGTATTCTAATTCTTCACCTGTTATAAACTCAACTGGTTTTAATAATTGCAATTCAATTTCATCAGTAGTTGACACACTAACTGCTCTTGAACCCGACTCATGTTTGTAGTCTACCATTAAGCCAATAGCGCCTGACTGTCTACCTCTAATTATTTTACCAGGTATAACGTCAGTGTTAGTTGGATTAGCTTGATCTAAGTAACCAAAGTTTCCGTTGTTTGCATTAATTTTGTATGTAGTAGTACCGTCAACAATTGCAGGAGCATTTAATGCACCAAGATCAATTACATCTAGTATGATTTGAAACTTTGCATCAATAGCATCGTCAGCAAGTGCATCTGGTGTAATAGCTGCATTAATAAACTGCGTTACTTGTGTTTGATAGTTTGTTGGTACTGCTGTGTTTGTTAAAATATAATTTTTAACTAAGTTCTTAGCATATGTAATACCGGCTACAGTTTCAATCTTTTGGCTACCAATTGCTTTTTGGGCACTGGCATTTGAATAATATCTAAGTCCTGCGTATCGTGAAAGATAGTTTGCGTTGTTACCAATTAACGCATCTAATGATACACTATCTAGCATTAGTGATATATCTCTTTCACATGTTTCCATGTTATACGATGCTGCAAATGCTGGATATGTTGAGTTAATATATGCTGTAACTTCTTTAGAAACAAATTCTTTGTTGTTTATAATAAGTGTTCTAGCGTTTGTTCTTCCACTAATTGGAGAAGTAATACCAGCTGTATTAATTGTTGCTCTGCTAGCACCTGTATTAAAAGTCAGTGTCTGCATATACGGACCTGGCTCAGGTGGTGCTGATACAATTATTTCTTCTGCTTTTCTTGCGGCAGCATTAACAGTTCTGTATGCATAACCAATTGCACGACCTTGCTTACCATCCGGTGTATAACGTTGTGTGTCATCACCTTTTGTAGTAACAAAAATGTTTACATCACTAGTTGCCGCAACATTGTCAACATATAGTTTTGATACTGCTTGTAAGTCATCTGGACCATACGGGGTACCTTTTCCTTTTAGTTCACCTGGGTGATCAAATAAGTTTAGAGCACCAGTCATTGTATCGCCTTGTCGACGTACAAGCGACTTTCTAGGAACGGCAACGTTGTCTAACCAATTACCTGTTAGTGTACTATCATAAGCTGCATCAATAATAGTCATTACACCTGAGCCACCGCTCATTATTACACGACCTGTTCCTGCAATTGCTCCTGCAGAAGTAGTATGCAAACTAATAGTGTTTACATCACGTATTCTTACAAAGTATGTTGTTCCACTAACTACGTTACTTGGATCTGTTCCTGCTGAATTAAATTTAAATGCAGCACCAGTATATGAATTCTCTAAGCCGTGGGCAGTAGTAGTTATATTACCTAAGTTTAAACTACCAACAGTTAATGTATATTGTGTTATTGTAGTAGGTTCGTCACCTAGTCTTAATCCGCCACCTGCAACATCTTTAGTTTGGTAGTTACTATCAGCATATGCTTTGTCAATAACAAGATCTTGTACAGTATAAGAAGTACCATGCACAGAGTTGAATGTATCAATTGCTGCTTGTGTTACTGCTACGTTAGCAATTGGCTGTGTAGCTGCATCTAAAGGACCACCAAGTGTTGGAATAGGGTCATTTGACACTTTAGATACTAGCTGTTTAATAACTAGTTTCCCATCAATAGTATAATCAAATCCAATAGTATCAATAGTACCATCTAGTGCATTGTTAGATGCTAATGCTAAAAAGTTTACTCCACTGCCGTCAGTTTTTACAGCTGGTATCTTATTTTCGTTGCCTTGATATGTATTTGGAGTATCTTTTAGATCAGTAAAAGATATTTGTCCACCGATTCCAAATACTGCGTATAGTTCTAAAAAGTTTTCGTTTACTTTACGAAACGATTCGCGTATACTATCGCCAGTGCCGTCATTACCTTCTACACCAATATCAATATTTTGCTTTGCCATTCTCTAAATGCTCCGTTATACTGCTGTTGCCAGCGAGTTGTCTAATTTGTCCATATCAAAGTTAATGCTAACTCCGCAACCACAAGAGGAACTTGTGTTTGGATTGTTTATTTCAAAGTTTGATCCTACAATAGACTTTACATAGTCTACTTCAGTTCCTGCTAGAAACATAATACTGTGTGCGCCGATAACAAAATTACCACTACCTGAACTAATAGTAATGTCTAATTTCTCTACATCATCTTTTGATGCAATAGTATCCCATGCATATGAAAATCCAGCACAACCGCCACCGTCTAGATTTAAACTAATAGCATAGGCGCCGTTTTCTTCACAAATATCGTTAATCTGTTGTTTAGCTTTTTCAGTTAGTGTACAAATAGCCATTGATGCTTCCTTTATTCATATGTATTTATCGAACAGTTTTATAATCTTAATGTTAAATATAGTTATGTTCTTAAAAGAATTTAAAAAAGAAACCCGGCATGTTCGTAAAAGCAAAGCGGGCAAAGAACACGCATACAAGCGTGAAGTAACCCATTGTGTGTTTAGATGTGATAACTGTGATGCTGAATTTGTTAGGCTTAGAGGAAGTATGGATCCTAAAAGGTTAAGCAATAATTACTTCCATGTGTGTAGTAGTTGCGATGCAAAGAAATTTGCACAACGAAAAGGGGTTGAGAAAAAGCAAGTGTGGAACCTAAGTGCAAGCTCCACAATGCCTATTGGTAAGCTTTAGTTTTCTTTCTTCCAAATTGTCCAAATGCCGTAACCAATTGCGGCATAAGCTGCCAGTTTAGCAAATGGTCCTGCAATTAGTACAATTACACCTACTGCTATTAACATTCCGCCATCCCATGATGT
>Ga0075444_10002846_pt1 | contig 10383 bp, 10 predicted proteins | sample CoawatmetaG01DNA_FD_76836 | JGI IMG/M metagenome (GOLD analysis project Ga0075444, IMG submission 76836) | Marine microbial communities from the West Antarctic Peninsula - Coastal water metaG017-DNA | ecosystem: Environmental > Aquatic > Marine > Coastal | place: Atlantic Ocean: West Antarctic... | reverse complement strand
CCTTCTGACGATGGCGTTGGCGAGCCTCGCCGGTCCTGAGAACGTCAAACACCTGCACCCGCCCGGGCCGCTCGCACCCTGACCGCACCACGCTGGCATCAGGTCGCGGCCGCGACCTGATGCGTCCATCTCGCTCTCCATCAATCCCGCACCGTGCGCCTGCGCGCCGTCGCGCTCTCCAGGTCTGTCTCAATGACACTCGCTCGTGACCCCGATGCCCATCTCTCCGGCACAACTGACGCGGCCAAACTCTCGCTGCCGCTGTCCTGGTGGCGCGTCCTCGCCCCTGAGGCGCTCGATATGGCGGCGCAGTGCCGCCTGTCCGCTGCCCTGAATGCCACGCAGCCCCTGCCGTCCCCCGACTGGTCCGCTGCTTGCCGGGGCGATCCGGCGGCTGCGATCCATATCGCCCTCAACGTCCTCGCCGAGGCCATCGCCTTTCCTGGGCGCCTCGATCCGGCGATGTCGGCGATCTGCCTCTGCGCCGTACGAGGTGACGCCTCCTGCATCGATCTGCTCGTGCACGTACTCGGGCGGCGCGCTCGACGCCGGGCTGATCTCGAGGTGCTCTGCCTCGCCCATGCTTGGTGCTCCGTTCCGCGCCGCGGTTCCGACCGCGCCGGCGTCGCCCACTGAAGGGGAGGAAGCCGATGGCATTCTCTTCGACCCCGCCTGCCCTGCAGATCGACTCCGAGGCGGCACGTCGCCTGCTCGAACCGATGCTTCCGCGCCGCCTGCGCGCCTGCCTCACTCAGGATCTGCGTGTGGCTTCTGCTTGCTCCGAGCTCGCCCTCGAGATCACCACCCTCGCCCCCGATGCCGAGGCGCTGGTCTCCGCCTGGATCGGGGCGGCCACTTCGGAAGGCGGCTTGTGGCGTGACCGTCGATGGATAGCCCGACGATCCGCTCTGATCCGGTTCCTCGACGTGTGGGCCGTGGAGCACGATCAGCCGGTGGCGCGGGCGTTGGCCGATGTCGCGACGCTGTTGTCCTGCGCCGGCGATGATCGCAGAGCTGCAGCGCGCTTGGCCCAGCCCCTGTGGCTGGAACGCGAAGCGGTTCTCGACCTCCGGAAAGGGTTTGCAGCGCTGGCCGAGGCGCAGACGCGCCTCACTATCGGACGCGTCGCCGAACAGGGTGCCGATTCGGACATCATCGGGGCGACCGATCTCGCTGTCGCGCTGCAGGCAGCTTGGCACGACGCGCTCACGGACGCGCTTCTGACGTTCTCCGAGAAGACGAGCAGCGCCATCGCCGCTGCTGCCGCCTTGGCCTGTGGCGCCGATGATGCCTTCGCCAGCGACGTGGCACTTGTCCATGCGCTCGTGCCCGTTGGGGAGGTCTTGACACGACCCGTCGCAGACAGGGCGGCGACGCGGGAGCGGCGCAGATGGAAGAAGATCGAGGCTCAACTCGTCAAAAAAAGCGAGGCGCTCCGGCGCGAGAAGGCGGCGGCCGTCGACACCACGCCACATCTGCCGGACGCCGATGCCCCACCCGCGGAGGTGCCCAAAGGCCACGTCCTCGTCGTTCCGGCAATTCAGGAAACCGGGAGCGACCGCGGCCGCTCCATCGCCCGCGGCTACGAGCACGTCATCGGCAAGGCGCTCCCGCTGGTCGCCGTGCCGGATCTCGCAGCCGTGCGCACGCGGCTCGTCTTCGAATTTCCTTACGCTCAGGTTACGATCGACAGGCTTCTGGCCGACCTGATCGGACGTGAGTACACTACGTTCCGGCCAACCCTGCTGATCGGCCCGCCGGGAGCCGGCAAGACCCGCCTCATCGCCAGGATTGCCTTCCATCTCGGCCTGGGGTTGTGGCGAGTCGATGCGACACGCGACGCCGGCGCATCGCTGGGTGGCCTCGACCGCCGTTGGGCGACATCGGAACCGGCGCATCCGATCATGGCGGTAGCTCGGACCGGTAGTGCCAACCCCCTGATGCAGATCGATGAATTGGAGAAATCCGCGACCCGTTCGGATCACGGTAGGCTCTGGGATGCCCTGCTTTCGATGCTCGAACCGGAGACCGCCCGAACCTACCAAGACCCTTGTTTCCAGACGGAGACTGATATCAGCCGTGTCTCGTGGCTGGCCACTGGTAATGAGATTGGCAACTTGCCCGCCCCTCTGCTTGATCGCCTGCGCGTGTTGGAAATGCCGGCCCCGAGCCACGCAGATCTCGATGCTCTGCTTGAACCGATCCTGGCAGGAATCGCGGCCGATCACGAGCTCGCTCCCGCCTTCATTGCGCCGCTCGACGGCGAGGAGATCGCGTTGCTTCGACGATCCTGGCGAGGCGGCTCGGTCAGGCGACTGATTCGCTTGGTCGAGGCTGTTGTCAATGCGCGCGAAACTCTCGCTGTGCGACAGTAGATTAACATGATCGATTGCCGGAGAGGGTACATCGCTCTCCGGTTCTATTCTGTCAACTGCATGAGCCATGACTGTGCAATGATCGTGCATTCCGCCGTACTGAATAGGTTGCGATTTTCTTGCGCAGTTATCGAGACTGTAGTTTTTATATATTCCTGTTGAATTTTTGTCATCATTAACGATTATAACTGATATCGAGATGTTTTCTTCAGATTCGCTTGAGTCGCCTCGGATCATCCCTTGAGACACTTTATCCCCGACGTCGCCAGCCTGCGAAACTGCGCTGCCGGAAACACCGACCTTTACGGAAGTCTCACGCCACAAGGGATCGAATGCTCGGCGTGCACGGAACTGTTGATCCTCAGGTTCCAGCATGACTACGACGATAGGTTCTGGCCCATCACGGTGGAGGATCGCCGCACGGGCGGCTTCCCCGTGTTGTGCCAGGATCGAGGCGCGAATCGTGGATGGCGATAGTTCGCCTCCCGTGCTGGCGTCGAGCGCCGGGCCGATATCGACAGTTGCGACCTTCATGTGGGCCGGCAATCGCTTGACGACGCCATTCGTGGTCACGGTCCGAGCCTCATGAACCCGCGCGTCGAGATCAGCGGCATATCCAATGGTGTCGCCAAGAATGGGGATCGAAGCTTGGGCGCCCTCTCCGCGTGGACTCAGAATGCGGGACGCCTCCTGCAACGCCGCTGCCTTCGCAACGAAGAAGCGCTTCAAATTGAAGGTTCCGGCAGCCATAGTTGGGACCTCGCGGTATGCCGGGAGGATAGGCGCTGACGGCGATGAAAATCGGAAGCGAAAAATTTAGATCGGCGTAACCTCGGACATGGCGCTCAACTAGGTCCCCTAGTGGGTCCTGGACCTATCCCTGAACCTGCTCGGGATTCGGATAAAATTTTTCCGCTTCGCATCGGACAGGAGATGTTGCCCAGGAGCGATCCCTCCAAGCATGAGGTGCTCATGAACGAGGTCCGACGCCCACCCTCGAGGTTACGACTCATCAGGACCATCGCGATTTTCGTCGCACCTGGCCAAGCTAGAGAAACGAACAGGCCAGGGGGCGCGAACCATGACACATTTCACGTGTGTCCGTGTCGAACGTATCAGAAACCGCAGCGAGCTAGCCCGCATCGCGTCGCACGGTCTGCGGTTTGATCCCAGCAGCAAGCAGCGTGTGGACCCGGCGCGAACGCCGCTCAACCGCTCGGGATCGGACTATGCGGAGAATCCGCTGGATCTCTCAACGGCGCTCGAAGGCTTCCTCAAAGCGAACGGAGCCCGACTATACGGACGCGCGCCGATCGGCCTCCACATCCTTGTGAGCGTCAGCCCCGGCTGGATCACTGAAGTCGGCGAATTGCACGATCCCCAAAATACGCGGAACGTTCAGTTGGCGCATCAAGCTGTGGAATGGGTCCAGCGAGCACTTGGAGGGGGGAGACCCTGCGTCGTGGCCTGGCGGCAGGACCTCGATGAGAAGGGCGGCGGGGTCGTGGACATCGTGGCCGCGCCGACCCGCGCTGCAAAGCTGAATCGGTTCAAAGATGATGTCACCATCGTGTCGGTGACGGCCGCACTCGAGGCGCACCGTGTTTTACATCCTAACGACCCAACCGCGTTCGGCGCGCTTCAGACCTCTTGGGCAGCTCACGCCGCCAAGACTCTAGATCGCATGCTTTGTCGCGGCACGCGCAAGGTCGATCAGCCCGCCAGGCACCTCGATCCAGAGCGTTACGGCCGGCTGGTAGATGCGGCTCGCGACGAGGCCAAGGCCATAGCGGCGCAGGATCTCGCCGAAGAGCGGGCAGTTCTGGATGCCCGCGAGAGACGGCTGGAAATCGCGGAGGAGAAGATCACTCGGTTCGTTGCTGGGATGGCAGCCGAAAGAGAAGGGATCATGGCGGAGGCCCGAGCTAAGGTTGATGACGCCCTCAACGCTATCGCGATCGGGATCGATGCGCTGACCGATGGTAGGATCGTCGCCGTTGAGCATTGTGCAGAGAGCGGTGAGCTTCTTCTCATTCCCGACATGAACCTTGATGCCGCCGAAAGATCCGCGTTGTGGGAGGCAATCACTCCGGGCCTGCCCGCTGGACTAATGACGGTCCTTGGATACATCCAAGCTGAGGCGGCTCGATCAGGAGAGGCCACAAATGGCGACCACGCTAGGCATCCTTCCCCGAGCCACTTCTGAGTTTGATTTCAGAATCCATGTGTAATGCGCTTCGATAAAGGGGCGGACCACGCCAGTTATGCGGCTGTAGCGGCGGGAGAAAACCCGGATGGTCTCGGCCAGATCGTCCTGGCTGTGATAGAATGCAACGCTTGCAGCCTCGGGTTTAGGCCGAAGCTCAAGCAATCGCTCGGATGAGCCATGGACTGTGCTTTGGAAGATGCACTGTGGTCGGTTAGCGACGCTGCACTATTCGGGTTCGATTGCATCGTCCTCGCGCGTGCTGAGATTTGCGCAGGTGATGTACACAGTTCTGGTCGGACCATCGACCAAAGATCGCTCCGCGTCGGTCTTCAACCTCGCGGCGCCGTTTTTGGTGACGGAGAGGGCTAATTTTTCAACTGCTCTACCGCGAGCTCATGCGCAGGCCTGCCTACTCCGCCGGATAGTCCGCGAGGCAGGCAGCGTTCCCAGCCACGGAGCTGATTTCAATTTCAGGGTCGATGTAAGGTTGGCTGGGTTCTGCCTATGCACCAAGGATAATCATGAGATTTTGATAGCTAGCGTGGAAAAATTGGAATGCTTATACTAAACGATCAATTTGCTGAAATCGCCTGTGCCCAAATATTTGACATTGATAGGCCGCCGTTAAATTTGGCGCGCATCTATCACATTATGCTGGCTTGCGCCAAACGTATTTTCTCATCCTAATTTCGCCGGCTTTGATCGACTTACGACCAACCTCAATTTACGATTTAAATCGTACGTTTCAGGCATGCTGAGCTAAGGGAATTTGTTGCTCAAGATGTGCGCGTAGGATCGAGTAGCATTTGACAACCTCCTCGAGCCTCTCGGCGTTGAGTCGCCGCATATGCTCGGACCCGTCGGGCTGCCTGTAGGCCGCCGCATAATAGGCAGCTTGAGCCTTCAGCTTGGTGGCGACAAAATCCAAATCGCCCGACCATGTCGCTTCGGCGCGTACACGGTGAAGGCGCTGGGCGATCTCTAGCCACTGCAAGTCGAGTGCGATCCCGCTGCCCATCTGCTTGAAAAGGTCGAACATCGAGTCCAGGATCTCGATCGCGGTCTGTGCTGACATGCCGGCTCCGTTAGGTCGATGCTGCGACCAGATCAGGTCGGACGTACCAATCATCGAACAGAGAGAGTTGCTGGAATCGGCGGCGATAGCCGAGTCCGGTCAGAAGGCCATATATCTTGTCGCGGCTGTCGGAAAAATTGTGTTCGACGCTTATTAGCGCGATGTCGTAGCTTGTAAAATCGAAGCTCTCCAGGACGTCGAACTCGCCGCCCTCCACATCGATGCTCATGTAGTCGATCTGCTTCGGCGCCCGCGCCTCCGATAGAAAACGGTCCAGCGAGATTGTCTGGACTGGGTATTGTCGCCTATCTTGGCGAAATTGGGAATGAAAATCGCCTGCTGCAAATTCATCCATCCCGGACAGCTCGCCGATATCAACCTCATTGAACAAGACTTCGACGCCATTGGTCTTGTGAACGCACTTGTCAGTGATGTAGCAGTTGCGATTATCATACAATGCCGCATGCCAAGCGCGGGCAGGCTCGGCGAGAGCGCCCTGCCAGCCATAGGCCTTCTCGAGAAGAAGCGTGTTGCTCAGGCTTATACCATCGCAGGCACCAAATTCGACGAAATATCCGTTCCGCTTCTCATTCAATTCGTACAGCGCCCAAAGATCCTGTAGAAGCTGCGCGTTGGAAAGGGGCGCTCTCTTCGCCGCAAATGACAGGAAATCGAGCTCCGAGCTCACGATATGCGGCGGCGATTCCAGATTGTCCCTGAGATTGACCAGTGCATTGAACACCGTCAGGAGCTCGACATCCATGGCTCTCTGCTCAACCTGTTACTTGGGATCGATGGGGCCGGGTCTTGAACGGGTGGATCGAGGCGCCGTACCGCGTCTGTAGGATCCGATTTGAGCCGTCGAACAGGACCGTGTGCTGAACCGAATCAACGCCGTGATCGGGGATGGTCTGGGCCGCCCTACGAATAGCGGACAGGAACCCTTTACGGCTGAACCCGTAGGGACGAAGGCTCTCCAACAAGGCGTCGATTAGCTTCGTATGGCCTTCGGACCGCGCCTGGGCCAGATCGCGGTCGCGCACGGCGCTGTCGCGTTCGGCCCGCAGCAGCGACAGTTCGATCTGTTGCTGCTGGATCTGGCGAATGAACTTCGTGTCAATGTCGTGAGCGAGATTCTTCGGCATTCGGTAGCTCAACAGGCCCGGGAGGGGACGGGTTCGGAACGCGGTTGGTGACACGTCGGCGTCAAGCGACAGCGGCCTTACGTGATCACAGCCACCGAGGTGGATCGGTTATCGAGATGGCACGGCAATCCCTGTTCTCTAGCTCGCTTCGGCCATGGCGGTGGCGGCTGCCGCGAGGCCCCATCGCACGAGATCCTGAGCCTCGGTCACCGACTTGGCCTCAGCGTAGCAGCGCAACTCCGGCGCGTTGCCGGAAGCCCGGAAGTGGATCGTCCGCCCGCCGTCCAGCTCGATCCGAATTCCATCCTGCTCGTCGATGGATCCCGGCGCTCCGATCGGTCGGAGGAACGACACCCGGAAGGCCTCCTCGCGCAAGCGGCCCAGGAAGGCGCTGCTCCGTTCGGACGGCGTGTTGGGGAGCCGGTCGCTCGCCATCTCCCCCGCATCGAGGGAGGTCACGAGGTCGGCCAGCGAGGTGCCGGCCGCGCGCGTCGCGGCCAGTGTCGCCAGGATCGGCAGCATGGCATCGCGCGTCGGCAGGGCCGGGAGGGTCCTGCCGTCGCGTGTGATGTCCGAGCCGAGCAGGAAGCCGCCATTCGCCTCGAAGCCCGCCACGATGGCCGCACCGGAGCGCCGCACCTGTTCCATGCCGGCGATGACGTAGGGCGAGCCCACTCTCGTGCGCAGGACCTGCTTGAAGCCGCCGGAACGCTCCAGCGCCGAACCGGCCGTCACGGGCACCACGACCGCGTCGGCCCCGAGGAAGCGTGCCGTAATCAGGCCGAGCACATCGCCTCGCACGATCCGGCCCGCCTCATCGGCGATGAGAGGCCGGTCGGCGTCGCCATCGGTGGTCACGAGCGCGTCGAAATCGCCCGAGGCCATCGCGTCACGAATGAACGCGATATCCTCGGGCCGATGTGCCTCGGTGTCGATGGGCACGAAAGTCTCGGACCGGCCAATCGTCGTGACCTGTGCGCCGAAGCCGGTGAGCAGATCGGCCAGGAGATCGCGGGCGACGGAACTCTGCTGGTAGACCGCGATGCGTAGGCCAGCCAGCATCTCGGACGGGAATGCGTCGATATAGCGGTGCTGGTAGCGGGCCAGGGCGCGGGGTTCGGGTGTGGCAGAGGTCCGTTCCGCCGACACGCCGGCGTGTGCGCCGCGGTCCAGAGCGGCCAAGATTGCCGCCTCGTCCGCCTTCGTGATCTCTCCGTCGGGCCGGTAGAATTTGAGTCCGTTGCGATCCTCCGGGATGTGGCTTCCCGTGATCATGACTGCCCAGGCGCCGCGCCGCATCGCCTCGAGGGCGAGGGCCGGTGTCGGGAGGGCGCCGCATTCGATCGCCGTGAAGCCCGTTGCCGCAGCGGCATCCGCCACCGTCGCGGCGATGCTCGGGCTACTGTCGCGCAGGTCCCGCCCGATCACGACTGCCCGGGGGGCTTCGCCCGACATGGAGCGGAAGAACGCGCTGGCATAGGCGTAGGCCGGCCCTCCGACGAGGTCCGTCACCAGACCCCTCAAGCCACTCGTACCGAATCTCAGGCTGCTCACGGCGGTTCCGTCAGTGTCGATTGAGTTGGAATCGATCACTGATGCCGCGAAACGCCGTGCATCACAACGTCCCGTGACGGGAGCCGGGCTCGCGCACGGGATCCTTCACGGAGGCGCCGCACCCGCCTATGCGCAATACCGTTTACCCTCTCTTAACCATGATTCCAGCATTGAGTCCTACGAGCTCACCTCCAAGTTTCGGCTGTGGTCAGGATGCATTCGCAGGGTCTCGATCTCTCGAACGTGGTCAGTTTGACGATTGCCTTGTCGGAGCGTGTCGCCGAAACGCGGCGACTGGGGCACCTCGTGGCGGTCGATGAGATTGAGGCGATTGGGAACGTGGCCTCCTTTCTGCGCCAGAACCTCGACGAGTGGCCCCCTCAATTGAGCCGCGCGATCTGCGACGTGATCACAAGCTCGCCGCGCGGGCGAAGCCGTTCGCTGTTGCTTGTCGAGTACATCCAATCCGGTGCCTTCGATCAGCAGCAGTCGGGGAAGCACACCATGCCGTTCGTGATGGATCTGTACCGTATCGTTCTGGGACGGGACGCGGAGGACGATGCGCTGCGGCATTGGTCTGCCCAGCTGAATGCGGGAAAGATCTCCCGAAGGCAACTTCTGGGGACCGTCATCAGTTCAGAGGAATTCCGTGCGTCGCTGAATTAATCCAGAGTCGCCTATGTTCGTTATGTGTAGGTCAATACATGTGATTGAATCATCTTTGACAATATGAGGCGTCGCGAGGCCGTATTCGATAGAGCGCTAAAATATGTCTCCCGCGCACAAGAATGTGTTGATAGAGTCGAGATATGGGTCGATAGATCGAGCGCTGTCGCCTGTCGCGTGGGGGCTGTGCGTCTGAGATCTGCCTGGGCGGATAGGAGCGGCGGAATACCTTCATGCTGACCGTGACTCGGACGCCGCTTCGAATAAGCTTGTTCGGCGGCGGCACAGATTACCCGGAATATTTTGAGCGGGCGCCTGGAGCGGTTGTCGGCGCCGCTATTGATAAGTACATCATCATAGCCGCGCTGGATTTGATAGGGTGTCAGGATTATAATTATAGATTGAGCTATTCCCGCGTCGAGCACTGCGGGCACATCGACGAGATCGAGCATCCGGTGGTGCGGGAGGTGCTCAAATATTTCGACGTCAACCGACGGCTCGATATGAGCATCATCTCCGATTTGCCCGCGGCAGGTAGCGGTCTTGGCTCGTCCTCAGCGTTCACCGTGGGATTTCTGAGAACGATATACGCGATTCAAAATCAGAAACCGACGAAGATCGAACTCGCGAAGAAGGCGATACACGTTGAGCGCGAGATCCTGCGCGAGAACGTCGGCGTGCAGGACCAGCTCCACGCCGCCTTCGGCGGGATCAACCGGTTCGATTTTAGCGGCTCCGCCATACGGATCTCGCCCGTTCAGATGAGTTCTGCCGCCATTCAGCAACTCAACGCGTCGATGGTGCTGGTCCATACGGGCATCGCGCGGCGCGCGACGACGACGGTCGCCGCGCAGATCGCCGTGACGCGCGCGCGCGCGATCGACAAGGAATTGTCCGAACTCTACCGCCTCGTCGAGGAATGCGTCTCTCTGCTCGAAGCGGGGACGAGCGGCTGGCTCGCGCAGCTCGGCGAGATGCTCTCCGCCTCGTGGCGCATCAAGCGGACCCTGTCGCGTGAGGTCTCGAACGCGGTGCTCGACGATCTGTTCGAAGCGATCACCGCGTCGGGGGCTTACGGGGCGAAGCTGTGCGGCGCGGGCGGGGGCGGCTTCTTCCTCGCTCTGATCGATCCCGATCGGCTTCCGGCCCTGATCGAGCGGGTCGCGCCGCTGTCCGTCGTTCCGATCGGCATCGACGTCGACGGGTCCACCCTGATCTATCGCCAGACGCGCTGAGCGGCGTCCTCACAGGCCCCAGCCCGGCTGCAGCCGGGCCGCGGACCCATCGCGACGAGAGGCAACGATGCGAATTCTGATCACCGGCGGCGCGGGCTACATCGGGACGATCCTGGTGCCGATG
>Ga0075444_10002844_pt1 | contig 10385 bp, 7 predicted proteins | sample CoawatmetaG01DNA_FD_76836 | JGI IMG/M metagenome (GOLD analysis project Ga0075444, IMG submission 76836) | Marine microbial communities from the West Antarctic Peninsula - Coastal water metaG017-DNA | ecosystem: Environmental > Aquatic > Marine > Coastal | place: Atlantic Ocean: West Antarctic... | reverse complement strand
GCAAAGCGCAGCCTCTCAAGCCACAACCAACGGCGGTAGCAGTAAATGGGGTGATCTCGATTCAATCGGTGCACCAGGAGCAACCGCTCCTGCTCCTGCACCTGCTCCTGCGGCTCCCCAGCCAGCAGCGGCGGTGAACCCTGCACCGGTAGCTGCTAACGAAGTTGAAACCGAAGCTACAGGTGGCAAAAAGTGGGGCGACCTAGATGCTATTCCCACCCCCAAGGTTACTTTAGAAACAGCAGCACCTTTGCCGAAGCCGATTCACGAAAGCGGCGGAGAGAAATCTCGGGAGCTAGATGCCATTCCTGGACCGGGTGAAAAACGTGGGCCAGCGAGTAGCTCACTAGTCACTGGCGGTGGTGCCGCTGGTGGAAAAGGCCTAAAACGCCCAGCTCCTGAAAAGGCTGAAATGTACAACATTCCAGCCGTGCCGATCTGGCTAATAGTTTTAATACTAATTGCCATTGCTGGTGCCGTTTATTACATGGCAACAAAGCCACACTAATAAGTAATTTGGACCTACTGCAAGACTTCAATCTTGTCGATCTTAGCGGCCAAGACAAAATCTGACTCAGTCAAACCTTTGATTGTATGAGTAAAGATGTCTACCTTGAGCATTCCCCAAGAGATGTGCAAATCGGGGTGATGATCTACTTTGTCGGCTAAGGCACCGATAAGAATTGCGCGATCTAAAGCTCCTCGAAAATCCTTGAACTTGTATGATTTGGTCAACAAACCGTCAACAATCGCCCAGTCGTCTAACTCAGCAAGGAGCAGCTGGCATTGGTCAGCTGCGAGAGCAGGGACGCCGCCGCGACAAGGTATACATTCTCGTTCAGAAAGAGATTCTCGTTCAGAAAGAGTCATAGAGCCTAACCTTTTGTAGTGAAGAAACTAGAATTCTGGACTATCTTTCGATAGATCACCAATCACCACAGTAATGGGTATGCTCAGTGAATCTCGTTGGACAACTATGTTCACCCGATCCCCAGGCTTGCAGGCCTGGGTTAACTCACGAACCTCACGCTTAGACTTTACTGCAATGCCGTTAATCTTAGAAATAATGTCACCGGCCTTTATACCAGCCTTCTCTGCCGGTCCAGCAGCAGCCAGTCTAGCTATTTTGACAGCCACTGGATGTGATGGCAAAGTCAGCGAACGAGTACGATCTGGATCAATATCTTCCATGTAAACCCCCAAATAGGCGCGGGGAATCTGGCCGTCACTTATCAGCCGTCGAGCGACTTCGCCAGCAACGTCAGAGGGAGTGGCAAAACCAATACAAACAGCCTGATTGCGAACAGCTGTGTTAATACCAATCACTTCACCGTTGATGTTAAGCAGTGGTCCGCCAGAATTACCTAAATTCAAGGCAGCGTCATGCTGAATCAAATCAACTCTGTTTTTAAAATCAGAAAGAGAACGGTTAATCGCGCTAACCACACCTAAGGTCAAGGTATGGTCAAAGCCAAGGGGCGAACCAATGGCAATGGCCCAATCACCAGGCTTAACCGTCTTTGAATCGGCAAACTTAAGCACAGGCAAACCTGTTGCATCAATTTTGACTACCGCAAGATCAGAAAAGTCATCTCTTCCCACTAAACGCGCATCGAATACTCTTTTGTCATCCAAGGTCACTTTAATGTCGCTGTCTCGATGAATAACATGAGAATTGGTCAGAATATAACCATCAGAGCGAACTATTAGACCAGATGCCTCTGCTGGCGGTATCACTCGGCTACTACCATCAGCACGTTGCAGCGTCGGAGAAAACTTTATGTCGATAGTGACCACCGACGGGTTAGCTTTGGCAGCAACGTCAGCAATAACATTGGTAGCCGAACGCTGTGACTTGCTAGCATCGGCAAACAAATTAGGAATACTTGGCTTCAAGCTTGAAGAAATTGGCTCATGAGGAATGAGATAGAAACCAGCCCAAGTGCCAAAGGCAAAGAGGTTGAGGGCAGCGAGAGCCACCAGTAAAAGAGTTTTGCGGTTACCTAATAATCGAGAAGAGTGCTGGTGAGAAGGGGCTACACCTATCTGACCAAGAGCTTTTTGCGCGGCAATATCAGCATCACTGCCCTCAACCACAGCGCTAGACTCGCTTGCCCGAGCAGTGCTTTGAGCCCCTTGGGGCGGGAGGTACGGCTGCCAAGTCGCCGCCGAGCGGTCTTCTAGCAGAGCTTCTCGCGAAGTCGGTATTTTAGCCTGGACCTCTCCCCCTGCCGCAACATCATCGTCGACAGCGTCGAAATCGGAGGAAATATAGACTGGAACATTATCGGGTACTTCCGGCATTTAGCTATGATACCTTAAGTCGCTCATGACACACCTGCTGCAACTAAATCTACCCATTATTGGCTTGACAATCTCAGGCCGCCAAATCTATCAAGCGCAGCAAGCGTTCCTGATCGAGAAATAAGATCTCCAACATGGCCCGCGTATTGGCACCATATCTGGCACTAGTAAGTTTGCCGTCTATCTGCCTTACAATAGCAGCCAACCAAAGCAAATTCTCTTCGGCCGTTTCCTTTTGGTTTGGGTCAATCGCACTGATCTTTCGAGCTTTCATAGCAAGCCTTATCAGCACCACAAGCACAGTTAAGTGCCCTAGGCCGGCAATGAGCGAAAGCGCAGAAAAACCAGGTCCAAAATACATTTTAGAAAAAATGCGCACATAGAGAAAACGAGCTAGTAAGTTTTCGCAGGCAGCATCAAGACTACCGAGTTTGCTATCGAGGAGCTGCACAGCAGAATAGCTAGCACTGCCGATTTGCAACTTAAAACCTGCAGGCGGTGACTGCAGGTGATTTGATACAGATTGGGCAATCTGCCCATCATCAAGCAAATCAGCTTTCGAGTTGGGGTCAATATACGCGCGAGCAAGCGCATCGAGAATGAACAAATCAATCTGTCTTGGTCTAGCCTCAGACCCAGGCAGCCGACTGCGCCAGAGATCCTTTGGCACTAAAGCGGCAATGCTTTGATGAAAACTTGCTAAGACCTTTATAGCACCACAGCCAGAAGAAGAAGAAGAAGAAGACGCTGCCTCAGCTAGAGCACTGAGTAAAGGCTCTTCAATTATTTGAAACTGCTCATAAGTCAGTGCCACGCCCTCGATCAGCTGAAGACTGTGAAAGCCTTTTATGGTTTCTTCCTCAAGATTGGGAAAGAGTTCGCGAAAGAGAGCGAGAACCCCAATTAGTTGGTCGCTCTGCTCATCCAGAAGCCGTCCGCTGTTGTGCAAAACTCCAGTGCTGGCAAAACTTAAACCGACAAAAGTACCTGTCGGGGTATCGATAAACGCATAGGGAAAAAGTTGACACATGGCCGGCTTAGCCAAGTCTTGCAGGGTACACGCTGAACCATCCAAGTAAGAGCAACGACCATCAGGGCGCTTTTCTAGGGCTCGACTAAAGCCAGCCAAACCAGCCTTTCTCTCGGAAGGAGAAAGAAAACTCACAGGCAGGTCAGCTTCTGAGCATTGGAGAGCGGAGGTTAATCGCTTGACGTCCTGCTCATTTAGCGGCACGGGCCAAGAAAGACAGCAATTGGCGCACCTTGTGCACTCAAAGCGAATTCCTTCTGGAATGTGAAGCTTGCTGCCCAAGCCTGCGCTAGCCGCTGCATTAAACAATATTCATTGCCACCATAATCGCCACCATAATTGTCATCTTATGATAAACCGTTCATGCGCTCTACCGCCCCGATTGTTCATCATATGAACATAATTAGTCGCCCCAGCACAGAACTCTTGAACCAATGAGCAATCGCAATACCTGGCCCACTTCTCTCTTAGCCCTGCTTCTAGCGGCAAGCTTGATTTTCCTTGAAAGCAATCAGCTGCAGGCTCTGGCCAAGACGGCAAGCCCAAGCCTATCAGCACCAATTGAAGACAAATGGGCTGTGGTCATTGGCATCGGCGACTTTATCGACCCGGGTATTCCCAAACTCAAATATTCAAGCAAAGACGCCCGCGACTTTTATGACTACCTGGTAGATCCGACTCAAGGCAAATTCAAGCCAGACCATGTGCGTCTTTTGCTTGATCGAAATGCTACCAAGATCAACATTATGGACGCCCTCGGCGACTCATTCTTACCCCATGCAGCCAACCCAAAAGACTTGGTTGTGATTTATCTATCTACTCATGGTTCCCCAGCGGGAGCAGACATTCGCGGCGTGAATTATATTGTCGCCGCCGACACTCAGTTGCGCAAACTATTTGCCACTGGCATAGAAATGAACCAGCTCTTGCGCATGATCAAAGAACGTGTCCACACTAACCGCATAGTACTCGTGTTAGACACATGCTATAGCGGAGCAGGCGCACAGCTCGGTCACAAGGGTATTGTCAGAACCAATGTAGATAGCCATGCGGCTGCTCAGGGAGTGGGCTCACTAGTAATCTCTTCTAGTGCACCGGATCAAAAGGCCTGGGAATCAGACGACTTGCACAACAGCTATTTCACACGCTACTTCATTGATGCTCTCAAAGAAACAGGCAGCAAAGAGGGAAGCAATGGCAATAACATTGAACAAGCCTTCAATGCCATGCGCAGCAAAGTACAATCGACGGTATTGAAAGACAAAGGCGAAGTGCAAACCCCAGTCATGGCTGGTGTCTTCTCCGGGCCTAGCCTAATGCTCTCAACACCGCCAACTGTCAACAGAGAAGCCCCGACAACTCTGCCTGGTGATGGAGTGATCGCTTCAGTCACACCAGGCTCTCGCTCAATCGGTAGCGCTGGGGCCCTTGATTTTTCTGCCTATGTTGAGCACGTGCGCCTTGGCAATCAGCTCGTAGAGCAAAACAAAACCTGGGATGCCATTCATGAATTTGAACTTGCCACCAAGGCTAACCCGGGCACAATTGAAGGTTACATAACCCTGGCTCAACTATACGATCAGCAAGGTCGGTATAAAGAAATGCTCGACGCCGCCCGTAGAGCGGTGCTCAATGACGATAGTTCGTCACGCGGACGCGAGCTGCTCAGCCTGGCTGATTTGCGGGCCGGCAATGTGGAAGAATCACTGCGCCAGGTGCAGATGGCCATAACTCTCGACCCATTCAACTCAATGGCACACAATTTACTGGGCTATATCAACGAACACAAGTTCAATCGAGTTGATCAGGCCGAGCAAGAGTATCGCAAAGCACTGGAGCTAAATAATTTGAATACCAGAGCCTTAGTTAACCTCGGGCTCTTGCTAGAAAAACACGGCCGCGATAAAGCGGAAAGTGAAGCTCTATTTCGTAAAGCTATTGAGAGTGATGGCGATGACTGGGAAGCGCACTTATCCCTCGGGCACTTACTTTATGCCACCAGTGGCAAGCTAGAAGAAGCAGAGAAAGAAATTCGCCGTGCTATTGAACTAGCTCCGGCCAACGCCCGCATTCATAGTGAGTTAGGCAATATTCTAGCTTTGGACAAAAAGCGGCTAGAAGAGTCAGAAGTTGAACTGAAAAAGGGTATCGAGTTAGGTGCAGACAAAGGCACGCCGCACTACCTCTTTGCCAATTTCTTGCTCAATCAACGCGGTCGTATAGATGAAGCCGAGCGAGAATACCGCAAAGCAATTCAAATGGACCCCAATTATGACGAAGCCATGGTGGCACTAGCAGACTGCCTGGTCACATACAAAAAAATCTATAACGAATCTGACGATCTCTATAAGCGCGCTCTCAAAGTCAATTTGAAAAATGCCTCAGCCCATCTCGGCATAGCCCGGGTGCAAGAGCTGCTGTTTAAGAACTACAAAGGTGCAGAAGAGGAGATTCGAGCAGCTCTTGCAATTGACCCACGCTTCTCTCTGGCCCATGAACGCCTGGGCATTTTACTGGAAAAGCTAGGCAAGCCAGGGGACGCCAGACTAGCCTACCAAGCAGCGATTGACACAGATCCAGACAATGCCCAAGCTAACTATCTACTTGCGATGCTATTGTGGGACCAGTTCCACAACAGCCAAGAAGCGAAAAAGCTCCTAGAAAGAGCTACGGCTCTGCAGCCACTAAATTCCACCTATCTCACAGCCATGGGTAAGTGGATGGCTACAGAAGCTAAACAATACAAAGATGCAGAGAAGCTCTTACGCAAAGCTACTGAAATAAACTTTGCTGACACCCAGGCCCACTATCAGCTTGGCATGCTCCTGATTGAGAAGCTCGGCGCGCGCAAAGCGGGCGAAGCTGAACTAAAGACAGCCTATGAGCAAGACCCTGAAGACAAACTTGTTAAAGCAGCACACACTCGATTTGTACGCTAAAGCGCTACAACACCGGAGATCTCAATGACGAAGAATCACTACTCTCCGCCTGTGGGTGCGGCCGAAAAGCAATCAGCACCGCTCAACATAGCTATGATTACAGTCTCGATAATCATAGCAGTGCTTGTTTCAATAATCTATTTGCCGACACTTTCAGCACCAGCTCTATATGACGAGACCTATTTGATTTCCTGGTGGAAAAACCTTTTACAGGTTGGCATTTTTAGTAGTGAAAATTTCGCATTTTTGAGTTTTACTGGCTGCGATCTACGCGACGCCACTGGCCCCTATGGCAATCTGGCCAGCCTCTTTTTAATCGCGATATCAGGCGGAAAAATTGCAGTGATGCACTTTTTCTCGATAGCCCTGCATCTGTGCAACAGTCTGTTGCTCTTTGTTGTCAGTCTAACAGTGCAGAAACTCAGTCACCTTGAAGGCAAGCGAACAGACGATAGCAGCAGCAATGAAACATCGGATATTGGGATAGCCCAATTTACCGTTTCGGCTATTGCCTCCCTACTTTTTGCCCTCAGCCCGCTAGCACCAGAAGCAGTGTCATGGCTAGGAGGCTTCCCTCTGCTTCTAGGTACTACTCTAAGCCTAGTTGCTTTCTTACTACTCTGTTTTTGCGCAGGTAGCAACGAAAAGCGCAACATCATACTGAGCGGCATTGCAGGCAGCTTAGCGCTTCTGGCCGCGCTCTGTTCAGCCCACTTAACAGCTGTTGTGTTTTGTCCAGCGGTTTGTTTTTACCTGGCCACAAGACAAATAATCGAAAAGAAGAAGACTGTTAGAAAAATTGTCATTATTTATTTGCTGGGTGCAACCATTGGATCTCTATTTTCCAGCCTCAGTTATCTCGGTCACTCTCCAGACAATGAGGCCAATCTGCCACCCAAGATTGCGGCGCTAAGAGAAGTACGGCCTGAGCCCGAAAACTCTTTTATGAGAAGTATCGGCAATCTATCTGCCATGGTCATACCGATTAACAGATCAATAAATAAGACCTACAACAAGACTTTCAAACTCAGTTACCTGATGATTCCAGCACCCTTGGTGTTTTCACTGATTGCAATAATGCTCAGCATCCAGCTTCGTAATCGCATTGGTATCGCGCTCACACTATCTCTCATCTATTTTCTTTTGAACAGAGAGTTAATCGACCGTGAGACTCTAGTGGGTGTACGCTGGTTCTATCCGATTCTGCCAACATTCAGTTTTCTCATAGCTAGTACCCTGGCCAGCCCACTGTTCATCCAGTGGAACAAACTGGAAAACAACCTAGTTATTAGATCAGTCAAATCGCTAATATGCTTGGTCCTTGTAATTTGTACGTTGCTCTTTCTCATCCCTCTCACGCACACGCAGATCTCTTCTTTTAAATCTCAAGGTAAACTCTGGGCAAAGCTCTCTAAATCAATTGAAATGCTCGGCGCCAAAGAAAAGAGTGCTTACCTAATCGTGCGCAATCTGCCCCAAAGCCTCAGCATCGCACCAATAATTTCACCTTTCGAACCGATCTTGATAGACACTGCAGAAAAGCTACCCCGTAGCCAGAACATTTCAGCAGGAGCCCTTAAAGACTGTCTACGCAACAGCAAGAGAGAAAGTAAAATCGGCAACATTGTCTTTCACTTCGAAAAACATCTAGCTGACTTGATCAAGACTGATTTCGAAGTTACCAACCAAAACTTTGCCGGTCCCTTAACGGCTCAACAAATAGCCAAGCGTGTCACACCAGCAATTGAATACTATCGAGGTACGGTCAAACTGGATGCCACAGGAGAAAACCTTTTACTCGAAAGCGGCAATACTAATGGTGCTGCCGTGCGCATTGACTGCGAGGGCCTTAGCCCTGTCAAAGGCGACTTTTTATACGTAGAAGCGAAGATTGACGGACCGCCTTTGCAGCCCCATACCCCGGTTGAAATTCACTGGTTAACCAACTGGAATACGGAGTGGGAGCCCAGAGATCGCAAGACCCAAGTCGATGCCTTTGCCAACGACAATCTCTATCACCGCTACTTCTTTCCCTTGAGAAGCACCGGTTGGACGACCAATGGCTTACCATCACATATCATGCTCGGCTTCCCTGCTGGCGCCAATGTTGCAGTTAAGGCCATCGGCATTGCCGGCGCCGCAACAGATAATACAGCTGAATCTGCTTCGCTTCAGCCAACAGAACCTACATTAGCACCACCATTAGCACCACCATTGGCACCGCCAGTGCCACTACTAACAGCTCAGGCTAGCTTGACTCAAAGCCAAGGCAAACGAAGATTCGCAGCCTTTAGCTTCAACTACCCAGACCTCCAAGAGCTTGGTCTCACAGCCGTTTACGGCAGAGACAATTCTTTGCTGCTCAATTATGATGCTAGTAAAGTAGAGTCAGCCACTGCTGTGAAATTTGAAATTGGCCTGCCTGATAGTAAATTCAAAGCAGACAATGCTGAATATCCAGACAGCAGCTCGACCACCATAGATCAGCGCGATAATAAGGGCACCCTTATTCTGAAAGCAACAGACCAGCCTATCGCCTCTAGAACCGCAGCTACAGGCACAGTGTTCCCAATTCGAGTTTTCGCCCTTGATCAATCAGGCAAAATAATCGGCCGCTCCAGCGATTCAGTACATTGTTTAATCGATTGGAATTTGTCAGCTAAATAGCGAGATGGTTCAAAGAGGCGAAAATGAGTTCAGGTAAACCACAATCACAGTTCGATAACTTCGATGATGATGACGACTTTGATGATGAAGATCTAGACGATGACGAAATGACATTCAAAGAAGAACTCGTCTACGACTTAGCGGCTTTAGTGCACGCGTGGCAAGACGATGCCCCAGACAATAACTATTATCTTGATACCAGAAATGGTTCCGTTAAACTGGTGCACCAAAATCTATACGACCTTAAACAGCTCACCGATGAAATAGAAAAGCACAAAGAACGTTATCTCTATCTACCAAAACCAGGGCCCAACCAGCTCAAAGACGACCTGCGCGATTTTCAAAAAGCAGTTGAGAACAAAAGCTTACAGCCAATTTTAGACATGGCCCTACAGAGTCCGCATCCGCTGGCTGGATTCAACAAAGTATTGGCCAGTCACCCAGAAGAACTAAATCGCCTGAAAGAGTTCAGAGAGAGTCGAGTGCGTCTCCGCATCAAACAATGGTTTGAAGCAAACTCGCTAACAAACCGCTGGGATGAATAACTTGAAACTTAAAGTCTAAGTACTCACGCTGTACTTGTTCAGGGCCGAACCCACGCCGCGCTCTGGCAATGCTGGCCCCCGCACAACCTTTATTGCCGACCATGGCAAATAGAGAGTTTCATTCTCTCTTCTAAGGCAGAGATAAGTGCCCTGATCGGCCATAGCAACCTCTCCATCAACTTGCTCACCGCTCATGAGTAGAACGGTCACTGAGGTGTTCATGGGGATGGCCATTAGTACTCCAATACTTTCACTTTAGCTAGACAGGTGTTACATTCCACACTTGCCCTAGAAAATAAACAACACGGCCAAATACTATATCAGAAGCTGCGAACATCGATGCCCAATGGTTAAGTGGTTAGACTCGTTCCGTTTTGTCTAGCCCGAATTTCTTCAATAGCCTTAAAGTTAGTCGAGCCATTTGAATTCTGACCAACTTCGTTCAAGGCATAGCCGCTCAAGCCATTCTTAGCAGCATCGTCCATAGCGTTTAACTTAGGAGCTATGACACCAATAGCACTTTCCAGAGCACCTTTGGCAGCCATACACTGAGCGAAACCAGCAAAATTACCGCTAGTCAAACAGGCGTTCATAGCAGCCACAATATTGCCATATGCTCCATAACAAGCGCTTAGGTCGCCAGCTGAAACAGTGGCAGGATTGCCAGCTTTAGCAGACAAAGCGCTAGCTACGCTTGAGGCATTGGCTGAAGCAGAGATAGCCGCAGCTTCTGAAGCTTGAATAGCTCCTGGAGAGGAATTGGATAAACGCACGCCGTCCGAGTAACTGACGTCGCCAGAACTGTTGACGTAGACTTTGCCACCAAACAATTCAGTGCCGTTGTCTGAGAATTTGAACGAGTTGTCGGCCGCCTCGTAAGTATTGTTATTAACGTTATAG
>Ga0075444_10002835_pt1 | contig 10412 bp, 10 predicted proteins | sample CoawatmetaG01DNA_FD_76836 | JGI IMG/M metagenome (GOLD analysis project Ga0075444, IMG submission 76836) | Marine microbial communities from the West Antarctic Peninsula - Coastal water metaG017-DNA | ecosystem: Environmental > Aquatic > Marine > Coastal | place: Atlantic Ocean: West Antarctic... | reverse complement strand
GCAAATAATTTCCCAGTTTTTCCAGTTGGAATTGTGGTTCTTCCAGGGACTATTCAGTCATTACAAATTTTTGAACCAAGGTACCTTTCCATGGTTAAAGACTGCATGAGTAATAGCTCAGGCTTTGTCATAACGCTCAGCAATAATAACGATTCTGGTGAAAGCTTTATGTCCCAGGGAACTTATGTCGAAATTATTGATTTCAATCAACTGCCAAATGGACTCCTGGGAATCACCGTTAAGGGGTCTCAAAAAGTTTCTATTAAGTCTGTTGAACAAACCGAGTCGGGCTTGCATTTTGCCTCGATAGCACCAATACCCGAGCCAACAGTCGACGATCAAGCTGTGTTGGCACAATTTCCTGATCTCATTAATGTCCTTACCCAACTTAAGGAGCATCCATCGGTTAAATCTCTACCGTTGGATATTGATTTGCTTTCTGCGGAATCTGTAAGTTATCACTTAGCAGGTTTAATTCCACTATCGGCGGAACAAAAACAAAACGTGCTTGAGGCATTTGATGCAACCCAACGGATGAATATTCTTGAGAAAATAGTCAGCCAGATATCAGAGAACTCTACTTAAATTTTTAGTAACTGCTTACCTTTATTTTCACCAGTAAATAATCTGTTGAGTGTTTGAGGGCAGTTTTCAATCCCTTCTTGAATGTCTTCTCTGTGTTGGATTTTTCCTTCCATGATCCAGGTAGCAATTTCTTCCAATGCTTTTTGCGATCGAGGAATATAATCTAGGACTAAAAACCCTTGCATGGTTGCTCTGTTTATAATTAGAGAAAAAAGGTTTCTAGGCCCAGCTGGCATGCGATCAGCATCATATCCTGAAGATATACCTCCACATAAAAGAATTCTTGCATTGATGTTTATGCAAAATAAAACTGTTTCTAGGATTTCTCCACCAACATTATCAAAGTATATGTCAATTCCATTTTTGGCTATTTTTGGCAGCTCTTCTTGAACGCTAGAATTTTTGTAGTCTATTACATCGTCAACACCAAGCTCTTTCAACCAAGCACACTTTTCTTCTCCACCAGCAATACCTATCACATGGCAACCTTTCAATTTAGCAATTTGCACAGCAACTGAACCAGTAGCTCCAGCAGCTCCAGACACTAGTACCGTTTCTCCTGGCTGCGGATTTCCCAGCTCAACTAGCCCGTAATAGGCTGTAATTCCGGTTGTACCCATTACATTCAGCATAGTTGGAATTGGTAAAATATCTGGAACTACCTTAAATCGAGCATCGCCATCAGGTGAAGTAATGCAATGACTCTGCCAACCAACAAACCCAAAAGCTAAGTCACCAACTGTGTATTCTGGATTATTTGATTCAAGAACTCGACCCATGCCTCCCGCTCTAACAACTTCACCTATTTGAACAGGCGGCAAATAGCCAGGCATATCATTGAGCCATGTTCTTTGAGTTGGATCAAATGAGAGATAAAGATTTTCTATTAAGATTTCACCTTCTTTTATCTCTGGCAGTATTTCAGTCACTAATTCAAAATCAGTATCTTTTACCAACCCATGTGGTCTTTCCTTTAAAACCCATTTAGTATTTTCTATAGCCATTTTTACTCTCGTGTTAAATTAATATCCTGATTTTACCAGTAAATGAATTAGAAATTTTGGTGAGAGAATTTATTATCTTTTTTTAGGATGAAGTAAATTTGGTTTTTTTGCTTTTGCTCTAAACCAGTTAAGGCCTCTAAAGACAGACGGAATAGATATAATTTTTTGCTCAAGTCGAAATTTTCCTGGGTAGTCAATTAGCAGCAATCCTATAATCATAGTAAGCAAACCTTGCCCAGGAAGGATTAGAAGAAATAATCCACCAATAAGCATTATCCCACCAAAAATATTTTTAGAAATCATGATTGCTATTCTTGCTTGTGAGGAATATTTATTCCAATGCCTGGCTTGTCGCTTGTCGTGAATAAAATAATCTTCAGGTATCTGAGCTATAAACCAACCCATGCCAACGATGCTAAAGAGTAAGATCAATATGGATAATCCTCCTAAGCTTATTAGTATTGACGAATAGTCTATAAGCCAGGCCTCAATGCTGTTCCAGTAATCCATTTATATATCTTAATCAAAGACTAGAAGAATTAATTCAAAACCTTAATTTAATTAATAATAGATTTATTAACATAATTTCGATACTCTGAAGGCTGAAACAAGAGTGAGTTATTAAAATTTTCTTTATTAATAGTCCTAAACACCCTTGCAAACGTAATATTTTTTATGAAACCACCTGAATTAAAATTGATTTGTCTTGATTCGCTTGAAGACATGAAGGCAAAAGATATATTGTCTCTTGATATTCGAAATATTTCAGGCTTTGCTGACTGGTTTATTATCGCAACAGCCTCTTCCTCTAGAAATGCTAAAGCTATATCAAATAAAATCATAGAGGCGGTCAAAAAAAATAAGTTACATGTTATAGGTATCGAAGGACAGGAAGATTCTGAGTGGGTCTTGATTGACTGCGGCGACGTCGTAATTAATGTTATGCAGAAAGAAACACGTGAGTTTTATGATCTAGAGAGCTTGTGGGGTGAAATAACACTAATTTCAGCTTAATGAAATGTAAGATTATCAGCATTTCCCATAAACCTGCCGATTGGGAAAAAAAAGCATTAGATTTATACCTTAAGCAAATTCCAAATAATCTAAAACTCTCTTTTGCTGAGGTTAAGCCTCTTGCATCCAAGGCTATGTCTCGAGAAGAAACACTTCGAGAGGAATCAACAGAAATTTTCAAACATATAGATCATGGAGCCTATGTAATTTTATGGGACAGAAGGGGAGATTCTATTTCTAGTGAATCTTTAGCTGAGTTATTTCAAGTGAAAATAGATACTGCTGAAAATATGATCATGATCATAGGAGGGGCTTATGGAGCATCTCAAGAGCTCACTCAGAAAGCAGATTTAATTTTATCAGCATCGCAGCTTACTTTTCCTCACAGGCTTTTTAAAATTTTGCTGATGGAGCAAATCTTTCGAGCAAGTGCAATAAATCGCAACCACCCTTATCATAAGTAATGATATTTGAAGAACGACAAGTTGAAAAAAATAACTTTTCATCTAGGGCTATTTTTCTTTTTATTCTTGTGGGCGTTGGTTTTTTGGTAGTTTTGTTTCAAGTTTTTAGCTTGCAAGTATCCAGCTACTCAAGCTATGAAATTGCAGCACTGAATAATAAAAACTATTCTGTGCCTGTCCAACCTCTTCGGGGAGAAATTCTTGACAGAAATGGAGAGGCAATTGTTCGAAATGAACCAACTTTTGATTTAATTACGCAGCCTGATTTAATTGAGGATCCTGAATTATTGCTTGAGATTCTTAAGCCTGTTATTCATCTTTCAGCAGCAGAAGAGTCGCAGTATCTTAAAAAATTTACAGAGAAAGCTTTTGTTAATAAAGAGCTTGTTTTAAAAAAGGATTTAACTATCGAAGAAATCGCAAGATTTAATGTTCGTAGTTTTGGTTTTAAAAATATTTTTATAGACAAGCGACATAGACGCATAAGTGATTATCCTAAAATTTTCTCTCATGTCCTAGGCTATACATCGAGGGCAGACAATCAATATGATTCTTCTGTGGGCATTCCTTTAAGTCACTGGGTTGATGCTGAATTAACTTATGAAAATGGACTTATTAATGGCAAAACTGGGCTTGAAGAAACATACAACAAGCATCTTCTAGGCAAGTATGGACAAAGAATATATGAAATCAATGCACGAGGCCGTTTGGTTAAAACATTAGCATATTACCCTCCTGAAAAAGGCTTAGACTTAATCACCAATCTTGATATCGAGGCTCAAATGAGTGCTGCAAAAGCGTTAGGGGATAGAAAAGGTGCAGTGGTTGCCATTGATTTATCTTCTGGGGGAATTAACGTTTTATTCAGCGCTCCGAACTATTCAACTAATAAGCTCTCAAATGGAATGTCTGTAAAAGAATTTAAAAACTTAATTCAAAATCCTGATAAACCATTTTTCAATAGAGCCTTGCAAGGACGATATCCACCTGCCTCAACTATCAAGCCTGCCATCGGAATGTTTGGATTAACCAATAAATTAGTTGCATGGGATGATGAGATCGACGACCCAGGATTTTTTATGCTTCCGGAAAATGGAAGAATCTATCGAGGATGGAAGAAGGGCGGGCACAGCAATGTAAATTTAAAAAAAGCATTAATGGTTAGCTCTAATACATATTTCTTTAAGCTGGCTTATCAATCTGATATGAAAGACTTAGCTTCTTATTTTTCATTACTGGGCTTTGGAGATAAGGTGTGCAGTGATTGCTTCGATGAAGACCAAGCCTTTTTACCAACGCCCGAATGGAAATATAAGAATTTTAATGTTCCATGGTTCACTGGAGATACAGTGAATATTGGAGTTGGTCAGGGTTATCTTGTTGCCACTCCCATGCAACTAGCTAATTACATCTCTATCATTGCCAACAAGGGTCAGTCAATTACACCCTCCATTGTTCAAGCAAAGCAAAAAATTTTAAAGCAGGAGACCGCTTCCCAAGTTTTACTTTCCAACCGAGATTGGGCAAATATGCATGATGCTCTTACTTCAGTTATTGAGGGTGAGGGGACGGCTAGCAGTATCAAAAGTCTGAAAACTTTTCAAGTAGCCGGTAAGTCTGGAACTGCAGAACTTGTTAGCTTGGATAGCAAAGAAGCTTATTTAGAGGTCAGAGATACTGAATTACTTCGCGATCATTCCATTATTATTGCTTTTGGCCCGATGCCTAATCCACAATATGCTGTTTCTGTAGTCATTGAAAATGGTGAAAGCGGAGGCGCAGTTGCAGGACCAGTTGCGATTGAAGTCTTAAAGAGTTTACTAAATGAGCAATAGATATACAAAAATATACTTTGATCCTTACCTATTTTTTAGCCTGTTCTTGTTGGTTGCTTTAGGATTATTTTTCTTATATTCAGCTTCAAATGGAGACTTATCGATTGTTATCAAGCAATCAATCTACGCCCTTCTTGGCTTTGTAATTATGATTTTAGTTAGCCAAGCAGATCCCGACTTATTTCGGCGATCATCTCTGGCGTTTATTATTTTTGCTATTTTTCTTCTTGGGATAACCTATTTATTTGGTCCTGAAATTAATGGCGCCCGAAGATGGGTCAGAATTGGATCTTTTTCCTTCCAGTCTTCCGAGCTATTGAAATTAGCGTTACCAATATTTCTGGCTACTTTTCTTTCTGATAAGAGACTTCCAATTCAATCAAGAGAGATTATCAGCACTTTAGCAATTATTCTTGTTGCATTTCTGTTGGTTGCTAGCCAGCCTGATCTCGGCACAGGATTAATAGTTGCCTTATCTGGATTCTTTGTCCTCTTTCTATCTGGGCTGAGCTGGTCTTTTATTGGTGGAGCAATTGTTTTTTTAATTATCAGCTCACCCTTGATTTGGAATTCCCTATTGCAACCCTTTCAACAGCAAAGGATTGCCACTTTATTTAATCCAGAATTGGATCCGTTTGGAGCTGGGTGGAATATTATCCAATCAAAAATTGCTATTGGCTCTGGGGGAATCTTTGGTAAAGGTTTTGGAGAAGGCTCTCAAACTCAATTAAATTTTTTACCTGAAACAAAAACTGATTTTATTTTTTCTGTGATTGGTGAAGAATTTGGTTTTCTGGGTGTCTTTTTATTGCTGAGTATTTATTTTTTTATTTTAATGAGGTGTCTCTACCTAGCGCTCAGCGCCAGAGATAGATTTTGCAGGCTGGTAATTGGAGGTTTAACCTTAACATTTGCAGCCAATCTTATTATCAATCTCTCGATGGTTGTGGGTCTTATTCCAGTAGTTGGTATGCCGTTACCCTTTATTAGCAAGGGAGGGTCTTCACTGATATCATTATTTTTTGCTTTTGGCATAATTACCTCAATGGGAACACACAAAAAATTCTTACCTCAATGAAATATTTTTTATCTTTCCTTTTTCTTTTTGTAAATCTTGCCTATGCTGATTACTCAGATCATCCTGAGGCAGCAGATGTAATTAACACCTTGGTGACTGAACACGGCTTTGAAAAGAGCTATGTTATTAAAGTCTTGCAGTCAGCAAAAAAACAAGAAAAAATTCTTGAATCCATGTCCTCGCCTGCTGAATTTACATGGACATGGGATAGGTACAAAAAACTTTTTATAGAACAAAAAAGAATTAATAATGGCAGAATATTTCTTGCAGAAAATAGGGAGCTATTTGATAGAGTTGAAGATGACTTCGGTGTTCCTAGAGAAATTATTGCATCTATTTTGGGTGTAGAAACAAGATATGGAAAAATTAAAGGCAGCTATAGGGTGCTAGATAGCTTGGCAACATTGGGATTCGACTTCCCAAGGCGATCAAAATTTTTTAAGAGTGAATTAATCCAATACTTTCAATTAACAAAAGAAAATAATCTAGATATCTATTCAATTCAAGGCTCTTATGCAGGCGCAATGGGCTACGGGCAATTTATTTCATCAAGTTACAGAGCTTATGCAGTTGACTACGATGGCGATGGGTATGCAGATCTGTTCAACTCAGTTTCAGATGCTGTTGCAAGTATTGCAAATTACTTAAAGGTTCACGGATGGAAGAGAGCTGGAAATGTTGTTCAGCAAGTTCAAATTAATAATGTGAATAAGCTATACAAACACCATAAAAAAATAGAAAAATTTATACCTTTAATGTTTTCTGAGGGCGCAAACGAGTCTTATGTTGTGCAAGATGGGGACTCTTTGCTAGAAATAGCAATTAAATTCGATGTGAGCCTAAAAGAGTTGATGTTATTGAACACTATAAGTGATCAAAATCTTATCAATGCTGGCCAAAACTTAACAGTCAATAGGAGCAAGGATCTTTATTTTATTGGTGATGATAATTTTATTGCAATTACAAAATATAATCGAAGTCATTTTTATGCCAAAGCCGTGTATGATTTATCACAAGAATTTTAAGCGTGAGATCTATGAAAAAACTAATTTACTTTTTACTCCTTGCCCCTTGTTGCTTTGAGTTGGCGGCTCAATCTATGGTGCCTAAAGCGCCTAAGCTCAATTTAAGTAGCTACATTTTACTTGAAGCAAGTACTAACACTGTCATAGCAGAATTTAATTCTGATAATCAAATTGCCCCTGCAAGCATGACCAAGGTAATGAGCGGTTATGTTATAGCTGATCAAATTGCCAATGGCTCAATTAGCTTGGATGATCAAGTTTTGATTAGCGAGAAAGCTTGGAAGACAGGTGGCTCCAAGATGTTCATTGAGGCAGGAAAAAGAGTTTCAGTGAAGGACCTTCTGTCAGGCATCATAATCCAATCTGGCAATGACGCTACCATCGCCATGGCTGAATATGTAGCAGGATCAGAAGAAGGCTTTGTAGATTTTATGAATGCATATGCATCAGATATGGGCCTAAGCAACTCTTTGTTTCAAAACGCTACAGGTTTTAGTGACCCAAATCATTTTACTTCTGCAAAAGATTTATCAAGCTTGACCAGAGCACTCATTAATAATTTTCCTGATCACTATGCAACTTATAAAGAACGAGAATTTACTTTTAGCGGGATACGTCAATTAAATCGTAATAAATTGCTATGGAGAGATGACAGCGTTGATGGCGTAAAAACTGGTCACACTGATTCAGCTGGTTTCTGTCTTATCTCCTCAGCCAAGAGAAATGATATGCGTCTTATTGCCGTTGTTGCTGGCAGTGCCTCTGAAAATGAAAGGCTTACAGCCTCTCAGAGACTTCTAGAATATGGTTTTAGATTCTATGCAACGCAAAAATTAACAGCCCAAAATACGAAAGTGACAAGTGCCAAAGTTTGGGGCGGAAAAACAAATGAAGTTGCATTGGGCTCACAGGAAGATATTTATCTTACACTTCCGCGATCAGACTTTAAAAATATTAAAGCCAACTATACATTTGATAACAACATCCAAGCTCCTATTGAGGCTGGCCAAATAATTGGCAGCATTGAGTTCACTTCTAATGACCGCGTTGTACTTTCTTCTCCACTTGTAGCAATTGAGGCTGTTGAAGCTAAGGGATTTTTTGGAAGACTTTGGTCTAGACTAATTTATTGGATCACCAGCTTATTTTCTTTTGATTGATATGAGCGGAATTCCTGCAATATACCAGGGCCAAAAAAAACCTTTGGAAGATATCAAGGTTTCTCCCTTCTCCCGTGCTTACACATTTTCTGACAGCATCTATGAGGTTATCCCTTACTTTGCTGGAAAGCCACTGTGCTTTCAGGCTCACCTAGATAGGCTTCAGAGTAGCCTAGATCTTTCTGGCATTAAAGTGGACATGCCTTTAGTTTCAAGTGAGATTAAGCAGCTAGGCATAGAGTTGAGCGAACAAGATGGGTATGTGTATTTTCAAATCTCAAGAGGCGTTGATGAGCTAAGATCCCATATGCATGCAGAAGATCTTGTCGCTGAGCGTTTTGGTTATGCCGTAACCACTAAATTTCCAACTAGCCCAATTTCTGCAATGTTATGTGAAGATAATCGCTGGAATTACTGCAATATTAAATCAACTTCTTTGCTTGGAAACGTTCTTTTAATGAACGAAGCAAAGCGCCAAGGATGTCAAGAAATTGTTATGCATCGAAATAATTTTATGACTGAAGCAGGCGCAAGCAGCGTTTTTTATCTTGATAGCCAGGGAATTATTCGCACTTCTTCGTTGGCAGAAAATATTTTACCTGGAATAACTCGAGACATTCTTTTAGAAGCTTTATCCGAAAGCCATCTTAAGGTGGAAGAGGGCAAGTGCAATATTGAAGATTTCAATTCCTCTCCATGCATTTGGATCAGCAGTTCCACAAAAGGTTTATTGCCTCTCAATAAGTTAATTGGAAGTGAATATGTGCATCAAGAGGGGAATAAAATTTTTCCTGAGATCAACGAGATTTTTAATGCTGCGGTTCAGTCACACCTTTTAGCTGCAAAATAATTTGTTCTATTTGCTCCCAAACATTAGATTTGATAATTCCTTTATTTATTAAATCTAGCCTTAGCATCTCCTCACTCAATTTAGAAAAATCTGATGCGGTTCCATGTTTAGTTAAATTTAGATAAGAGCCAATTTTCGATGACCATACACCGCTGTTCATTAAAGCAGATTTTTTATTTGTTGCTTGAGCGGATTCAAGGCAAGAGTTAATTATTTTTGCGATCATCCAAATTAAAGGAGCTGAGTTTTGCTGGTCATGCTCTTTTAAAAAATTAATTGTACGCAACACTTTCTCAAAATTTCTTTCTATAATTACATCTTCTAGCTCAAAAGCACTGAGGCCTGAATGAAATACAATGTTTGTTGTGCCGATGCTATCAATATCATGCTCACCATCAAATAGAAGCTTTAGTAAGCGCACTTCATTCATCTGACCTAATAAATTACCTTCATTGTTCTGAAAAATAGAACCACCAAACATAGGCAGTAAATTCTCTGGTAAAAACTCCAGCTGTCTTTTAAGCCAAAGTTTTTCTTGTGATGTTTTTAGTTTCCCGCAATCTACAATTAAGCCTTGATCATCAATATTTTTAATCCAAATTCCACTCGCTGGAGTCTTATCTATGCTTGACTCAATTATTAATGCTAAATTTTCTGAGCTATAAATATGATTATTTTCCAGTATAGTTTTAATTTTCTCTGGGAATTTTCCAGAGGAATGCTTCACATGCAAAATTAGTTTTTCTTGAAACAAAGAGCCCCCAACATTTTTCATAACAATATCTTCAACTTGATCTAATTCATCCTGATGCAGTGAAACCTTATCGAGGAAGCCATCAGCTTTGAGTGATTCTAAAATTGTATCCGCAATATTTTGCTTCAGAATTAACTCATCTCCATGGAGAAAAAAATGGCGATATTTATTAGAGCTGGAAAAATTTAAGCAATTAACTTTCAATTAACCAATACTCCTGCACAAGGTCTTCCAACAAAATAAATTCTAGCTCATCCTTGAGTTGTCTTTGAGCAGAGATTTCTGCCTGAGGATTTACCTCATCGGATGGCATTTGAGTTACTGCGGTAATTACTCCTGGCTGTTTTTTTATTGGTGAAGTAAATTGAAAGTGAAGCTCCCCTAGAATTTCAATCTCTTTTGCTCTGGCGGATACTCCCCCATACAGTGTTCTTTTTTTAAAGATCAATTTGGTAACCAACAACGAAGAGTCTTCTAATTCACTATTAATTTTCAAGTACTGTTTGGATTTTTCTTTAAACTCATTCGAAATTTCTTCACTAAATTCAATAGAGCTGAATTCAATAATATTGCTATTAATAAATTCATACTGACATCCTGAATTCAAGAGAATGGTTAGTAAAATAGTAAGATGTTTTAGATT
>Ga0075444_10002833_pt1 | contig 10415 bp, 7 predicted proteins | sample CoawatmetaG01DNA_FD_76836 | JGI IMG/M metagenome (GOLD analysis project Ga0075444, IMG submission 76836) | Marine microbial communities from the West Antarctic Peninsula - Coastal water metaG017-DNA | ecosystem: Environmental > Aquatic > Marine > Coastal | place: Atlantic Ocean: West Antarctic... | reverse complement strand
TCCCTGGGGAATGCGCCTTGGAAGGCCTTCCTTGATGGGGTGGGTAATGGTGTTGCCTATGCAGGCATCTTGTTGTTGGTGGCTTTCTTCCGCGAGCTGCTTGGCAATGGCACCCTCTTTGATTACCCTATCATGGCTCAGCTTGGGGTCTATGACATGGGCTACACCAACAACGGCATGATGTTATTGCCGCCAATGGCTCTCATCGTTGTGGCCATTGTGATTTGGATACAGCGTGCAAAGACGCCTTCATTGATTGAAAAGGACTAAGACAGACTACCATGCAAGAACTCATCAACATCTTTGTCAAAAGCATCTTCATAGAGAATATGATTTTTGCCTATTTCTTAGGCATGTGCTCGTATTTGGCCGTTTCTAAAACGGTGAAAACAGGCGTCGGCCTTGGATTAGCTGTAACCTTTGTTCTCACGATCACCCTGCCGGTGAACTACCTGCTTGAGAACTATGTACTCAAGGAAGGGGCTTTAGTCTGGCTAGACCCTGAGTTTGCTGAGGTAGACTTAAGCTTTCTGAGCTTCATTATGTTCATCGCCGTCATTGCTTCCATGGTTCAACTCGTGGAGATGGTGGTTGAGAAATTTGCCCCCGCCTTGTATTCAGCTTTAGGCATATTCCTACCCTTGATCGCTGTGAATTGTTCCATATTGGGCGGTTCACTCTTCATGCAGGAACGCGCCTACACATCCATCACCCAGGCAACCGTATTCGGGTTTGGTTCGGGCATTGGATGGTTTCTAGCCGTTGTGGCCATTGCCGCCATTCGCGAGCGCCTCAAGTACTCTCATGTGCCACCCCCTTTGCGTGGCCTAGGTATCACTTTCATCATCACGGGACTCATGGGCATGGCCTTCATGAGCTTCATGGGAATCAAACTTTAACAGCTAAGCTCAGTAAGCATGACTTTCTTCGCATTATCTACCATTATCATCATCAGCATTGTCGTCTTTTTGGCGGTGATTCTTGGCTTGGTGACCATTCTTCTCCAAGCCAAGGCTCGTTTGATGCCTTCTGGACCGGTAACCCTTGACATCAATGGTGATGCCATTGAGATTGAATCGGGCAGCACGGTACTTAATACTTTGAATAGCCAAAAAGTCTTCTTACCATCAGCTTGCGGCGGTGGCGGTACTTGTGGCATGTGTAAATGTCAGGTGACTGATGGCGGAGGGGCTATCCTTCCTACAGAGGTAGGCTACTTCAACCGCAAGGAAATTGCTGACAATTGGCGTCTGGCATGTCAGGTGAAGATCAAAAATGACATGAAAATCGTTGTGCCTGCTGAGGTGTTTGGTATCAAGAAGTGGGAATGTGAAGTGGTGTCCAACTACAATGTGGCATCCTTCATCAAGGAATTTGTGGTTCGATTACCTGAGGGTCAATCCTTGGATTTTGAAGCCGGTGGTTACATTCAGATTGACGTGCCAGAAACAACGGTTGATTTCAAGAATCTCGATATCACAGCACATCCAAAATTGGGCAAAAAACCTGATGAATTCCAGGCAGAGTGGGACAAGTTTGGCCTCTGGGATTTGACGATGAAGAACCCTGAGCCGATCTACCGTGCATACTCCATGGCCAATCACCCAGCAGAAGGCAACATTGTGATACTCAACATCCGTATTGCTACGCCGCCATGGGATCGAGAGAAAAATGGATGGATGGATGTGAACCCGGGCATTTGTTCTTCTTTTGTGTTCGATCAAAAGGCTGGCGATAAAGTGACCATTTCTGGTCCTTATGGCGACTTCTTCATCAAGGAGTCTGAAGCAGAGATGATTTACATTGGTGGTGGTGCAGGCATGGCACCCATGCGATCTCACTTGTTCCACCTCTTCCATACCCTGAAGTCTGGCCGGAAGGTGAGCTATTGGTACGGTGGCCGTTCACGCCGTGAGCTCTTCTACATTGATGATTTCAAAAAGATTGAAGCGGAGTTCCCTAATTTCACTTTCAACATGGTGCTTTCTGAGCCCATGGAAGATGACAACTGGCAAGTCAAGGCTGGCATAGATCAAACCGGTGATGGCTTCAAGGGCTTTGTACACCAAGCCTTGATTGACAACTACCTCAATGATCATGATGCACCAGAGGACATTGAGTTTTACTTCTGTGGACCACCCATGATGAATGCAGCTGTCTTGAAGATGGTTGATGACTTTGGCGTGCCATCGGAAAACGTCGCTTGGGATGATTTTGGGGGCTAAAACAAGGCAAAAGGACACATTATTGCGTCTTTTTTCTGCTTGTATAGCAATTTCAATATTGACACTTTTGGCGTCATGCCAGCGAAATGCATTGCCGACCCATGTGAATGGCATAGCGCAGGGCAGCGCCTTCAACATCACCATTTATGGCCTTGATGATGACAGCCTTACCTACCGCATTGGTACCTGGCTTAGTGACTACAACCAACTAGCTTCTGCATGGGACAGTCAATCGACCTTGTCTCGCTTGAATGCCGGTGACTCCGTGTATGTAGCTCAAGATTTTGTTGAGTTGGCACAAATTTCTCGCATGCTCCATAGCCTATCCAATGGCTACATGTCACCCACCTTGAACCCCCTCATCGAGGCATGGGGCTTTGGCTCTGGATTGGGCTATTTGAACATGTCTGACAGCTTGGCTGTTCAGCAATTGATGCGTCAAGTGAATGATGCAAGACCCTGGTGTCCTGAAAAGCCTGGTCTGTGGGCCTGGCCAGAGGGGATGTCCTTGTCGTTCACGTCTGTGGCTCAAGGTCATTCGGTGGATTTGATTTCTGAGCGATTGATGGCGATGGGTGCCACGGCAGCCATCGTTGAAATTGGGGGTGAGGTGCGTTGCTTTGGCCGCAAGCCCAATGGCAAGGATTTCAAAGTAGGCATTGAAAAGCCCTTGGAACAGAAAAGCAAGGATTTGCAGGAAATCATTCCTTTGCGTGACCGCGCATTGGCCACCTCAGGTGACTACAGGAATGTAAAGAAAGATGTGGTGACAGGTGAGAGGTATGCGCACACAATCGATGCATTCACGGGTTGGCCAGCAAGATCTAACATGCTGAGTGCCACATTGATTGGTCCGACATGTGCTGAAGCTGACGGCATGGCAACTGCAGCTATGGCGATGGGCTTTGATGCCACCGTTGAATGGATGTCTGCTCACCCTTTATGGGACGCCTACCTCATACATGTGCGTGATGATGGGACCCTAGCCACTTGGTCGTCCTATTGATCGTTTGACAATTGTCCTCTACCATATATGTGGTAGACCGCGCAGGCTATTTTAGCAATGAGTCCCAAACGGGCAATTTTTGGCCGGTAGATCTGGCGTAAATTTGTCGCATGTTAAAACTCTTGAAGGTTTTTTTATCTGTCTTTATGATCCTGATAAGCCTTTCGCTTCAAGGACAAACTCGGTACATTGATTCCCTGTTTCAGCCTAATTTATCTCAACAAGATGTGATTTATGGGAATGCGCCAGCCCTGGGATGGCCATACCTGTCTGAGACCTACACCTACCCCCAGGATCTCTTGCTGGATGTCTATTCACCTTCAGGTGACACGGTAACTGATCGGCCTTGCATCGTCTACGCTCACGGCGGCGCGTTTCTGTTTGGCGCAAAGAATGATTATCCAGTGGTGGAATTCTGCGAACGCATGACAGCTAAAGGTTATGTTGTGGTAAGCATTGCCTATCGCCTGGGATTCAATAACTTAGATTCTGTATCATCCCAAAGGGCAACATACCGCGGAATTCAAGATTACCATGCTGCCATGCGATACGTTAAACAGCATGCTTCCCAGTTGGGTATTGATAGCAACAAAGTATACGGCGCCGGTAATAGTGCAGGCAGCATCATGGCTATTCATGTGGCCTACTTGGATGAATATGAGCGTGTGAATTTCCCTGCCTTGTCGTCTACACCAGATTTGGGTTGTTTGTCTTGCTCAGGCAATGCCTACCAAACGGGTGCTGTACCTAAAGCAATTGCCAACTTATGGGGAGCAATCATTGATACCGCACTCATCGAGGTATCGAACAATGTTCCGGCAATTTCCTTCCATGGCGATCAAGATGGCTTAGTAAGCCCAAACCATGCACGACCATTCAATAATCCATTTTTCCCGAAATTGTTTGGGTCTACAATTATTCACCAGCGATTGGGTCATTTATCTATGATGAATAGCTACCAGGTTTTTACTGGTGCTGGACACGAGCCTTGGGGGTTGTTTGGAACGAATTTGTACATGGATAGCATCGTTGAGGCAACAGCCAATTTTTTCTACCCAATGACCGTCATGTCGACAGATGAAAGACCTAGGCCTAATGGAGCTATTCAATGTTACCCCAATCCTGCAACTGACAAAATGACCCTATCATGGGGGAACACATTGAAGCCAACACAATGGCATATTTTGAACGCTGAAGGGCTATTGTGCATGCAGGGAGACCTTCATGGCGAGTCAAGCATCAACCTAATTGTAGAAGCACTTCCTGCTGGTTGGTACTGTTTTGCCTTTGCTTGCGATGGAAGCGTTTACCGACAGCCATTCATCATGCAATGAGCATTAATAGCTCAATTGCCGTTGCCATTTAAGAAAGCCTTGCCAATCACCGTCTTGAATGGCGCCGCCGATGTAAAACAGGGTGAAAGCACTGGGCTGGTATTGCAGGAGGGGTTGAATCATGGTGCTTTGATCAAAGTGATTGTATTGAGCAATGACCCTTATATCAGTGAAACGGTTGAAAGCGTAATTGGCAACGCCTTGTGAGATGAATCCTCGATAAATACTTCCGCTGCCATTGATTTCTTGCATGCTTGCATGGTTGATGCTGCTACTTAATGTGAACTTATTGGCCAGTTGCAGGTTGATTGCCAAATCGATTTCTTGATTCATTCCAATCCTGGGCGTGCTTTCATTGTAGGCAATGGCGCGACCTCCGCGACCGCCTAGATCCATGGAGAAGGTTTGGCTAGGTTTCCAGCTGATTCTGCCCCCTAGGCGAAAAAGGTTGGAGAAATCTTGACCCAAGTAATTCTCTGTTTGTGTGAATTTGCTAAAAAACCGGGTATTCAAGTTGTTGCTCCAGCTAACCCAGCCGAATGTCATCAAGGAATTCTCCTTGGTAACGCCAGCAAAGTTTTCATAGTGGGATACTTCAGTGTAAGTCCCCCATCTTTTGAGGTGCTTGCCATTAGGGAAACCATTGAATGATTGACCGATTTCAAAGCGTCGGTAGTTGTTCCGTGGTTCAAAACCCAATTCCGGTCGGAAGGTCGGAGAGATGACCATGTAGTCAGCACGGGTAGTCATGGTTTTTCTTTGACGTCTCAAGGAGAAAAACCCAGCATAACCATTGAATCGCTCACCGTCTAATTTGCCCGTGTAGTCTCCAAAGTCATCAGCATCGCTGATCCAGTCTGCGATGGGCTCTTGAGTCTCTGTGCGTGAAATTTCTGTCTGGATGCGCCAACCGTTCTTGATTTGAATGTTGGCATCAGCTGCCACTGTATGGCCAAAGCCGCCACCTTGGTGCAGGCGATGCGTGGTCAGTAAGCCAACAGAGGATGCATTGTCTAAAGGTTTTTCAATCTTCATCACTGATGACCAGTTACCCTTGGTTTCTCCATAGGATGATCGATTCTCTCCGGAGACCAAGTAAGATGACCCTCGATCCCATCCAGAGAGTAAATAGGTCCGGTAATCCTTGCCCTGGTAGATGCCTTTTGCAATGGCTGTGGGATTGGCAATGGCCCTTGTGTAGACATACTTCAATCGAGATTCAAGGAAGTCACTGCCTTCATTGAAGAAGGGACGGCGTTCAGGGTACAGCAAGGAAAAGGCTGCATTGACATCCACTTGAGCGACATCGGCTTCAACTTGTGAAAAGTCTGGGTTGATGGCAATTTCAATGGATGTTTGGGAATTTAAACCAATCAAGCCACTGCCGCCAAGCTTAATTTGAGGATTTACACCTTGATCACTGGGATTCATTGAGCTAAATACATAGGGCAAAATCTCAGTGCGCATCGTTGGTTGGATTTGGTCAAGAATCAAAACATCTGTCATCTGGCAGTCACTGCAGGGGATGTTGTTGTCTGAATAAAAGGTCTGACTGTTTACTTGAACGCCTTGCGTATACTGTTGCCTGAAGAAGGAGAATTTCCATCGCTGCAAATCTTCATTGGGGAACTGCAAGGCATTGAACGGTATGCGCATTTCTACCGTGTAGTAGTTGTCCTGTATATCTGCCCACGTTTCATAGGTTATGTTGTAGGATACATCAAATTCATCACGCGTGTTTGCTGGATTTTTTTTAATCAAGTCAAGCTGAACACCAAAGGCATTTGATGCAATGAAAACCATATTTCTCGTGTCGCCATAAACGTCCAAAGCAATGCCAATGAAGTCATCTTCCCATGCCATGTCTCGACGCTTCATGGTTGCTCTAAAGTCCTCAGGGTCAATTTCACATCGGAAGGCTAGAATCAACGCTTCATTGGTCCGGTAGGCGTAGCCTGTGCTAAGCAAAGCTGGTTTGCTGTTGTATCCAGGATTCACCTCGTAGCTTAGGTCAAGCGCCATTGCTCCAGCGTATTCATTGGCTTGAATCATGCCGTCTAAGGTGACATATGAAGGTAGCAAGGGAACATCCCATTCAATCACTTCAAGGTCCTGAGCTGTTTGAGCGTAAAGGCTGATTGTGCATGTTGTCAGAATTGCAACAAGCAAAAGATCTTTCATCCGGTAAATTTACATTTGATGCTTGCTACATTGACAATTAAATCAAACAGATTTTGACCATCTCATGTTTTGCAAGTAGGACTTTCGTTCATTTTTCCCCGATCCACGTGTTGTAGTCGTGCTCGTTAACCTCATAGGCCCAATGCAATAGGCTCTGCTGCACTCTTGGCGCGGTATGCCAATCACCGGTGTCATGTATCTTCTGATAAATGTTATTGCGCCACCTACCTTTTGGTCCACAAAAGCTCTGATGTCTGCTTATCTGTCTAGGGTCATCAGCCGTTCTTCTCCCTCTATTGTACTGTATGTACCAATTTAACCACCCATAAGGATCCTGTTTGTGGATCCATTGGTATTTCATCCATTGCTGATAGTTAAGCCCTGATCTTATGCGAAACTTATTCCTTCTTGGTAAGTATCTCTCTGCACACCATAGGTCTGAGTCCAATTCTTTGAGTTCATCTGCCAATACATCTGCTAATTCTCGGGACATATCTGGTCCCGCATTAGGCCCAAAGTAAGCGCCTCCAAAGACTCCTTTTTCAAACATCTCTCTTGGGGTAAGCATGGGTTTAAACGCTTTCATAACTCTTCTTCTTTTGACTGGAAACCTTTGATAGAGAGGGTTGACCCTTCGTCCTTTTTTATTTGTGCACGAAGGTAGTCGCATCTTTATTTATCGATGTTAATATAGTTCATTGTCACGTGAATTGTTTTGCAATTATTGTATTTCAGCTCTTGAATGAGCAATTGTAATAGCTTCAGCAATGAATGGATTTCAAGTGTTGCATAGGCAGATTGATGAATACCTTGCATCGACTTCAAAGCAATCAACCGAATACTAACTAGCATCAGAATGAAAAGTCAACAAAAGGTATTGATCACGGGCGCAACATCTGGCTTAGGCCTTGAATTTGCTCAATTGGCTCATGATGCTGGTTGGCAGCTATTGCTCACGGGTAGAAATGCCAAGGCCCTGGATGAACTGCAAACGAAATACGCATCGGCCAAAACCCATATGGCAGACCTTTCCACTGAAGAGGGGCTGGCTTCCTTGTTGGCATGGATTTCGGATCAGCCATTGGATGCCCTGATCAACAATGCGGGCTTTGGTTTGGGGTGTGACATCGTTGCAAGCAAGCAACCCGTGTTGGATGACATGGTAGCTGTCAACATCAAGGCCTTGGTCACCTTATCTAGAACTGCAGCAATTGGTATGATTAAGCGCGGCACTGGCCGCATCTTGAACGTGGCATCTATCGCAGCCTTCATGCCAGGGCCATATCTGGCAACCTATTATGCCAGCAAGGCATTTGTTTTGAGTTTTTCTGAAGCCATGCACCATGAACTCAAGGGCAGTGGGGTGACATGCACTACGCTATGTCCAGGTCCAACAAAAACAGAATTCTTTGCTCGTGCAAAAATGGCAGGTGTTCAGCTGGAAAAAGGAGGCCTTATCCCCATGATGTCCGCAAAATCTGTCGCGAAAGCTGGTTGGCGATCCATGCTTGCCGGCCGACGTCGGGTGATACCAGGCTTGATCAATGTCTTGGCGCCACGTCTGACCAGGCTACTGCCTCGCAACTGGCAGTTGGCAGTCGTTGGCAAATTGCAGCAATCCAAGCAATCTTGACGGCATGCTTTTTCCTATTGCACCATCAATGAAGCCAACAAGGCTGCCTTTTCGGGCAGCCTTGTTGGTTGTAAGCAGATGCGCTTTAGCCAGCGATTAGAAATCACATTTGAGGTAGAACACCGGAAATAAGCCTAGCTGGTACTCTTCTTGCACTGGATTTCCAGATGGGTGATCAGCCACGTAGGTGAGTTGAAGGATGTTTTTTTCTCCCGTGAGGTTTGATAGGTCCAGCGCGAATTCCCAAGATGTTTTAGGGTAATTCCAGTTGTAGCCTAATTTCAAATCGAATCGCTTGTAAGCTCGGTATTGCTGCGTATTGGCTGTCGCGCTAAGGTACTGAACCTCCAAGGTCTTTTCAGACTCCACATGATCTACAGGGCCAAACCAACGCCCACCAATGGTGGTGAATTTGGTGCCAATGTTGAAAGAAGCATTTTTCCCCACTTTGAATTCCTTTGCTGCAATGGTGTTCAAGGCATAGCGACCGTTAAAGGTGGTGTTGCGCCAAACACCGTCTGACCCTTGGTACTTGGCTTCAAACAAGCTTCCCGTGGTCAAGAAATAGAAGCCGCCAGAGAAATAGCGCTCCATGGTGAGTTCAAGACCATAGTTGCGACCGATACCTTGGTTCATCAAGGTGTCAGGCCATAGCCTGCCAAATCCTGTTCCAGCATTGACCATGGAGAAGGATGACCCGAGGTCTCTCATGCCAGATGCGGGGTTCATTTTAAACTGTTCCACCGGAATGTCCCATAGGTTTTGGTAGTAGACTTCTGCCTTAGTCCGGAATGGCCCTTGGTATTTGCGATCCCAACCACCTGCAATGTGCCAGCTTTTGGTTAAACCAATATCCGTGTTGTGCTCCTGAGGGTCACCATTTACCGTGGTCAGTGAATAGTAGTAGAGGTAGGGGCTCTGGATCTGGCTGTGTAAGCCCGTTCCAATGAAAAACTTATCAGTCTCATTGGCTTGGTATGAAAAGCCTAGCCTTGGCTCGATAGGGGAAAATGAGTTCTTGTTCACGCTAGCCCATAAGCTGGTCAAGCCTGCAGTCAGTGTCAATTGATCAGTCAAGCGATTCTTGTAGCTAACAAAAGGTTGAACAACGGCCCATGCATCATTGGCAGCCCATTGCACACGCCATGGCTGGAGAGAGTCCGGGCCGTAAACGTCCTGGATGGAGTCTTGGTAATCCAGCATGTAGTAATCGATGTTGATGCCCGCTTGAAGGGTAGCTCGGTTGCTGAGCTTCTTATTCCAAGACAAAAAGCTGTGAATCTTGTTCTCACGGAAGCTGTAGTTGAGCATCGTGTCATTAGCCAGGACATTCCAGTGGTAGACATTGTCTGGCAGGGTGTCAATGGTTCGTTTGAGCTTGGTGTTGACCGAGGTGGTCACTGCTGAGCTGACGGCTAATCCTGCCTTCAGGAAGGTGCTGGCATTCAATGGACGTGAGTAGGAAAGCCCTGAGACAATCATGTCGGATCCAAAGTATTGATCCCTGTCAGTCATGCCATAGCTTTCAAAGCCTTCACTGACTTCCACATCTTCACTGATCAGGATGTTGATGTCAGACACGCCAAACATGGTCCATAGCGCCAGTTTGCCATTGTTGGCAAGGGGGAATGTCAGTCGAAACGCACCATCTTGGTATTCCGGGATGGCATTGGTGCCTAAATCGATATTCAATGATTTGAACACGGAAAACGTGCTGTAGCGGTAAACACCCAAAAAGGAGGGAGCTCGAGCCCCTTTGCCTAGAGGTCCTTCAAATAACAACTCGGTACCTAACAGGCCGAGCTGTGCACTGCCTTCAAAAGATTGGTTGTTGCCATCTCGCATGTTCAAGTCAAAGACGCCGGAAATGGCATTGCCGTATTGTGCGGGCCACGCACCGGTGAAAAAGTCTGAGTTTGATAAGAATTTGTTGTTCAAAATGGTCAATGGTCCGCCGCCTGTGCCAGGAATAGCAAAGTGGTTGGGGTTAGGGATGTTGATGCCCTCCATGCGGTAGAGCAGACCTGCTGGTGTGT